>Ga0182024_10007007_pt1 | contig 24489 bp, 18 predicted proteins | sample P32metaG_FD_120480 | JGI IMG/M metagenome (GOLD analysis project Ga0182024, IMG submission 120480) | Permafrost microbial communities from Stordalen Mire, Sweden - P3-2 metaG (Illumina Assembly) | ecosystem: Environmental > Terrestrial > Soil > Wetlands > Permafrost | place: Sweden: Stordalen...
CGAGGCCAGCGCCTCCTCGTTGGCCGCCGCGCCCATCAGGACCTGTTCGCCGTTGGGTGTGTCCTCGATGACGACCCCCTTGGCTTCCATCCAGCCGGAGATGGGTGGCGGGGTGTCGCTGGTGTTGAAGATGGGCGTGTCTTTGGTATTGAGCTCCTCGATGTCGGTGTTGGCGTAGACGCGCAGCCAGGGGCCGCTTTTTTCAGCGACCACCATTTCGCGTCCGATCTGCACGCGGTCGACCTTTTGGGAGCTGGGGTCGGGCGAAATGTAGAGCGGCGTAATGCGGAGGGGCGTGGCGCGCGGGCCGGCCATGGGTTTTTCAAGCTGTTGGGGCTTCTTTTGGGCGAGAGTGGGCGATGAGGCGCAGAGCATGGACAAGGTGAGGGCGAGAGGAGCGAGATTGCGTTTAGTCATCACGGGGAAAATCATAATTGAACGACGGCGGCGCGTGTTTGAGGTGAGCGGGAGGGGATGTTTGGGCTCGCTTGTTTCCCACCCTTTCGACAGGAAAAAGTCGAAAGGATGGGGCACGGGGTCTCGGATGCGCGATCAGTTGGATTCGGTGAGGATCTGGGCCAGCAGGGCGGGGTCGACGTTGCCGCCGCTGACTACGGCTACGGCAGTTGAATAAGCCGGCAGCTCTGACGAGTGAAAGAGCAGCGCGGTGGCGGCCACGGCTCCGCTGGGCTCGGGAACGAGGCGGGTGACGGCGACGATAGCGCGCATGGCGGCGCGAATCTCGGCTTCGGTGACGGTGACGATGCCGTCGACGTAGGCGCGAATGTGGGCGAAGTTGAGCTCGCCTACGGATTGGGTGCGGAGGCCGTCGGCGATGGTGCGGGAGGTGAGCTCGGCGCCCCAGGTGACGATCTGGCCGGTGCGGAAGCTTTCGGCGGTGTCGCCGGCCAGCTCGGGTTCGACGCCATAGACCTTGGCCTTGGGACTGAGCTGCTTGACGGCGGCGGCCACTCCCGAGAGCAGGCCGCCGCCGCTGACGGGGGTCAGTACGAGATCGACGTTGGGAAGAGACTCGATGATTTCCAGGCCGCAGGTGGCCTGGCCGGCGATGATCTGGCGGTCGTCGTAGGGCGGGATGACGATGTATCCGTGCTGGCGAACGAGCTCGTCGGATTTGGCGAGACGCTCGCTTGAGGCAACGCCGACATCGACGATCTCCGCGCCCATGGCGAGAGTGGCGGCGCGCTTGATGGCGGGGGCGTTGGAGGGCATGACGATGACGGCCTTTGCACCCACTTCGCGGGCTGCGTAGGCCACGCCCTGAGCGTGGTTGCCGCTGGAGTAGGTGATGACGCCGCGGGCGATTTCATCCTGGGTGAGCTGGAGGATTTTGTTGGCTGCGCCGCGGATTTTGAAGGCGCCGATGGGCTGGAGGGATTCGGCTTTGAGGTAGATTTTCTTGCCTGTTCCGTGGCCGCTCAGGTTGGGGAAAGCAGCTTCGACGAGCGGAGTGCGGACGGCGATGTGGGCGATGCGCTTGGCTGCGGCGCGGATTTCTTCGATGGTGACGAGGGATTCGGTCATTTTGCGGAAGCCTGGCTGGAAAGGTCGAGCGGGTGGATTGCCAATATGTCTTTGAAGCGTGCGAAGTCTTTGGTGTTGAAGGTGAGGACTCGATTTACGCCGTGGACGTGCATGGCGGCGACGAGGCGGGCGTCATGGACCTGGGCACCGGAGACGCGATAATCAACGAGGAGTTTGCGCCATTGGGTGTGGACCGCAGGGATATCGGGAAGCAGGCGAAACTTAGATTCGATTTGCTCGGCCCGGATCAATGTGCCCTCCGGCGACAGCCCGTATCCATTGCGATCGGCAGGGCGAGTGAGGACATTCCAGAATTCGCCGAGGTTCTGTGAGGTGTAGCAGAGCGTGTCATCCAGTTCTTCTATTCGTTGGATAGCTTGTTTAACAACTCGGAACTGCGAGTCTTCGGGTTGGACCCAGCGGATGAGAACGTTGCTATCGACCAGGTAGACTTCGCCTGGCATTTACCGGGGATCCTCGTAATAGCTTTCCCTGTCGTTGACCCCCGGCGGGAGGATGGGCAAGTTCTCCGAGCCTGCGATCATGACCTTGGTCATTCTTTCTGCATCGCCAGGCAGGAGCCTGCCCGAGCCCGGCGAGTAGAGCGGCAAAACCTCACGCAGGAACTCGCCGGCGTATTGTTCCGGGGCTATGCCGCGGCGCTCGGCCTGGGCTTTCAGGCGGGCCTCGGTGTCTGGGTCGAGTTCAAGCAGAATTGTCATGGCAAAACCCCTCTAGTCCATTATCTGCTGAATTCGATGGGCATGGAAGCCTTCACTGGAATTCGGCGCCTTTGTAAGCATCCCAAGCCTGCCTCGTCGTCGCTTATGGCAGGTATTTGGCGGGGACGGGGTCAGAGGGGGTTTCGGCTTGCCAGGTGATTTCGATGACTTGCCAGCGACGGCCGTCGAAGATGGCCTGGATGCTGTTGATGCCGCGGTCGGCGGCCTTGGGGTCGTCGCCTATGCGGGTTTCGTAGGTGCTCCACAGATGGGCAACGTGGGCCCAGCTTTCGGTCTTGACTTTGAGCTGGTGCTCGGTGAGGACAGTGGTGCCGCGTTTGGCTACGGCGTCGATCCAGTCCTGCACCGTGAGGATGTGGGGCGTGGCGGCTCCGTCGGGGGCGATGCGGATGGGGATGAGGCGCGCGTCAGGGAGAAAGAGTGCACGGAAACAAGTCCGGTCCTGGTTGCCCGGCCCGCTGACCGCTCCGTCGATGGCGGTGATGAGCAGGTCGAGCGTCGCGGTCGAGGGACAGGCGGGGACGGCGGCGGTGATTTGGGGTTCGGGGGACTGGGCGCGGAGCGGGGGGACAATCAGAGCGGCGGTGAGGGCAAAGAAAAGTGAGAGGCGGCGCATGGGAGAGATTCTACAGGGAAACCAGGGGCTGAAAAACTATAACGCCCGTATGGGGCACTAGACAGGCGAAGCTATCCCACCCCTTCGACGCTGTCCGGGGAGGCTTTAACCGCGATCGAACTGCGGTGACGGTAGGGAACACAGCTTTGTTTTCTTAGACCGTGGGCCCTACTCCTGGCTGGTCATGGCGTATTGAATTACGCGGACGGTGGAGTTCTCGTCCGGGTGGGAAGAGATCATCAGGTCGTAGAGGTGGGGATTGAGCCAGTACTTGGAGAAATACTCCTGCAGGTACTTGGCGCGTTCGGCGTCGACGGTGCGGATGCGCTGCTCAACGTCGGTTCCCTTGGGCAGGCGCGCGCGGAGGCGCAGAATGCGCTCCTTATGAGGGGCGTAGACGAAGACGTGGAAGGCGTCGGGCTTGTACTGCAGAACGCATTGAGAGCCGCGGCCGACGATGACGCAGTTGCCGTCGGCGTAGGCCCGTTCGATCACTTTCTCCGAGATCTTCACCATTTCCTGTGCATCGAAGACAGCGTTGTCGCGCAGTTCCAGGCCGGCGGCCAGGGCGGCCGAGCGCATGGCCTGCTGGTTGAAGCGGCGCAGCCATGATTCCACGTGCTCGTCGTAGCGGCGAACCACGTTCGCGTCGACATGGACAGCGTAGGCGATGGCGTCGATGATGTCCTTGTCGAGCAGCTTCCAGCCCAGGTTTTCGGCGATGGTTTGTGCGATGCGGCCTCCTCCGCTCCCGAACTCGCGATTGACTGTCAACAGACGGTATCTCATTTTCCCTCCCTTCAACTGATTCCGGTTGGGACCTCCGGGGTGCACGGACTTTTTTCTGGAATACCATTGCGGTCCAGGGAGTTTGCGATTGGGGATGATAGCGCTGATGGGATGCGGGTGACGGTGAGCCTGGACGCATAGGCGCATTGGGATAAGTGGAACAGTTTCTAAAAGACGATAAAAATCTGTAGATAGGTGGAGCTATCCCACCTTAGCCGATTCGCAAAGTTCGCGAATCGGCTAAGGTGGGGCACCTAGATTCACAGGCGTTAGTAGACGGCTTTGAGGCCGAATTGGACGATGCGGGGCTCGAAGGTGCCGGTGACCGTGCCGCCGGTGGTGGGGTTGTTGATGCTGGCGGCGGTGGAGAGCGTTCCGCCCAGACCGCTGGCAGGCAGGTAGAGGTTGGTGTGGTTGAAGATGTTGTAAAGTTCGGCGCGGAACTCGATCTTCAGGCCTTCCATTGGCGTGTTGAAGCTCTTGTTCATGTCGAAGTCGGTCTCGTAGTAGTTGGGTGTGCGGCCGGGATTGCGCGACGCATTGCCGAAGGGGCTGAGCAGGGTGCCGTTGGCGTCCTTCGTTGCCGGCAGCGTGAAGGCGCTGAAGTTCACGTACTGAATGCTGCCGTTGGAGGCGACTTCATTCTTGAGGCAGGAGTGGCCGGAGTGGCAGAGAACCACATCCGTTCCTGACACGCGGTTGGGGCGGTATTCATTGGCGCCGCGGTAGGTGGCCGAGATTTGCGGCGAGACCACGTTGGCCGAGTTTGGCGAGTAAGTAATGTTGAAGGGAGTGCCACCCTGCGCGGTGTTGACGGCGCTGATCTGCCATCCGCCCACGATGGCGTCGAGGACGGGATTGGCGCTGGGGAGCACCTCACGGCCACGGCCGACGGGTACTTCATAGACCAGGCTGGTGACATTGGCCACGGGCAGGTTGTAATCCGATTGGGCATAGTCGGCGCTGATATTGTTCGCGTCCTGGGGCGAGGGAGTGTTGCCTTCAAGCGAGGCCGAGGCGTTGTCGAGCGAGTGCTCCCAGGTGAAGGAGTTGAGCAGCGTGAGCCCTGCCACCATCCGCTGTTCGTAGCGGACCTGGAGGGCGTTGAAATGAGAGTAGAACTCATTGAGCGCCTGGGTAATGTCGCCATAGTCGAAAGTGGTTCCCACCAGGCCGCCCCAGGTCGGATAGGGGCGCGCGAAGCCGAGCGCGGGAGTAGCCGGGTTGGCCAGGCCTTGTGAGGGATTGCCCTGGTTGGCGTTGTCAAAGCCCTGCAGCTTGAGGCCGTGATTGCCGATGTAGGCGATGTCGAGCAGGGTGTTCTTGGCCAGCGACTTCTGCACGCTGAGGAAGTAGCTTTCGACGTAGCTGTCCTTGGTGTTTTGCGGAACGTAAGTGATGTTGTCGGTGCCGGGGCTGAAGTTGGTGGCGAGGCCGGCGGGATAGCCCTGGTCGACGGTGCGGTAACCGGCGGCGGTGGCGGAGGACGGCTGGGTTACGGAGACAAAGAGCGCGTTGGGCGCGTTGATGGCCAGAATGTCTCCGGAGCCGGCGCGAGTGTAATGAACATAGCTGGTGCCGTAGCCACCGCGCACGGCGATGGATGGAGTGGCGGCCCAGGCAAAGCCGACGCGCGGTGAATAATCGCCGAGAGAAGGATTGACGAGGGTTTTGCCGTAGACGCCGCCGCCAGTGTAGGGAGTGATGTTGCTCGTCGCCTGGAAGCCTGGAGTCAGCGTCAGCATGGAGACGGTGGCGGGGTCGAAGTTCGATAGGTTGTTGTTGGCCTCCGAGTAGGGCGAGCCGTACTCCCAGCGCAGGCCGAGGTTGAGGGTGAGGGTGGGGCTGACCTTCCAGTCGTCCTGGGCGTAGACGCTGTCGAGAGTTTGCAGCAGGTGGGCGCGGAAGTAAGTGGCCAGGGCGTAGTTGTTGGTGGTGCCGAAGAGCAGGTCGGCCCAGTAGGTGTCGGCCGCGGCGGTGGGATTGTTGCAGGCCGTGCCGGCGGTGGCCGGGCAGGCGCTGTAACCTTTGCCGTAAGTGAATGAGCCGTAGAGCGGGTTGGAGTCCTGCACCTGCATCCAAATGTGCTCGTACTCATAGCCGAACTTGAGGGAGTGCTTGCCCTTGATCCAGGAGAAGTTGACCTTGGGGTCGAGGAGCGAGGGGTATTGCCACTGGGGGTTGGTGCTCTGGCGGCCGAAGGCGGTGAAGCCGCCGGAGACGCTGGTGGAGGGCAAGCCGCCGGCGACCACGGGATTGGTGGGCAGGCCGGGAACTGTGATGGCGTCGTCGCCGATGGAGAGGGTGAATTTGCCGGCCCTGGTTTCCGACAGGCCGAGGCGCGCGTCGAGAACCTTGTTGGCGCCGATCAGGCGGGTGTAGCCGATGGCTACCTGCTGATCGAGAATCTTGATGCGGCCGTTGGTCTGGCCGTCGAGCGGCAGAGGCAGCGTGGGGAAGTTGATGCCTGTCTCCTTGCGATCGCTGGCCTTGAGGAACCAGGAAGTCTTGTCGCTCTGTTGGTAATCGAAGCGCAGGTCGCCCTTGTCGGCGTTGTCGGTGAACGGAGCGTTGGTGGCGCAGTCATTCGAGTCGACGCCGGTATTAGCGTTGACGCCCGCGGAACCCGGCGCGACCTGGCACTGCGAGGGCAGGTCGTTGAAGAAGCCGAGAATCTGTTTGGAGATAGGACTGATGTCGGGCGAGCCAAGGATCGAAGTGCCGGCCTTGTAAAAAGTGCCCGGCTTGAAAGGATCCTGCACATCGACGGCGAGAATGCCGTTGATCTCATTCTGCGTGGGAACTGTGAGTACGACGGTGGGCGTCAGTTTCTGGCGGAAGCCCTCGTAATCCAGGAACCAGAAGAGTTTGTTGCGGACAATAGGGCCGTTGAAGTTGGCGCCAAACTGGTTGCGATTGAAGCCGGGCTTGGGAAAGGTGTGGGCGCCGCTGATGGCGTGGATGTAGCCGTAGGCGTTGAGGTCGGTGTTGCGGATGAACTCGTAGAGCGTGGTGTGAAAGTTGTTGGTGCCGCTGCGGGTGGCCACGTTGATGGTGGCGCCGGAGGAGCGGCCGTACTCTGCGCTCTCGTTGTTAGTGACTACCTGAAACTGGGAGATGGAGTCCGGCGGGGGCTGGATGATCTGATTGTCGAAGCCCTGGTTGCTCTCGCCGTAAGCGTTGTTGTCCATGCCGTCGAGCAGAAAGTTGTTGAACATGGAGCGCTCGCCGTTCACGTTGTAAGAGCCGGCACGGACCAGGCTGGTGACGGCAGTGGTGGTGGCCGCTGTGGGCGCCTGGCGGGAGCCGGTGACGAGAGCTAGCAGGTCGGAATAGTTGCGGCTCACCAGGGGCAGTGATTCGGTTTGATACTCGGAGACGTTCTCGCCGCGCTCACTGGTTTCGGTTTCAATCTGGAGAGCCACGTCCGAGACTTCAACGGTGGTTGCGTCGGCCTGGCCCACTTTGAGGGTGAGGTCGATGTGCTGGCGGCCGGCGACTGAGACGGTGATGTTTTTGGCCTGGGCGGACGCAAAGCCGGGCGCCGCGGCTTCAATGTTGTAGAGGCCGACGCGCAGCGAAGGAACCTCGTAATCGCCTGAGGCATTGGCATTGACTTTGACGATCAGGCCGGTGCTGATGTTGGTAACGGTGACGGATGCGCTTCCGACGGCGGCGCCGGTCGAGTCATGGATGGAGCCGACTAGGCTGCCATCCTCATATTGCGCCTTCGCGCTAATCGAGGTGATTGCGACAAAGAGGCCTGCCAAAAAGAGGGTTCTGCAAAATACTTGTATGTTCCTCATGGGTGCGAGGGTACAGGGGGAGATTGACGGTTCTGTAAATTGAGCATGAATGCCGCGTTAATCGGCGTGGTCAACTGTGTGAAACAGGACCGCCGCGGGATGGGCTCGACTGCGCGCATTTTTCGTCGATTGGCACATCCGGCATCTTGTTCGATTTCTTGAAGCGCGTCCAATGGCTTCCACTTGCATGAAGGGTACGGGCTTCAGCCCGTACATCCGACCCTCCAAACGATTGGGCTTTAGCTCCTGAGAGAAGGCTTTTTCCGCGATTTGCATTCCCTCAGCGGCTAAAGCCGAAGACCAAAGCCGGCCCTTGACGTACGGGCTCAAGCCCGTACCCTTCAAGAAGCCCGAACCCTTCAAGACGACGATCGCTGAGCGGATTTAGCTAGGTCTCTGACCGTTTGTTTTTGTACCAGTTCCGTGCCCCATCCTTTCGCCTTTTTTCTGGCGAAAGGGTGGGAAACCGCGAACCTTAAAGTGCGAATTCAAGCGGTCAGAGACCTAGTAGGCTTCCCGCAGCCGCTCCGCCGCGCGCAGGGCGAGCCCGTGGGCAACGGAGGTAAACTCGTTGCCGGCGCGAATGCGGTCGTTGCCGAAGCGGGTTTCGAAGATGCGCCGCACGGCGGGGACGAACGAGCTGCCGCCGGTGAGGAAGACGCGGTCGACGGCGCGGGGATGGATGCCGGCGGTCTTGAGGAGCGAGTCGATTGAAGTCTCGATGGCCGCGAGGTCGCTCTCGATCCACTTCTCGAATTCGGCGCGGGTGACGGGGATGCGCAGGTCGATTGCGGGATCGCTGGGGATGCCTTCGCGGAAGCGGAACTCGGCGGCGGGGCTGCGCGAGAGCTCAAACTTCACTCGCTGCACGGCCTGGTGAAGCTGATAGCCGAGGTCTTCTTCGATGAGGGTGATCAGGGCTTGAATCTTTTTGGGCTCGAGGGCTCGAATGCGGGCGCTTTTCAGGATTTCTCGCACGTTGTTGGTGCGCAGGAAGGAGAGATAATGCCAGCGCTCGAGGTTGGCGTAGATCCAGGCGGGCACGGCGGGCAGCAGCTTGTTGAGCGAGCGGGCTTCGGAGTTCGATCCTAGCGCGGGCGAGACGAGTTTGCGCACGATGCGCGCGTCGAAGGCGTCGCCGGCCAGGCCTACGCCGCTCGAGCCGAGCAGGTCTTGCGGAATCCGTCCGCGGCGGCGAACCTCGGGACCGACGCGCAGCAGGGAGAAATCGCTGGTGCCGCCGCCGAAGTCGCCGATGAGGATCAACTCGTCGTGGTCGAGCGTGGACTCGTAGGCGCAGGCGGCGGCGACCGGCTCCAATTCGAAGTCGACGTGCTCGAAGCCGGCAAGCGTGAATGCCTCGCGCAGGCGGGCGACGGCGAAGTCGTCGTCTTCCGTTGTCTCCGCGCCGACGAAGCGGACGGGGCGGCCGACCATGGCGTAGCGGATGGGCTTCCCGAACTGATGCGACGCGTGCTTGCGCAGGTCTGTGAGGATGCGGGAGATCAGGTCTTCCAGCTTGTAGCGGCGGCCAAACACCTCCGTGCCGGTAAGCGACCGGCTGGAGAGATGCGATTTGAGCGACTGGATCAGACGGCCTTTTTCCTCGGCCTGGAGATAGCGTTCGATGGCGGCGGGGCCGGTGAAGGCGTGGGTGCGCTTGGGACCGGCTCCGGTCTTCGCGTATTCAAGATAGAGGACGGAGCGAAAGGACTGCGCCTCGCCTTCCAGCGATGGGAACGAGGCGAGCTTGACCCGCGCGTCTCCATCGACAAGCGCGACGGAACTGTTGGTGGTGCCGAAGTCGAGGCCGACGGCATCGAGGGAGGCTCTTGGAGTTTGCACCCCACTATTATTTCGCAGGGAGGTGAGCTTGCTGTTCGCGAGCCAAACTCCGGGCTTGGCTGGGTTAGGGCGATCCGCCTGCCCAATCAATGCCCGGGCCTTCTAAAGGCGCTTCAAATTAAGGCCCTCATTCAGGGTCCCGAACGCCCCTGCTCTCTCTGCCCCCGCTGGCAGGAAAAAGGAACTTGAGCATCGGCCTTACCCTGCGCGCCCAGCTTGCTTCGTCGTGTGTACCGCCGTGCACCTTTTCGAAATGCACGGTTTCGCCCGGCTGCCAATGGTTGGCTTTCAGCCTCCGATTCAGCATTTCCACATAATGGAGTGTCCGCTTGCCTTCCTTGTCGCCCACGTCGAGCCAGAGGCGGGGGCGGTCCCAGATTTCGGGGGCGCGCTCATTTACGTAGCCGAGGATGCTTTGGTGGTTCCACCAGACGCTGGGCGAGAGCACGGCCAGCTTGCCGAACCAGGTGGCATAGCGCAGGCCGAGGTAAAGCGAAACCAGCCCGCCCAGTGAGGACCCGCCCAGGCCGGTTGAATCGCGATCGGTGCGGACGCGGTAGCGCGAGGCGATAAAGGGCAGGATCTCGCGGGTGAGGGTGAGGCCGTATTGGGCCGCTTCGCCGCCGCCCATTTGCCAATCGCGCTCATGCGTATACTCGGCCAGGCGTGCAGGCGTGTTGTAGATGCCGACGATGACCAGCGGCTCGACTTCGCCGGCGCGGATGGCTTCGTCGGCGTGCTCGCGAACCTCCCAGGTGCGGCCGGGGATGAAGGAGGTACGCGGGTCGAAGAGGTTCTGGCCGTCCTGCAAATAAAGGACGGGGTAGGTGCGCTCGGGATGGCGGTCGTAGCCCGGCGGAACGTAGACGATGAGGTCGCGCTTGTCGGGCACGTAATCGCTGGCGAAGCCGCGATGGAGGCGGAGACGGGGATGCGGGGTGGCGGCCCGAACGGCTTCGGGCGAGGCAAGCAGGCCTTTGGGTACGAACGGCCATTTGCCTTCCGGCGATTGGTCTTCCAGGTTCAATTCTTGTCTTCCAGGTTCAATTCTTGAGGTCCCTTGCGGTTTATCGGCACGTCGTGGGGAAGCGGCGAGAAAAAACAACAACCCAGGCTGTTACAGTATCAAGAAATCTGCGGTTCTCCAATGGGCTGGTTCGAGGCGGAACGCGGAAAAGCGGAGAGCGAACATGAACCGTGAATATCACAAGTGGTATTCCAGCCGGCTGGGCCGAGATATGGAGCTGCTGGTCTTTGGCCATGCGGGGTTGCCGGTGGTGGTGTTTCCCACCTCGGGCGGACGGTTCTACGAGTTTGAAGACCGCGGCATGATCGGCGCGTTGGCCGGCAAGATCGACGCCGGCCAGTTGCAGCTCTACTGCGCGGACTCGGTCGACATGGAGAGCTGGTACAACAAGCAGGTGTCTCCGCGCTGGCGCATCGCACGGCACGTGCAGTACGACGACTACCTGATTCACGAGCTGGTGCCGCTGGTGCGCTTGAAAAACCAGGACGCGCATCTGGTCAGCCTGGGTTGCAGCTTCGGTGGATTCCACGCGGTCAATGTAGCGCTCAAGCATCCCGATGTTTTTACCGGATTCCTGTCGATGAGCGGCGCGTTCGATCTGCGAAATTTTCTCCACGGCTACTACGACCAGGATGTCTACTTCAACCAGCCCATGGATTACTTGCCTGACTTGGGCGATAACTGGTTTCTGGAGCGCTACCGGCCTGGCAGTTATGTGCTGGCGACAGGCTGGGACGACCAGTGCCTGGGTCAGAACCAGCGGCTGGATGGAATTATGAGTGCCAAGGGGATTCCGCATAAGTTGTTTGTATGGGACACGTATAACTCGCATGACTGGCCGACGTGGATGCGCATGGTGGATCAATATCTTTGAGGGAATAGGGAATAGGGAATAGGGAATAGGGAATAGGGAATAGGGAATAGGAATTAGGACTAAGTCGGTGCTGATGGCGAGCGGGTATTGTGTCAGGGCACGACCGGGGTACCCTCTGGGTCGCGTGCCGAAAGTAGCGCAAGATGAAATGGGCTTTAGCCCCTGAGGTGGAATGCGGTGAGCGAACGGAATCCTTACGAAAAGTTTCTCGATGGGCGGGCGCTGGATACGATTCTTGCCGCCACGCCGGGAGAGATTGGCCGGTTGATCCTGGCCGTTGGGGCGGAGAAGGAGAATGCCGCGCCTGCGCCGGGCAAGTGGAGCGCGGCAGAGATTATTGCGCACCTGGCGGACTGCGAGCTGGTGTTCGGATTTCGCCTGCGACAGACGCTGGCGGAGAATGCGCCAACGATTCAGCCCTTCGATCAGGATAAGTGGGCGGCGACTTATACGGGCGTGCCGGCGAAGCAGGCGCTGGAGGTGTTTACGGCGCTGCGGGGATGGAATCTGCGCCTGATCGGACTGGCGCTGCCCGAGGCTGGGGATCGCCCGGTGACGCATCCGGAGCGGGGAACGATGACCTTCCTCACGATTGTGGAGACGATGGCGGGGCACGATCTGAACCATTTGGGCCAGTTAAGGAAGTTGGCGGGGTGAGATACCAGAGATTAGAAGCCCGACAATCGGGGACCAGACGGCCAAGGTTTCAATTCGCAATAAATCGGACGGCGCGGGAACCATTTCCGGGTGGGCGGGGTCAAAGGGAGTAGCATTCCCGTTTGCCGACCTGAGGAGGTTCTGTGCGCCGGATTTCTGCTGCTCTTTGCATTGCTTCCCTCCTGCTGTTTGCCTCCACGCTCGATCTTGCCGCGCAGAACCGAGCAGCGAACCAACCCTCCAAGAACTCCCCCGCAGCCACTGCCGGAGTTGCGAACCCAGCCGCGATCCCAGCAGCGATAAAGGACCTGCCGGTCCGCAAGGTGGTGCTCTACAAGAACGGCGTGGGTTACTTTGAACACGCCGGGACGGTGAGCGGGAATGAGCGCGTGGCCGTCGACTTTACTTCGTCGCAACTGAACGACGTACTGCAGTCGCTGACGGCGCTCGATGAGGGCGGCGGGCGGATTGCAGGGGTCAACTACAACTCCACCACGCCCATCGAGCAGCAGTTGAAGACGCTGGCGCTGGGGCTGCCGGATTATCCGGCGACCGCCACTGTCTATCAGGCGCTCCGCGGGCAGCGCGTGGAAGTGACCGGCGCCGGCGCTCCCCTTGCGGGCAGGCTTGTGAATATTGAGTTTCGCAAGGAGATCGACAAGAACGGACAGACTTCCGAGGATCATTACTTTCTGATTGTCGCCACAGATTCGGGAGCGCTGCGTACAGCGGAGATTACCGATGCCGTCTCGGTGCGGATGCTTGACGCATCTCTGCAAAAACAGTTTTCCAGTTACCTTGAAATCGTTGGCTCGGCGCAGAATCAGCAGTTGCGCCACCTGGTGCTGGAGGACCGCGGCACGGGCGCGCGACAGTTACGGGTGAGTTATATCAGCGAGGTACCGGTGTGGAAGTCGACTTACCGGATTGTCTTCCCGCGCCAGGCAAATGGGAACGCGGCGATGCAGGGATGGGCTGTCGTTGATAACACCGTGGGCGCGGACTGGGATAACGTGCAGTTATCGCTGGTGGCGGGTGCGCCGCAGAGTTTTATTCAGCCGTTGAGCCAGCCCTTGTATACGCGACGGCCGGAGATTCCGATTGCTACGCTGGTGGAGACTACGCCGCAGACGCATGAGGCGGCGGAGATGAATGCGTCGCCGCAGGTGCCAGTCATGAGTGGTCCGATATCCGGGCAAGAGTTCGACAGGATACAGCTGGCAGCCAAATTGCAAGCGGCACCTGCCAACGGGTTTGGAGTAGCAGGAATGGAAGGAACGGGCAGCGGTTCAGGCGGCGGGATTGGGACGGGAAGCGGCAGAGGCTACGGGCCGGGCGTAGGCGGCAATACGGGCGGAGGGCTTTATCACGTTGCCGGCGGTGTTTACCGTCCATCCGATGCGATTCAGGAAGGCGATGTTGCGACCAATGCGTTTGACGACTTTTTTGAGTACGCGCTGGCACAGCCGGTGACGATTCATAAGAACGAGTCGGCGATGGTGCCGATACTGCAGCAGGATTTACCGGCGGAACATGTGACTTTGTGGAGCGAGAGAGAGCCGACGCCTCTGAGGGCGGTGTGGCTCGAAAATAACTCGAAACTAACTCTCGATTCAGGGAGTTTTTCTATCTTCGAGAGCGGAGAGTTTGCGGGCGAGGGATTGCTTGACCCGATTCATCCAGGTGAGAAGCGGTTGCTGAGTTATGCCACAGACCAGGCGGTGCGGGTGAAGGTTACGGTGCGAGACGGAAAGCGGACCATTCATCACGTAAGTTTCCAGAAGGGCGTAATTGTGGAGACGCACATGAATGTTGTTTCCCAGACTTACTCGGCGACTAACTCGGCGGATGTGGACCGGGTGGTGTTGGTGGAACACGGGCGGAGGAATAATGGCTGGACGCTGGACGATGGGTTGAAGGCGGAAGAGACTGCGCCGAATCTTTACCGGTTCAAAGTGCCGGTGGCGGCGCACGCGACGGCCAAGCTGGAGGTGCGGGAGCGCGGCCCGCAATACGTCACGGTGGACTTGAGAAGCAATCCGAGGCAGGAAGAGTTTCTGCTGCAACTGGTGAAGGACGTTCCCGATGCGTTGGACAAGCTGAAGCCGGTGATCGACGCGCAGACGGCGCTGACGGAGCTGGATCGGCGCATTGACGAGTCGAAAAAGGCGGAGGAAACTGCGGCGGCGGATGAGGCGCGGGACCGCGAGAACCTGACGGCGCTGAAGGGGAACGATGCGGCCAGGAGATTTGTGGATGAGTTGAACAAGGCCGAAGACCAGTTGCAGTCTACGCGGAAACAGACAGCGGATCTGGAGACGCAGAAAGCGGCGGCGGAGACGAAGCTGAATGAGTTGATTGCGGGGGTCAGCTTTGATTGGAGCGTTACGGAAAAATGAGTTAGCGAGTTAGCCCCGCTTCGCGGTTCACGGGTTAGCCAGTTAGCTGGATAGGTGGGAATCAGAGCAGTTGTGGACTTCTACCCTGGCGGCAAAGTCTGCAAGCCGGAGTCAATCAAACGGTCAGTGACCAGGCGCTGCGCTGGTGGGGCTTGATGGCGCGGCGGATGGTTTTTTCCAGGGCGCGGAGAGCCTGTGGGCGGGGAAATCCAGGCCGGCTGGCTAGCCGAATGGTTCGCGACGATTGGCCGGCCAGCGGGCGCAGGGCGATTCCGCGCTGGCCGAGGGAGTCGGCGGCCAGGGCGGGAATGAGCGTGGCGCCGTAGCCGGCGGCCACGAGGTTCACCAGCGTCTCCAGGGTTGCGGCCTGCATGGAACTTTGCAAAGCGCTGCGCTGGGGGGCTTTGGCGGCGCGGGGAGACGTAGGTTTGCCGCAGGCGGCCAGGGCGTGGTTGGCCAGGCAATGGCCGTCCGCCAGCACCAGCATCTCTTCGCCAAGGGACTCTTCGCTGACGGTGCCGGCGCGGGCAAGCGGATGATCGAGCGGCAGCGCGGCGAGCAGAGGCTCGTCGAAAAGGGCAATCTCGGTGATTTCGGGAGCGTCTGGCGCGGTGGCCAAAAGAGCTGCGTCGAGCCGGTGGTTGCGCAGGCCGTCGATCAGGGCGCGCGTCTGGTCTTCCCACAGCTCGATGGTGAGGCCGGGATAGGCCTGGCGGAGCGGCTTGAGCAGGATGGGCATCAGATACGGGGCAAGCGTTGGAATAACGCCCAGTTTGAGCGGGCCGATGAGGGGGTCGCGGGCGGCGCGAGCCACGGCCTCCATCTGGCCGGCTTCGGCCAGTGCGCGCTGGGCGTGGATGAGAATCTGGCTGCCGACGGGGGTGATGTCGACGCGCTTGTTGGTGCGCTCGAGCAGGGTGACGCCGAGTTCGATTTCGAGTTTGCGGATCTGGCTGCTGAGGGTGGGCTGGCTGACATTGCAAGCCTCTGCGGCGCGGCCGAAATGGCGGTATTCGGCGACAGCGACAAGGTAGCGGAGTTCCTGAAGGTTCATCGTTGTGTCCGGTTGGGGTTGAGGGGGTGCGATTGGAACGGCAGACCTCAGGGCTAAAGCCCCGCCTTTTTTGGGCATTCATACGTCAGGGATAAATCCCTGACCTACCATTCCCGGTTTCATTTCGCCTTCTTTTATCATAGAGCAGGAGAATCGTCATTGTAGAAACAATTCATTTTACTTATGGTAGCGGCAGGATTTAGGTTGAGTGAGCGGACCTGTACTCGAAGAGTGCCCCGTGAGTGGACCGCAATTCAGAAGCTCAAGAAACCCGCGCAGGCAGCTCAGAGCAGCCCGGCGCGAAACCCCAGCGACATTCACATATACCTCAAGGAGACGCACTCATGTCTGAAAGCCCAACACACCCCGGACCACCTATTGTTGACGATCAGAACGCCATGTCCGGCGATGCAAAATGCCCGTTTTCGAACGGCGCCCGCAAGCACACCGTATCTGGAACCCAAGCGAACGCAAACTGGTGGCCCGAACAACTGAACCTGAAGATCCTGCACCAGCACTCGACCCTGTCCAATCCCATGGACGAAGGATTCAATTATGCCGAGGAGTTCAAGACCCTCGACCTGGATGCGGTGATCAAGGATCTCCATGCCCTGATGACCACCTCGCAGGCCTGGTGGCCTGCGGACTACGGCCACTATGGGCCGTTCTTCATCCGTATGGCCTGGCATAGCGCGGGCACCTATCGGATCGCCGATGGCCGCGGCGGCGCGGGCTCGGGAACGCAGCGATTTGCTCCCCTCAACAGCTGGCCGGACAACGTCAGCCTGGACAAGGCGCGCCGCTTGCTCTGGCCCATCAAGCAGAAGTACGGCAAGAAACTTTCCTGGGCCGACCTGATGATTCTCACCGGGAACGTGGCGCTGGAGTCGATGGGATTCAAGACGTTCGGATTTGCCGGCGGACGTGAGGACGTCTGGGAGCCGGATGAGAACATTTACTGGGGATCTGAGGGCAAGTGGCTGGGAGACGAACGCTATAGCGGCGACCGCCAGCTCGAAAATCCTCTCGGCGCCGTTCAAATGGGCCTGATCTATGTGAATCCGGAAGGACCCAACGGCAAGCCTGATCCAGCGGCTGCGGTAAGGGACATTCGCGAGACGTTCGCGCGCATGGCGATGAATGACGAGGAGACAGTTGCCCTGATCGCCGGCGGACACACCTTCGGCAAGGCTCATGGTGCTGCCGATCCGGTGAAGTATGTCGGCCGCGAACCCGAGGGCGCCGGCGTCGAAGACCAAGGCCTGGGCTGGAAGAGCGGCTATGGCAGCGGCAGCGGCGTCGATGCGATCAGCAGCGGGTTGGAAGGTGCATGGACCACGAACCCGGTGAAGTGGGACATCAACTACCTGGAAAACCTGTTCGCCCATGAATGGGAGCTCACCAAGAGCCCTGCCGGTGCTTACCAATGGACGCCCAAGAACGGCGCCGCAGCGGGTACCGTGCCGGATGCACACGACCCCAAGAAGAAGCACGCCCCCATCATGTTCACTACGGATCTCTCCCTGCGAATTGACCCCAGCTACGAGAAGATTTCGAAGCGCTATCTGGAAAATCCGCAGGAGTTCGCAGACGCGTTTGCCAGGGCCTGGTTCAAGCTGACGCACCGCGACATGGGGCCTATCGCGCGGTATCTCGGCCCGCTGGTTCCCAAGGAGCACCTGCTGTGGCAGGACCCCATTCCCGCGGTGGATCATATATTGATCAATGAGAAGGATATTGCCGCCCTGAAGGCCAAGATCCTCGCGTCTGGACTTTCCAACTCCCAACTGGTCACTACGGCCTGGGCGTCGGCCGCAACCTTCCGCGGCGGCGACAAGCGCGGCGGCGCCAACGGGGCGCGCATTCGCCTGGCGCCGCAAAAGGATTGGGAAGTCAACCAGCCGGCCGAACTGGCCAAGGTTCTTCAGACGCTGGAGGCGATCCAGAAGGAATTCAACGGCGCGCAGTCAGGTGGGAAGAAGGTCTCGCTGGCCGACCTGATCGTTCTGGGCGGCTCGGCAGCCGTCGAGGAAGCTGCGAAGAAGGCCGGCCACGACGTGAAGGTGCCCTTCTCGCCCGGACGCACGGACGCGTCGCAGGGGCAGACCGATGCGGCCTCGTTTGTTCCACTGGAGCCGACCGCAGATGGGTTCCGCAACTACATCCGCAAGGGACAACAGGGATCGGCGGCTGAGTTGCTGGTGGATCGGGCGAACCTGCTCACCCTGACCGCTCCCGAGATGACGGTTCTGATCGGCGGCCTGCGCGCGCTGAATGCAAACTTCGGCCAGTCTGCGCATGGCGTCTTTACCAAGCGGCCCGGAACACTGACCAATGATTTCTTCGTGAATCTGCTCGACATGAACACCAAGTGGCAGAAGTCGGCTGCCTCCGATGGCGTGTTAGACGGGCGGGATCGGGCGACCGGCGAGGTGAAGTGGACCGGCACCGTTGTCGATCTTGTCTTCGGTTCCAACTCTCAGTTGCGGGCGCTCGCCGAAGTGTATGCCAGCGGCGACGGGCAGCAGGCGTTCGTGCGTGACTTTGTGGCGGCCTGGAGCAAAGTGATGAACCTCGACCGCTTCGACCTCGCCTGAGCACCTGCAGTGCGGCGGACGCTGCTTGCGGCGCATGGGGATTGAGGCTTCCCATCCTTGCGACAGAAAAAAGTCGCAAGGGTGGGGCACGGAGATTTTCATTGTCCATGGCTTCACGGCTGACAAGTGGAAACTGACATTGGGTCTGGGTGCGCTGGAGCGTGCTCCGGCCCTTTTTCTATTTGCGCTCGGCGACGATCGTGCGCAGCTCGGCGGCAGTTGAGGCGAGGCGAGCGGCGAGTTCCGCGTCGGGATGGTTCTGGCGGGAGTAGAGGATGTCCAGTTCGCGGGCCAGTTCGGTGCCGCGGGTGAGGCCGAAGGTGCCCAGCACACCGGCCAGCTTGTGCGCCGCCGACTGCGCTTCCTCTTGCCGTTCCACCGAAAGTGTACCCGCGGCGAAGGCCTGCGCAGTGGCGTCCAGCGAGTCGACGCGCTCCCGCATCTGCGGCAGGAACCGGGCCCACATGCGGTCCAGGGCTTCGGACATCGCGGACTGTGCGTCAGTGGCCATCGTTGAGCATTTCGGGGGTTAATTCCCACCCTTCCGGTAAATGCACAGGAAGGATGGGCACCCGCATTTCAAGTGCCGCGAGAAGAATTTCCCATCACATTGAAGCGTTCCGAACTCCAGCCCAGGGTTCCTATTTCCAGCCCAGGACGGTGGAGATCTGGTTAGAGAGGGTGAGCGGGTCAAAGGGCTTGAATAGAATGGCCTCGACGCCGAGGTCGGCGAAGCGTCGCTGGTCGGAGCTCTGCACTTTGGCGGTAAGCAGCAGGACGGGGATGCGGGCGGTGGCGGGATTCTTGCGCAGCTCGCGGAAGGTGGTGGGGCCGTCCATGCCGGGCATCATCACGTCGAGCAGGATTGCGTCGGGCTGGTATTCGATGGCGCGCGCCAGGCCCTGAGCGCCGGAGTTGGCCATGTAGACCTGCCAACCGGCGACCGTCTCCAGGCTGAGCGCGGCTACTTCGCGAATATCGTCTTCGTCGTCGATGATGAGAATTCTGTGCGGCATTGGGAAACTTCCTCAAAAGAACCAGGTGTCAGGGATCAGGGATCAGTCTGACGTCGATGGTGCTAGCGTCATTGTCGGCTGTTGGGGCGGGTCTGTCGATGGGTGGCGGCAAATGGGCAATCTTTCCAGGAATTGGGGCTTTTCTGCATGGATGCGGTTCACGGATTCTGGAGCGAAGACTCCGGCGGGACGGCCTCTTCCAAGTGCCGGGAGCTGCGCAGCATGGTCAGGACCAGCGCTTCAAGCTGCTGCGGCTGAACGCGCGCCTTGGCCAGGAACTGGGTGGGGCCGAGGGTGAGCTTGCGGCACTCTTCGTGGCTGAGGTCGCGGCCGGAGTAAACCACGAGTGGCAGGTGGGCGAGGTTTTCGTGCTTGCGCAGCCAGTCGACGACGTTGAATCCGTCGCCGTCGGGCAGGCCGATATCGAGCACCAGCAGGTGCGGCTGGAAGGTGAAACAGGCGTCCAGCGCCTCCTGAAGGGAGTGGGCCAGGTGCACCTCAATCGCGTCGCGGGTGAAAACCTCGCCGATGACGCGGGCCAGGTCGATATCGTCCTCGACAACCAGGATGCGGGCAATCTCGCCCGGTCCGCAAAGAACGCGGGCCAGTTCGCTCAGTAACGCGTCTTCATTGAGCCGGTTGGCCACCCATCCTTCCGCATCCCCAGGAAGGGCGGATGGGTCCTGGCGTTTGTCCACACTGAGCAGGACGATGGGAGTGCGCGCTTCCGGGTGCAGGCATCGCAGCAGGGGAAGAATCTCCCAGCTGTTCATGCCGTCCAGAGAAGTATCGAGAAGGATGGCTTCTACGCCCGCCCGGGCAGCGGCCAGCGTCTCTTCCACGGTAGTGGTTTCCACCACGCGATAGCCGTGGCTGGTGAGCATGGCGGCGATGTGCGGCCGCGACGCGGGATTGGCGTCTGCCAGCAGCACGGTGCCTTGGCCGGTTTCGTGGTCGAAGACGGGTTTGAAGGGCTCGATGGGCGGCGGATGATAGGGCAGAAAGACGCGGAAGGTAGAACCGCGAACCGGATTCCGCTCTGCCCAGATGCGGCCGGAGTGCTGGTGCACAATGGTGCGGCAGATGGCCAGGCCCAGGCCGCTTCCGCCTTTCTGGCGGGAGTCGGAGGCATCCACCTGCTGGAAGCGGCCGAAGATGGCTTCCAGCTTGTCGGCTGGAATGCCGCGGCCCTGGTCGATAACCGACAGGGTGACGCCGCTTGCGCCGGGCCGCAGCATCACGGAGATGGTGGAGTGGGGCGGGGAGAATTTCACGGCATTGGAGAGCAGGTTGGAGATCACCTGCAGCAGCCGGTCGGGGTCGGCGCCGATCTCCACCTGGGTCTTGTCGTGGATCAGCTGCACGCCGGCGGCATCGGCCACCGGGGCCATGCCGTCGATGGCTTGGCGGACAATATGGGCCAGTTGCACGGAGCGGAAGGCGAGTGGTTCGCGGCCGCTCTGAATGCGCTCCAGGTCGAGGATATCGTTGATGAGCCGCACCAGGCGGTCGGAGTTGGTGAGCGCGATGCGGAGCAGGTTGGAGGCCTTGTCGTTGACCTCGCCGAGCATGCCCGAGGAGAGTAACCCGAGCGCTCCGCGAATGGAGGTGAGCGGCGTGCGCAGCTCGTGACTGACAGTGGAGATGAATTCATCTTTCAGGCGGTCCAGCGCATAGCGCTGGCTGATGTCGCGGAAGCTCAGCACGGAGCCGGAGAAGCGGCCCTGGTCGGAGATAGGGGTGAGGACGTATTCGGCCGGGAACGAGGTGCCGTCCGCTCGAAAGAAGATGTCTTCGCCGGCGGCGGCCTTGTTGTGGCCGGAGGCGCGGCGCAGCGGACAATCTTCGCTGCATTGCCGATTGAGGGGAGCGGCGCCGTGCAACAGGGGGTGGACGGGTTTGCCGGTGAGGTTGGCGGCGTCCGCGCCCAGCAGGCCGGCGGCGGCAGGGTTGGCAAAGCTGATCAAGCCGCGGCGGTCTACCCCGCAGATGCCGTCGGTGACGGAGTCGAGCAGGATCTCCTGCTGGCGGTAAAGCTCATCGGCGCGTCCGCGCTCGTGGGAACGCGCCAGCATCTGGCCCAGCGAGGCAGCAACGGTTTCAACCGCGGCCAGGGCTTCCAAGTCTTCACGCAGGCTGAAGTGGGAATAGAACTCAAGCACGGCCAAAACCTTGTTGCCCTCGCGCACCGGGACCGCCCAGCCGGAGGCCATCTCGTGGCGCAAGGCGGTTCCAACCCGCGCACTGGCGGGCAAGGAAGCGAGGTCTGGAAGCCAGACAGGCTGCTCCTGCTCCCAGGCCAGCCCGGGCAGGTCAACCCCCTTGGGCAAGGCGAGACCCATGCTCTCATGAATGAAGGATTCGGCGCGGCGTCCGGGTGCAGCCCACGCGGATCCGAATTCCAGCCGCTTTTCCTCTCTGTTGACGCTCCATTTCACGGCCATGTCCCAGCCTTGTGAGACACAAAGGGCTTCGAGCATGCGCATGGCGGCAACTTCGGTGGAGTCGTTTTCCCCGACAATCTGACTGACTACCAACTGCAACGCCAGGCGGTGCTCGCGCTGCCTTTGCTGCGTCACGTCGCGCATCAGGCAACGAATGGCCAATGGATTGCCGGCCTTCTGCCGCTGGCTCAGGCTCAGCTCCAGGTCCAGCACGCGGCTATCGTGGGTGCTGAACCGTAACGGGGCGCGGTCCACCACCTCGCCATCCAGGGCGCGGCGGAAGAGCGCGGCTACTTCGTCCCCGCAGCTGGGGGCGAACAGCTCATCGAAGGAATCCAATGCGAGCAATGCGGCGTTGTCGTTGCCGAAGCACCGGCTCCAGGCGGGATTGGCATAAAGAAACTTGCCCGCCGGGCTGAGCGTGGCGATCATCTCGCTGGAGTTTTCAAACAGGTCGCGATAGCGCTCCTGGGATTCGCGTTGAGCCTGGTCCTGGCGCAAGCTGGCGCCCTGATCGACGCCCACACCCAACAGGCCTCTAACCGAGCCGTCGCTGCCGCGCAAGGCGGAAACGTGCAGCGTTATGGGTACCAGTTCGCCATTCTTGCGGCGCACCTGCAGGTCGAAGGAGGGAACGCGGCTGGGCAGCAGGCTGCGCACAGAATCGATAAAGGCTGCAATCGGTCCCGCCGCAGTCGACTCGGGCAGTTTGCGAAGGACGGAGATTTTCCCCATCTCGGCAACCAGGTGCGCTCCCTCGCCGGGGCCGAGAAGTTCAAAGTTTGGCCGCTTGCGCAGCAACTCGTCGGCGTGGTAGCCGAGGATGCGTTCCGCGGAGGGGTTGATATAGGTGAAGCGGCCGTCGAGGTCGAAGGCCACCATCCCTGGGCCTGCCGACTCGAAGAGTTCTTTGAGCGGCTCGGGAGCAGAGCGTTGGATTCGTTTGGAAGCCGCCGCATCTCGAACCAGCAGTCGAAGTGCGAGGACGACGACGGCGGTTCCGGTGGCGAATACGAGATAGTCGTCAAAGCGTGGGCCGGCCGCGAGACGCACTACAACTGCACCGGTTTCAAAGGCCAGCGACAGCGAGGCCAAAGCCGGCCACAGTAAAGAGACGCCGCTCCGCACTGCCGGCGCAGTGTGCTCTGAAGGGGTCGTTTTGGTGGCGCTGAGGCCTTCCTGCATGAATCCCTCAAGGCTAGAACTGAGTATGCTGCAAATCGGCCCTTTTGCGGCAGGTTTCGTGCCGCCGGCGGGCTGCAAGTGTTCAGGATTCCCGATTTACTCTTCCGCGAACTGTCGCACACCGCCTCGATGGCAATTTGCACGTAGTATATGCGATGGATTCTTGAGTCTCTATGCAAATTAGTACACCTCGACGGGGGAAGAAACGCGAAAGTAACGGACCTTGGCGACGACGCCCATCGAAAAGGTTGAACCGGCCGGTCCGGAGCGGACATTCCGGGTGCGGCTGTATTGTAGTACCCGTCTTCAAGCTTTGTTGTCCCCATCTTCAAGCTCCACTTGTCGGCCAGATCTTTATACTGGGCTCATGGGTCGCTTGCCTTTGTCTCCCCTTCCTGCCCGTCTTCCTGTGCCGGCTCTGGCTTTTCTGGGGCTGGTTTGCCTTGTCGCCCAGCCGCCGCCCGCGCATGCCTGGGGCAACAGCGGCCATCGCCTGGTGAACAAGCTGGCGGCCAGCACGCTTCCTCCCAGTGTTCCCGCCTTTCTGCGTTCGGATGCGGCGGTGAACGAGATTGAGTACCTGGGCCCGGAGCCGGATCGCTGGCGGTCCCCCGCCGAGCCGGAGTTGAACAAGGCCCAGGCTCCGGAGCACTTTATCGACCTCGAGCCGGCAGACGCGCTGGGTCCGCTGCCGCGCAACCGGCTGGACTTTGAGGCCAAGGTGTTTGCAGCGGGGGATAGGCCGGAGAAGATCGGCCTGCAGCCGTGGGAGGCCACCGAAGTCTGGGAGCGGCTCAAGGCTGCGCTGCGCGAGTATCGCGCACTGTCTGCTGCCGGCAAGGACACGCACAGTGTGGAAGCAGCGGCCGTCTTCTACGCGGGTTGGCTGGGCCACTACGTGGGCGATGCCTCGCAGCCTCTGCATACAACCATTCAATACAACGGCTGGGTAGGGCCGAATCCCAACGGTTACACGACGGACCACAAGATTCACTGGCAGTTCGAGGGACCGTTTGTGGATGCGAACCTGCATGAGCCCGAAGTGCGCGCCAGGATGACCGAGCCCAAAGCCATCGAGGGCGACTTATTCGACTCCTACGTTGCCTATCTGCGTACCACCAGGACCTACGTCGAACGGGTCTATCAACTGGAGAAGGCAGGCGGGTTTGCGGGCGCGGGAACGCCGGAGTCGCGCGAGTTTACCGCGGAACGGCTGGCCGCTGGCGCCTCCATGCTGCGCGACATGATCTACACCGCATGGATCGAGAGCGCCAAGCCGGTGCCCGATCCCTATGCGGGCAAGTAAGGCGCCGGGAAATAAAAAGGCCTGCGGAAAATGCCGGTCGCTTTAGTCGCCGGCTTCGGCCGCGGCCACAGCCGGGATGCGGCGCAGCAGCAGGGGCAGCGTGAAAGTGAGCACCACGACAGCGGGGATGGCAATGACCACCCAGGCCAGCAGCGCCTGTCCGGCAAGCCAGCCCATCTGCGTGACCTGCGTCAGCGGCGACGCGTGAAGCAGCGCGCCGGCCTGCGGGGTCTGGTTGCGGCTGGAGTCGATGAGCCATCCGCCCAGCCGGACGAACGGCACGATGAGCAGCAGTTGCAACGGCATGACCGCGTAGTTCGCCGCCTGAATGGCGGGCAGATTGAGCCGCAACGTCAGGGCCAGCGCGGCGCATACCAGCGTGGGAATACCCACCACCGGAATGCAGCCGACGGCGAATCCAAGCGCCAGCGTCAGGGCCAGCCGTCGCGGCGAAATGCCCTGGCACAGCCACAAGGCCGCATCCCGCTTGACGGCGTCAAACGACTCGGTAAACCTGCTCCGCATTTTGAACTGGCCGAAAGTCATGGCTTGGCTCATCTCACCCTCACCTTATCGGTACGGGTGC
>Ga0182024_10007008_pt1 | contig 24487 bp, 18 predicted proteins | sample P32metaG_FD_120480 | JGI IMG/M metagenome (GOLD analysis project Ga0182024, IMG submission 120480) | Permafrost microbial communities from Stordalen Mire, Sweden - P3-2 metaG (Illumina Assembly) | ecosystem: Environmental > Terrestrial > Soil > Wetlands > Permafrost | place: Sweden: Stordalen...
ACACGATGCGGGCGTTGAGATTGCCGCCGGAATCATCATCGTGGGCGAGTTCCATGCCATTGCCATTCTCCAGGCGAAGATAGCAATCAATCTGGTTGCTCATCATGTCGATGGTGTAGAGCTTGCCCTGCGTCAACTTGATGGGAAAGACCTTGGCGTGACTGCCCGGACGACGTTTGTCCAGCGCATCGGTAACGGCCAGGTTGCCCTCCGTGTTGAAAACCAGCTTGCCGAGAGGCGCGCCCGGATTGTTGAATCCGCCCAGCCTTTTGTTCGGCGGGGCGTTGTCGAGCTCCAGGGTGTAGACGCCGCGAATCTGATCCTTGACGGCCCCCTTCGCCGGCGCCACCTTGACGTAGTATGTTTCGCCAAACTTCGCCGCGATGTTCGCCTGCCGAAACAACGGCTGCACGAGACCGAATTCGACGGCATCCTGATCCGAGTCCTTGACCAGGTTCTTGTTCTGGTCGTAGACGAAAAGATGGCCATTGAATCGGCTGCCGATCTGGGGCATCAGCTTGATGACCATCGGGCCGGTTTTCGTGGCCTGGAAGCGGAAGAAGTCAACATCGTCCTCGACCTCGATGCGGCCATTACGAAAGGTGAGCTCACCCTCCAGCTTGATGGCGTGGGCAGCCGCAAAGTCGTTGCCGAAGTCGTCGGCCAGGGTTTTCTCGAAGCGGATCGTGAGGACGTAGCCGCCCGTGGCCCGGCGGTTCTGCAGCGGATTGGCCCAGGACGACACCTTGGCGTAATACGTTCGGCCCTTTTCGACCGGGAAGTACGGATGGCCCACCTCTCTCCGGGCATCGTCGAAGCAATGCAGGTCTTGATCCAGCAGGCCGAAAATGACCGGCACACAGGCGACATACATCCAGCCGGTCTCGGCGGCCGTGAACTTGAAGAAATCGGCGTCGCTGGGAATCTCGATCCGCCCGGTGATGTTCTTATTGCCGGCTTCCGGCAGGACTACTTCATGGGCGGTGGCGAAGTCGTTGCCAAAATCGTCCGGCTGGATCTTTTCGGTGTTGACCGTCAGCTGGTAACCGCCGAACGCCTGTCCGCCAAAAAGAGGCGCCACCGGAACGACGCGGACATAATAAACATTCCCGGCCCCCACGACGATTTCCTTGAATCCGGCGTTTTCCAGGCCCAGCGGCAGCTTGAGGCTGTCGTAGACTTGCATGCGCAGGGCCAGGTTGGCGCCGCCGTTGGCTTGCACCTGCAAAACCATCAGCCCGTTCTGGTCCGGCTGCACCTTGTAGAAGTGGGCGTCGAAAGCGTTGTTGATCTGGCCCTTGGCATTGCCTGAGCCTCCCTTGAGGGGCACGACCTGGGCGTTGGCGAACTTCTCGGCCGGCGGCGGCAGGTTGAAATCGTTGAAATTGTTATTGTTCCCGTTGCCGTTGACACTCAGATCGAACCTGCCCGTCCTGAACAGTCCCTGGAGCGGAAACATCTTGGAAGCAACCTTGACGTAATACGTGGTGCCCGCGAACACTTGCAACGTCAGGTTGAGGTCGTTCGTCCCCAGTTGCTTCTGGTTGGCGTCGTAGGCGATCATGAACGCGTCCAGACTGCTGTCATCGGGATAATCAAGATTGAGCGTGATCTTGCCGGTCGTCTTGGCTTTGAAGCGGAAAAACTGAACGTCGTTGGGCTGGTTGATCGATCCCAATATGTTGCCGAAGCCGAGATTGTCGAGGAAGATCTCCCTGGCCGTGGCGAAGTTATCGCCGCCGCCCTGCGGATTCGGATTCGGCGGGGCGGGAGGCGCGGTTCCCTTTTCCGCCCGGAAGGTCAAGGAGTAAGCTCCGGTGCGGTTCTCGAAAGGAGCGTCCCGAAACGCATCCACCTTCACATAGTACGTCCTGCCCGCTTGCACCTGGAAGCGGACGATTCTCGGAGTGTTCACATCCGGATTGGTGCTATCCGTGATGTTCAGCCGGGTGGAGTCGTAGGCCCACAGCGAACTGTCGAGCCGGCTCGCACCCGCCAACCGGAGCTCGACCATCATCTGGCCGTCCCAGGGGGCGGTGAAGCGGAAATAGTCAACGTCGCCCACCGGGTCGATTTTCCATGTATGGTTCGCCTCGCCCTTGCGCGACAGCCTCACTTCCAGGGCGCGATCGAAGTCGTTGCCGACGTCGGTGATCGCCGTCATCGTCAGCTGGAATGGCCCGGTCGCCTGCTCGTTGGCGGACGACGCCTTGATGAAGTATTCCTGGTTGGCCTCGACCGGGAAGAAGATCTGACTGACGCGCCGATCGGCATCGGCGTCGTTCTGGACGATCTCCTTGCGGGCGGCATCGTAGGCAAACAGCCGGCCATCGAACCGGGCGCCCTCGGCATCGAACTGCACAGCCAGGGTGCCGGATATCGTCGGCTTGATCTTGAACATCGTTTCGGCGCGGGGCTGGTCGAACCTGCCGCTATGCACCAAGGGAACATTGGCATCGAGCCTGACGATCGGGGCGGCCTGGGCGGCGGCGAAGAGGTCGTTGTTCTGTGCGATCGGGCCTTCGCCCTTGCCCTTCGCCTCGACGATGGCGGGTCGTGAAAAGGCGAAATAAAGGCCGACACTCGCGAGCCCGACGACGATCACCGAGCAGGCCGCGATCAGGCCGATCATCATGAGGCGGTTGGATTGGCCAGGCGCCTGCCGACGTCGGCGAATCTCGTCGGCAAAGGGCACGTAGATCGGCGTCTCGCAGCGGCGGCATTTGGCCATGTGCCCCGCCTGTTCTTCGGGGAATTTGTTGGCTTTGCCGCACGCGGGGCACGTTAGCTCCGTTTCGCTTTCGGTGCTCCGGGCGGATCGGCGGGAAGACGGGCGATCGCTTGCTTCCGGCCCGCGGGACCTTGTGGCCGGGCGCTCGCCGAACTGCTCCTCCCACTTCGGCGCCCGGCGTGCGCGACGCGGCTCGGATTCTGGCGGTTCGTCCGCAGGCACGGATCGTGTCACGGTGACGACTTGCATGCAATAGGGACAGCGGGCCTGGGTGCCGAGAAGCTCTTCCCGGGCCGTCATGGTGCCCTGGCATTGCGGGCAGGTGATCTGAATCGACATGTCGAGGCCTCCATGGCACGGCTTGGTAATGAAAGTATCCTAAACCAGTGATTGGCGATGGTCAAGAACCATGTTAAGATGGGGCCATGCGGCGAGCCGAGCCCCGTAAGGGGCCGGGTTATACTCACCCGGCCCCTTACGGGGCTCGGCTCGCCGGTGCGAACGCTAAACGAAGATGGCGAATGGCCCAGGTTCAATCGAGGCAACATGTCCAACTTTACCAATGCTGTTCTGTCGTTGGCCATCGTTCTCTGCTGCTGCGGACCAGCTAGCGCTCAGCAAGACACCGCCCGCGCCGGCATCGAGTTTTTTGAGAACAAGATTCGCCCTGTCCTCATCGAGCGCTGCTACAAATGCCACAGCGACGGTGCCAAAAAGAGCAAGGGCGGCCTCAAGCTCGACGCGCGCGACCACGTCCTCAAGGGCGGCGACTCCGGCCCCGCGGTCGTTGCCGGCAATCCCGAGGCGAGCTTGCTCATTCGTGCCATTCGCGGCACCGACAAGGACCTCGCGATGCCGCCGGGCCCCGACGACAAATTGACCGCGGCCCAGATCCAGGATTTCGCCGCCTGGGCCAAAATGGGGCTGCCCTATCCGCCAACCAGTAACGTGAAACCAGCCCACAATCCGCTCGCCGACCTCGCCGAGGCCCGCAAATTCTGGAGCTTGCAGCCGCTCAAGAAGCCCCCGGTGTCGAAGGTGAAGCAAGCCAGCTGGCCGCTCGATCCGCTGGACGCTTTTATTTTGGCAAAACTCGAAGACAAGGGATTGAAGCCGTCTTCCGCCGCCGACAAGCGCACCTGGCTGCGCCGTGCCACCTACGACCTGACCGGTCTGCCGCCGACGCCGGAGGAGATCGACGCGCTTCTCGCCGACGCCTCACCCGATCCGTTCGCCAGGGTCGTGGAGCGGCTGCTCGCCTCGCCGCAATACGGGGCACAGTGGGGCCGGCATTGGCTCGACATCGCCCGCTACGGCGATACGAAATGGGTTGGCGCGGGTGAAGATCGCCGTTGGCCGTTCGCTTACACCTATCGCGATTGGGTGATCGGGGCGTTTAACCAGGACATGCCTTACGACCGCTTCGTCACCTTCCAGCTCGCCGCCGATCAGGTGCCCGGCGCCCGGCCCAGCGATCAGGCGGCTCTCGGTTTCCTCACCGTGGGCCGATGGTTCACCGGCAACCTCCATGACGTCATCGACGACCAGATCGACGTGGTCACGCGCGGCCTGCTCGGCATGACCGTCCAGTGCGCCCGTTGCCACGATCACAAGTACGATCCGATTTCGACCAAGGATTACTACGCGCTCTATGGGTTGTTCGCCGTCGCCCGCATGCCGGTTGAGGGGGCGGGCGTGCTGGCTGAGTTGCCGGAAATCGGACCACGGCCGGTGGATGCCGCTACTGAAAAGGGACTCGCTTCGTTGCAAAATCGGCTCGACAAGTTCCTGGCCGATCGATTAACCGCGGTCCGCGATGAGTTTCGTGCGCCGGAGAGCATGGCGAAGTATCTGCTCGCCGCTCAGGGAGTGGTCGCGAAGAAAGACGATGCCGTCCGCGCTCTCGCCAAGTCGCAAGGCCTCAACGAGCACATTCTTTTCCGCTGGGTTCGCTTCCTGCAGCGCACGATCCGCGGTCCGCATCCGATTTTCGGCCCCTGGAATGCGTTCGCCGCTCTCTCCGAGTCGGAGTTCGCGGCCAAGGCGCCGGAGCTAGCCGGGCAGGAGAAAGCGAACAAGAAAATTAATCGCCACGTGGCCATGATCCTCACTCCCGCCCCTGCATTACTGAGCGAGCTGGCCCAGCGCTACGCCCAGCTGCTGGCGAAGTTCGACCTGCCCGAGACATCGCCGGACGCCGACCAGGAAATGATTCGCCAGTTGCTGCGCACCAACGACGGCCCCGTCCAGGTATCGCTCGGCGAACTCGGCCAGTACATGTCCAAGGACGAGCGCGAGACGATGGTGCAGATGCGCCGCGATGTGCTGGCGCGATTGTGTTCGCTTTCGGAGAATGCCGATCAATTCCTGGCGTTCCAGCACGAAGCGGCCCCGGCTGTCGCTGAGGTCGCGGAGTTTCTGCAAAAGCGGCGCAAGGAGGTCACGGCCGAGATTCGTTCGCCGGAGAAGATCGCCGATTATCTGCTGGCCGCCCGCGAAGTGCAAAACGACGACACGCGTTTCAAGTCGATCGTCAATTCGCGCAAGCTGAGCGATCGGCTCCTGAACCGCTGGATCGAGTTCCTCAAGCGCAACGCTGAGCGGAACGACCCGGTGTTTGCCGCCTGGCGAAAGTTCGCCGCCCCCGCCGACAAGGAGTTCAAGGACAAAGCGTCAACGCTGCTCGCGGAGATTCGCAAGTTGCCGGGCAATCCGCTCGTCGCCGAAGCGTTCAGCACAGCCCCCACGTCATTGAAAGAAGTGGCGTTGCTTTATGGCCAGTTGATCGCCAAATTCAACATGCCGGCCGCCGCGAAGAATCCGGATGGGGAAGCGCTTCGCCAGGTATCGGCCGCCAAGGAATCGCCGCTCGCCTTCGAACCCGATGAGGTTTTCGACTTCTTCACGCGCAAGGACACGGATGAGCTGCGCGGCAAGGAGAACAAGCTGGCCCGTCTCTATCTCGATTCGCCGGGAGTCGCTCCTCATGCGATGATTCTCAAGGACTCGCCGCGCGGCTACGCCCAAAAGGTGTTTGTTCGCGGCAACCCGAACGTGCCCGGCCCCGACGCTCCCAGCCGCTTTCTCTCCGTTCTCGCCAGTGACAATCCTGAACAATTCCAGTTTCACAAGGGCAAAGGTCGCCTGGAACTGGCCCAGGCGATTGTCGATCCCGCCAACCCGCTGACGGCACGAGTCATGGTCAACCGCGTCTGGCAGTGGCACTTTGGCTCGGGGCTCATCCGCACGCCGAGCGATCTGGGCACGCGCGGCGTGGAGCCGACGCATCCCGAGCTGCTTGACTGGTTGTCACGCCAGTTCGTCGCCGACGGCTGGTCGCTCAAGAAATTGCATCGCCGGATCGTGCTTTCGGCGACCTATCGGCAATCGAGCCAGGACAATCCCATGTGCCGAGCCGTGGATCCGGAGAACAAGCTGCTCTGGCGCATGAGCCGGCGCCGCCTCACGTTCGAAGAGCTGCGCGACTCCATCCTGGCGAGCGCGGGCCGGCTCGACGATGCCTTGGGCGGGCCGCCGATCGATCTGACCAAGGCGGGCGTCCGCCGCCGCACCGTCTACGGCACGGTGGACCGCATCACGCTGCCCGGCTTTTACCGCTACTTCGACTTCCCCGGCCGCGACGCCCACACTCCCGAGCGGCACGAAACCATCATTCCGCAGCAGGCCCTTTACATGATGAACAACGCGTTCATCATGGATCAGGCCGGCTACCTCGCCCGCCGCACCGAATCGCTGGCGAAACCCGCCGACAGGGTTGCCGCGCTGTATCGGCTGATCTATGGCCGACGCCCTTCGACCGAAGAACAAGCGCTGGGCCTCGAGTTTGTGGGGCAGGTTGCCAACCTGCCTGGCGAACGGCAGGTTGGCAACCTGCCCCACGAATTCCTGGCCACGCCCTGGCGTTACGGTTACGGCAGCTACAGCGAGCAGCAAGGCAAGGTCGTCGATTTCGAGCCGTTTCCGTACTTCGCGAACGGGCAATGGCGTGGCGGCCCTCAGGAAATCGATCCGGCGCTGGGCCGATGCAGCCTCCATTCCCGCGGCGGCAATGCGGGGCGCGACAGCTCCCTCGCCGTCATCCGGCGCTGGATCGCTCCCCAGGATGGCAAACTGTCCATCACCGGCGTTCTGGGCTCGCAGCAATACTCCACGCAGCCCCAGGGAAATGGCGTCCGTGGCCGAATCGTCTCGAGCCGCAAGGGCAAGCTCGGCGCCTGGATCGTGCACGGCACCGAGGAGCCGACCGACCTGAGCGGCGTCGAAGTGCAGCGCGGCGACATCATCGATTTCGTCGTCGATGGCCGGGGACGCGATGGCCAGGCAGGGTTCAGCTGGGCGCCGGTCCTGCGCATGGAGGGAGCGGACTCGGTCAAGAATCCGAAGTTGCTCTGGGATTGTGCCAAGGACTTCCCCAGCAAGGCTCCGAATACCATGGTGCGGGGCCATGGCGTCTGGGAAAGGTATGCTCAGGTGCTCATGGAAGCCAATGAGTTTCTTTTCCTCGATTGATCAAGAGCCTCGCATTATGATACGATCAGACACGGATAACAATAACGATGGGGGTTGCAACCGTGGTAGCCAAAACCATCCAATTAGCCGAAGCGAATCTGCCCGAGAGCGTACTGGAATTCTCACGCAATCAAGGGATTGTTGAATACGTCGAACGCGCCATTAAACTGGCGCGCGAAGTTTTTGCTGATGCGGAGCTGATTTCGGTTTCCCTGAAAAAAGATCCGGAATTTGGTTACGCTTATGTGGATATCCATGCTGTTGTCCACGACGACCCCGAAAGCGAAGCCGAGAGGTATTCCGCTTGCGCCGTGAAATGGGCATCGCTCATGCCGGCTGACGTCGCCGGAAAGATTCATCTATCGACTTCATGGGCAGCGTGATGAACCCGCGCGAATTCCGAGAGTTGGCCACCATCTTGGCCGCCAAAGAGGATTCGACCTCAGCCGAATTGCGCACGGCCGTAAGCCGGGCTTATTACGCCGTCTATAACGTCGCGGTTGACTTCCTTCAGAAGATCGGCGTGAAACATGCCGGCGGATGGGAAGCGCACCGCATGATTCCGGAAGCATTGCGATATGGCAGCGACGAAGAACTTTCCGGCGCGGCGCTGGAACTCGTGGATCTGCGCAGAATGCGGTGGGCGGCCGATTACGACATGCAGGATCGAGAAGTGGAAGATCAACGGACCGTGCAGAAACTGGCGGCTCGCGCTAAACAGGCCATCAAGAAAATGGATGGGTGCCAAGACGACCCGGCTCGCGCCACCCTCGCTCGCGGCAAGATCCGCGGTTGGGCAGGTTCTGCGGAGGGTGCCCGGAAGGGATTCACTGTGCTTTAGGAAATGAGATGCCTTGGCGGCGATCAAGAACTTGCAATGAGAATCTGCCTTCCTTAAACTGGGCAAACCTTGCCCTGACACCTTAAAAAACGTCCAGAGAAATGCTCGCCCATCTGGCTCGAGTCCAATTCCATCCGAATATATTCCAATTCGAAACTAAAAAACGGAAAAAACACGTCAGCGCGTGGAGTGTGGCATTCCTTTTGCCAATGACCGTGGGAAGTCCCATCGCGACGATTGGACAAGGAGGGCTCGCATGTTTCACGCACTCGGCCATTTCGTGTCCCGACAATGGCCCATCGTACTGCTCGCGTGGGCGCTGGTTACGGGATTGGCGTTCTGGATCGCACCGCCGTGGGACCAGATTGTGCTCGATCGCGAATTCGCGTTCCTCCCGGCCGAAATGTCGAGTCGGCGCGGCGAAGACCTTTTCAGGCGTGCCTTTCCGAAGCAGATGCATCCCAGCACCATCGGTATCGTCTTTGAACGACGCGACGCGGCCCTGACGCCGGCTGACAAGAAGTTTGTCGCCCAGAACGTCGAACCGGGATTGCTGCACATTGCCGCCGAGCATCGCTCGACAATCGATGGCGTGCATACGCTGACGGATCCCGAGATCGGGCCGTTGCTTGTGAGCATCGATCAGAAGGCGACGCTGGCGGTCTTCGATCTGACCAGCGAGTTGCTCGAGTATCGTAACTGGGGAGTCGTTGACGACATCAACACGCTGATAGCCAGGCTGCAAAGCGAAAAAAAGGTGCCGGACGGCCTGCAAATCTCCCTGGCAGGCAGCGGAGCGGTGGGCGCCGACATCACGCACGCTCAGGCCGCGAGCGCTAGCTCCATTCAGTGGTGGACCGTTACGCTGGTCATCGTGCTGCTGCTGATCATCTACCGGGCGCCGCTCCTGGCGCTGGTGCCGTTGATCGCGGTATTCCTGACCGTGACGGTTGCGATCAAGTTCCTCTCGTTGCTGGCCGAGGCGGAAGTGATTGGTCTATTTCAGGGTGTGCAGGTTTTCTTGACCATCGTTATCTATGGCGCCGGGGTCGATTATTGCCTTTTCTTGATCGCGCGCTATCGCGAGGAACTCGATAACTTCCAGGCCACGGGGCCGGACGGGGAACGAGAACGGTACCGCCAGGCGATCGCTTTGGCCCTTGGCAAGGTTGGTCCCGCGCTGACCGCCAGCGCCGCCACCGTGACTCTCGGCATTGGCATGATGACGTTTGCCAGTTTCGGGCAGTTTCACGAGGCCGGCATCGCCATATCGGCAAGTTTGTTCCTGGGACTGCTCGCGGTGCTGACGCTGGTTCCGGCGCTGCTGCGCATGGCGGGGCCGTGGGCGTTTTGGCCAAGAAAGGATTGGCACGGTGGCATGAATGAGGTCACGCAGGCAGCGGCCCGCCACGGAACGCTCGCGGTATGGACGTGGCTGGCGGCGGCTCTTCGGCGAAGGCCCGGGATGATCTGGCTGGGCTCGGTTCTTCTCATGCTGCCGCTCGCCGTCTATGCCATGTTCAATCTCACCCATCTGGAAGTCGATTTGCTCACCCGTCTTAGGCCGAATGCCCCCAGCATTGCCGGAACCGAGGCCTTGCAGCGCCATTTTCCCGCGGGTATCACCGGGCCCGTTGTCGTCCTGGTACGCAGTTCCAGTGTCGATTTTCAGTCGGACGCGGGTGAGGATCTGATCGATACGCTCACGAACCGATTGATCGAACAGAAAAAGGAACTGGACCTGGCGGATATTCGCAGCCTGACCAAGCCGCTCGGTTTCACGCCCCAGGCCCAGGAAGCATTGAATGCGATTGCCGTGCGCCGACAGGAGCAGCGGGCGGCAAACAAGCCGGTCCTGGACGCGCACCGTTCCGCCCAGGAGTTTTACGTCTCCGGTCACAATTTGACACAATTGCAGCTCGTGCTGAACCAAAATCCGCTCGGCGGGGCAAGCGTGGTTCTTCTCGACAAAATCGAGAAGGCGATTCAGGCCGCTTTGCCGGCGGAACTCGAGCACGCCGACGTCATGTATGTCGGCCAAACGTCAAGCGTTCGCGATTTGACGACGGTCACGTTCGCGGACCAATGGCGCATCGAGATCCTGGTGATTGCCGCCGTGTTCCTGATTCTGGTGGCGCTGCTGTGGCGGCCGATCGTGTCGCTGTACCTGATTCTGAGCGTGCTGCTCAGTTTTTTAACAACGCTGGGGGCAACCGACCTGCTTTTCTGGGCACTCGACCCTGCCGGGTTCTCGGGTCTTGACTGGAAGGTACCCATTTTCCTGTTCACAATCCTGGTTGCCGTGGGCGAGGATTACAATATTTTTCTGATGACGCGCATCCATGAAGAGCAGCAAACGTATGGCCCCGTGGACGGCGTGACCCACGCCCTGATCAAAACGGGCCGCATCATCACAAGTTGCGGCATCATCATGGCCGGCACGTTTGCGACATTGCTCAGCGCGGTATTGCTGGACCTCAGGCAGCTTGGCTTCGCCCTGGCGTTCGGGGTCCTGCTCGATACCTTCGTGGTTCGGCCCATTCTCGTGCCCGCATTCCTGATCATGCTGGGCCGGCGGGAAGGCAAAACTCAAGGCAACAATGCGTTGCAGCGTGGCGTGCGGCCACCGCTGCAGAGCCCGTTGGAAAGCGTGAAGCAATGATTGGAGAGCAAGGTATCGTTCTCAAACTGACGAAGGAGGAAGGTCCATGTTACGTGCATTTACCGTCGCGGCCATGATTTCCACGAGCAGTATGGCATTCCCACCGGGCGACCCGCAAGTGCTGCGCATCGGCATGACCGGGTCGCTCATGGAAGATGTGCCGTCGAGCCAGCGCGAGAAGTTTGCCGGCGAGTTCACCAGCCTCGTGCATGATTTCACCGGCCTCAAGAGCGTGAATCTCATGGGGCTCGATCCGTGGACCTCGGCAAAGCAGCTGGAGGCCAATAAATGGGACGTGGGGGTCTTTCAGGGCGTCGAGTTCGCCTGGGTGAAAGCCAAGTTCCCCAAACTGCAGCCGTTCATGATCGCGACGCAAGCGGTGCCGCTCAAAGCCGTGCTCGTCGTGCGCCAGGATGACAAGGCCGCGGGATTCGCGGATTTGAAGGGCAAGAACGTCGTCATCTTGCATACGAAACTTCATTGCCGGCTCTTTGCCGAAAAGGGCGTCGGCGGCAAACCGAATCAGTTTTTCGGCAAGCTAACGCAGAATCGCAGCTACGAAGATGCCCTCGATGCCGTATTGCTTGACAAGGCGCAGGGCGCGATTGTGGATACCGTCGCCCTGGACACGTACAAGGACCTGGCGCCGGGCAAATTCAAGCGCCTGAAAATCGTGGCCGAGTCGGAGCTGTTTCCTCCCGCGGTCATCGTCTATGAGCGCGGGGCACTCGACGATAAGCTGCGCAAGACGCTGACGGATGGCATGCTCAAGGCCAATCAAAATGACCGAGGGCGCGAAACGCTCAACGCATTTCACGTCACCGGCTTTGCAGCCGTCCCGGCCGATTATGAACGCGAGCTGAGCGCTATTTTGAAATCGTTTCCCGCTCAGCAGCAACCTTGATTGGCAGTGGAAGTGCGGACAGCGGGGTGGTATACTCACTTTATTGCCTGCGTGAGGTCCGTCCCGCTTTCCCCACCCTGCCTCAAGGAGAATCGTCATGATCGCGATGCCGACCCTCTTCCTCTCCCTCGCCGTGGCCGCGTCCGACCCGGAATCCGCCGCGCCGCCGACTCCCGTACAAATTCGCCAATCGGTCGAGCGCAGTCTGGTGTTTCTGGAAAAAAGCGGCACCGGTTGGTGGAAGAGCAACAAATGCGCTTCCTGTCACCATGTGCCCATGACCATCTGGAGCTTGAGCGAGGCCAAGAATCGCGGCTTCACCGTCGATGACAAATCGCTGGACCAGCTGCGGAACTGGGCGGTAACTTCCTACGCCGACCATCCCAAGCTTCGGCCCGTGGGTCAGGACGGCGAGGAAAAGGGCCTGAGCTTGAGCATGAACACCATTTACCTCACTCAGGCCGCGACCTCGGCCTTGAAGCTGGATGAGAAAACGACCGAGTCCTTGAAGAAATTCACCACCCATTTGCTCACCTCCCAGGACGCGGACGGCTCCTGGAAATCGTCCGCGAAGCTGCCGCCGGTCGGAGACGTCACCGAGGTACGGACCATGCAGGTTCTGCTCGTGTTGGACACGGCACACTCCAAGGGCCTGATCGACACCAAGAGTTGGACTTCGGCTCGCGATCGAGCGCTGGCTTGGCTGCACAAGAACAAGTTCATCGATCAAAATCAATCGCTGAACCTGCAAGTGCTGGTCGCCCAGCGCTTCGGCAAGCCCGATGAGGTGCAGCCGCTGGTGAAGCAGCTTTTGGCCCAGCAGGAAGCCGACGGGGGCTGGAGTCAGACGAGAGAACGTTCCAGTGAAGCGATCAAGGATTATGACGGCAAGAAGACGGCACCCACGCCCGCCCAGACCGAGAAACGGCCGAGCGATGCCATGGCGACGGGCCAGACGCTTTACGCCCTGACCCTGGCGGGGGTCGAACCTCAGCAGGGTGCGATTCAGCGTGCCCAGGCTTTTCTGCTGCGCACCCAAACCAAGGATGGTTCGTGGCGGGTGCCCATCCGAGCCCAGAAGAATAGCGGCACCGCTCTAAGTCACTATGGCACGGGCTGGGCCGCCATCGGTTTGATGCAGACGCTGTCGGCGCAAGCGACCAAATAAGAAATGTCAAAAAAAACTCCCGACGCGCTTGCGGCGTCGGGAAGTTCGTTGTTTAATACCGGCTGCTGCCGCCACCGCCGGTACGGCTGCCGTTGCGATCTTCGCGCGGGCGAGCTTCGTTGACGGTCAGGGCTCGGCCATCCGATTCCTTGCCGTTCAGGGCGCTAATGGCCGCGGTCGCTTCCGTGCCGCTGCCCATCTCGACAAAGCCGAAGCCTTTCGAGCGGCCGGTATCGCGGTCCATGATGACCTGCGCGGATTGAACCGTGCCGTGCGGCGTAAACATGTTTTCCAGATCGGTGTTGCTCACACCATACGCCAGGTTTCCGACGTACAACTTCGTAGCCACGTTGGGCCTCCTTCAAAGAAATCACGCAACATCACTAGACCCAAAGCGGGCTAATACCGTCACATGAAAAAGCTTCAATTTAGATTGGATGAGAGAAAAGGCAAATGGAGGGATCACCGACAGGAAATCACGGCCATGAATACTTTGCAAAAACCCAATACACCATCATCGTAGCGGCAATTGAGCTGGAGACAAGCCCAAAATTGGGAATCATAAGAGAATGAGGAATTAAGAATGAGGAACTAAGAATGAAGAATGAAATACCGGGCGCTCGTTTTCCGTTTTCAATTCTTCATTCTTAATTCCTCATTCTCTTCTGGGCCGGGCGATGTCACACGGAGGCAGCAACTGTGCCGACCTTCTTCGAGCGAGCTTGCTTGGCAGCACCCGCAACAACAGGCCGTTTGAGGATCAAAGCTGGAATACCGTGCAGCTCATGCATGGCCCGAAAGTTATCGGTCACGGTTTCGACGGAACTCGGAGCGTCGATGGCCTTGAGCATGCCCTGGACGTGACGCAGGATGTCGTCGAGAAATCGGCTTTCGCAGCTCTTCTCCAGTTTCTCATAGAGGTCGGGCAACTTGTCCAGATACCAAAGTGCTGTGCTCCGCACGTTGGCGGGAAGCTTGGCAACCTTGATGCCGTCTCGAATCGCCTGCAGGTCGGTTTTCTGGCTCATGTCGGCTCCGAAGAGAGATAAAACGGAACTAGGATCTGGAAAAGACAAATTCCACTCACCAGTCTATCATAGACTCCGAAGCTGTTATTACCAATGCCAACTTGATTTCATGAGAAGGTGGAACATGGCGAACTTCGGGTGGAATTGCGGATTGCGGGTTGCTCTTCTCGTTCTGCTGCCGGCCATCATTTGCCCCGCTGCCGCCGCGGAGCCATTTCTGGAGAAGGTCGATCTTTTCGAAAGCGGCAAGGACGGTTATGCCTTCTATCGCATTCCCGGCATCGTGGTGACCAGGAAAGGTACCGCGATAGCCTATTGCGAGGCCCGCAAGACGACCGGGAGCGACTGGGACCACATCGACGTCATGCTTCGCCGCAGCACCGACGGCGGCAAGACCTGGCAGCCGCGGCAAACTCTCGCGGCTTTCGACGGCAAATACGCCCGCAATCCCGCCGCCGTCAAGCAGAAGCTGGCCAAGGAGGGCGAACGCAGTCTCAACAATCCCGTGGCCATCGCCGATGCCAACGGAGATGTGCACTTTCTATTCTGTCTCGATTATGGCCAATGCTTCTACGTTAACAGCAAGGATGACGGCGAAACCTTCTCCAAACCTGTTAACATCACTCCGACGTTTGACAAGTTCAGCGGCGCCTACGACTGGAAAGTGCTCGCCACCGGGCCGGGCCACGGCATCCAGCTCACCAACGGCCGGCTGCTGGTCTCCGTCTGGCTCTCGACCGGCACCGCCGGCAACGCCCATCGGCCCTCCTGCGTGAGCGTGATCACTAGCGACGATCACGGGGCCACCTGGCAGCGCGGCGCCATCGTTGCCCGCGAGGAAGACGTCGCCAACCCCAGCGAAACCGTGCCCGTGCAGCTCAGCGACGGCCGCGTCCTGCTGAACCTGCGCACCGAGGGCCCGCGCCGCCTGCGGGCTTTTTCGATCAGCGACGATGGTGCGACGAAATGGAGCCGTTTGCAGTTCGACGAGGGCCTGCCCGAGCCGATCTGCATGGGCAGCATCCTGCGCTTGCCGCCGGGCGAACCCGCGAAGAATCGCATCGTTTTCGCCAATCCCAACAACCCTTCGAGCCGTGAGCGCAAGAACCTCTCGGCCCGGCTGAGCTACGACGACGCCAAAACCTGGCCCATCGTCAAGACGATCGAGAGCGGCATCAGCGGCTACAGCGATTTGGCCGCCACCGTGAAGGGAACCATCTTGTGCTTCTATGAGCGCGGCGGTCTGGAGAAGAATCACTTCCGCACGCAATGGCTGACCGTGGCCCGCTTCAATCTCGAATGGCTGACCGACGGCAAGGATAAGTAGCCGCGTTCGTGAGAACGCGGGCTGAACCTTCGGTCGCTGGCTTGCTTCACCCGCGTTCTTACGAACGCGGCTACGGGGGCGAAGGTTCTTTCTTGCGGCCGCAGCTGTTCTAGCGGCGGTTATTTGCTTCGCAGATTGTCGAGTTTTTGCTCGATGCGAATGGCTGTTTGTTCCTGGCGAATGGCTGATTGTTCTTGGCGAACGGCGGTTTGTTCGACCCGAGCCGCGAGAAAAATCATCTCCCCGGCATAGAGCAACCCGACGATGCAGATGGCGCCGGCGACCAGCAGGGAAATCTTCGACCACATGCTCATGGCCATGCCGGCCAGGATCTTGTCGATTTGCTGTTCCGGCGAGAGCGGTCCCTTGCTGCCTTCATCTTCTTTGGAACGAGCGTTCGCACGATTTTCACCAAGGAGTAAGCTCAGCGCACCGGCCACTTCGGCGATCAGGACGAGGACAGCGAGCACGCGGCACATCCAAATGAGAAGGTGAATTGCCGGATAGTCGTATTGCACCATCGGGGCCGACGGCACGGGAGACGGCGAAGCTGATGGAGTTGGCGACGGTGCTGGGTTCGGCGGTGGCGCTTCCTTCGCCGGATCGGCAGTCGCCGGATTACTGGGCGGCACGGCGGCAACCGCGGCAGTCGCAGGACCGGACATCATCGCAGGCGTGGGGGCTTTCGGCCGATATTCTGCGACCAGTTTTTTCAGAGCCGGACCGGATTGCTCGAGCGGCTCGGCGGGGTTATAATCGAATTTCTGGTCGCCGGACATGCCGGGCATCCTGCGAAAGGCCTCGAAAGCGCCTTCGCGCACTTTCTTGTCCGTGTGCTCCAGATTCTGCAGGACGAGATTGATGGTGTCAGCGCCGGGATTGCGTTTCATCAGGGCGGGCAGGACGATGGTGAGCACCTCGGGATCCCTGGTCTCCTTGGCCAGGCGGTGCAGCTCGGCGACCGCAGTCGGCTCCTGCACGAGTGTTAGCGCCGCGGCAGCGTCGATCCGCTCGTTGGGTTGACCGGCCGTAAGGGCTGTCTGCGCCAGCCGGTTCGGCGACGGCAGCCCTCCAGAGTACATCCACAGCAAGTAACCCGCGGTGAGGGGCACGGCGGCGATCAGGCTGATCCAATGGGCAGGCTTCATCGGAATCCAGGAGAATATGGTGTCGGTTCACTGAAGCTTCCCGATCATGCTTGCGGCTGGGCATATTCCAGACGCCCAGCCGCAAGCGCGAAATCGGCAAGCGCTCGAAAACGATCAGTCGCTGCGGCTCGTCCCGTAATTATTCCAGTAGAAGTCGCCGGCCACGTAGCCGCTCGCCGTGCTGGCTGTCGGGATAATCACGGTGGTATTGAACGTGTCAACATGCCCATCGACGAAGCCGACGTTGACCAACCCCGTGACGTTGCTGCCGGTGGGCGTGGATGGCAACGCGGGATGGCGCGCGGCCACGCCCGTCGGGTAATTGCTGAAGTTCGTGGCGGCGGCGGCATAGGTGCCGTTCGTCGCCAGCGTCATGTCGGCCACGGCCTGGCCGTACTCGAGAAAGCAGATGGTGCCGCTGGTGTTGCTGACGCGGCGTGTTGTGCCCAGGTAGGCGTTGACGCCGTAATTGGTCGCGGCGTTGTTGGTCCCCGTGTAGAGCAGAATGCCGCTCAAGGCGGGCTCGCCGCTGTAGGCGGTGATGGTGACGCGGAAATACGGGCCGGGTGTGGGAGTGTTGATCACGAAATTCTGGCCCGTGTACGTGGTGGTGCCGGAGGCCACACCCGTCAAAGACTGGTTTGCCTGCGTATAAAGCGGCGTGGCGCAGGCCGCGTCAGCGCAGACCTGGAACGTCATCGTGCTGGTGTTCCAGCTGTTGCAGGGAACCCAGTTATAGATGTACAACCCCGTTACGACCGTGGTGGCCGACGGGAGGTTCGCTTGCCACCATGAATTCGCCACGGTGTTATACCAGCCCGCCGCCTCGCAACTGCTGCCCACGCTCGCAGGCGTACAGGTAAGGGGGGTAGTGACAACATTGCAAGTGCAGCTCGTGCAGCCGGCACCGCCCGTCGAACCCGCGCCACCCCACGGATTGCCGGCCCCTGTCGTGCCGCCGCTCAGGCAGACGGAGGGAGCGATGTATGCATTCCACGGGCACCAGTTCGAGTCCCAATAAGGGGTATTGCCCGTGAAGGTCAAGCCCGGCGTGCCGTAAGGCAGGTAGCTGCCGCCCCCGCCAAGGGCAGTGGTTACCGTCGTTGGATTCACCGACGGGCATACCAGCGTCTTGTTGTTGTTTTCGAAATAAGGAGACATCGTCCCGGTCCAGCTCAGAGTTGGAAAAGTTCCCGTGTTGGACGTCCGCCAGTTGTTGTAGGCCAGGCAGAGCTGTTTGATGTTGTTCACGCATTGCGTGCGTGCGGCAGCTTCCCGCACCTTCTGCACCGCTGGCACGAGAAGCGCGATCAAGATGGCAATGATGGCGATGACCACCAGCAACTCGATCAGCGTAAAACCTTTTCTAGAACGCATGAAATCCTTCCTTTCAAAGACAGAAATGGGAAAGAGACAATTTCAGTGCTTCAGCGAAGCGTTTGCTTTCGATCGGACCTCTTCCTAAAACCAACGAGACGGGCTTGAAAACCGGTTCGACCCGGAGATGCAACAAACGCCAGTCTCAACTCTGGCCCAAGAAGAATATGTTAAGATTGATGCTAAAATCGAATGACGAGGATGTCAAGCAGAATTTGTTTTTTTGTCGAATCGCCCTGGAACCCAGCCTGAATCAATCGCCTTCCTCCCACACCGAATGATAAGCGCCCATGGACTCAAAATAGGCCGCCATGCTCGCGTAAAACGGCTCGTTCGACAGCGTCGCGCTGTCGCCGATCACCAGCAATTTGCGGCGGGCTCGGGTCAGGGCGACGTTCATGCGGCGAACGTCGGCCAGGAAACCGACCTCGCCCTCGGCATTCGAGCGGACCATCGACAGGACCACCGCCTCCTTTTCGCGGCCCTGAAAGCCATCGACGCTGTCGATTTCCAGGCCGGCCATGGGCAGTTTTTCGCGCAGCAGCCGTACCTGGGCCGAGTAGGGGGCGATGACGGCTATCGCCTCCGCCGCCACGCCGGCCTTGAGCAGGGCCTTCACCTTGTGGGCGACCAGCTCCGCTTCCTGCGGATTGAGCCGGCTTTTGCCGTTGGGCTCCGGCTGCTCGTCGTAGCCCGCTCCGGCGGTGTCGATGAATTGAACCGCTGTTTGTGTGAGCACATTCGCCGTGACGCCGGGCAAATCGCACAGGAGATGGCCGCGGACCGAATCATGGGCCTCAAGGTCGCCCTCGTAGAACTGCTGCGAGGAAAAGTTCATGATGGCCTCGTGCATGCGGTATTGCACCTTGAGCCGTCGGGTCACAAGCGGGCCATGCAGGATGACGAGCCGTTCCATCAAGCTGACGCCGAAACCGAGCTGGGCCGCCTCCTGGGAAAGAACCGTGGGCGGCAATTGACAGTGATCGCCGGCCAGGATCAAGGAGCCGCTTCGTAAAAGTGGCAGCCAGCAGACGGGCTCCGTGCTCTGGGCGGCTTCGTCGATGACGGCCAGGTCGAACCGGCGCTGGCCGAGGATTTCCGCATCGAGCCCGGTCAAGGTGGCGCACACCACGGTGGCGGCGTTCAAGATGCGCTCGACCGCCTGAGCCTCGAGACGACGCGCATCGTCGAGCAGGGCGCGGGCCTCCTGACGCAGCTGCTGGCGGATGCCGGGCTCGGGCTTGGCACGGGTCCATTTGCCGGCCTGGCGAAACAGGCCAAACGCTTTCTTGGCCAACTTGCGGGCTTGCCGGGTATCGTCATGATCCTCGACCAACAGGTCGAGGGTGTGCTCGCGCAAGGCGGGCAAGACGCGAGCGGGATGGCCGATGCGCACCGCACGCTCGCCGTGGGCCAGGAGACGCTCCAGCATGTTGTCCACGGCCAGGTTGCTCGGAGCACAGGCCAGCACCTTCTGTCCGCGCCGCACGGCCTGGCGAATCAGCTCGATGACGGCGGTCGTCTTGCCCGTGCCCGGCGGACCGTGCAGAATGGCCAGGTCCGCGGCGGACAGAGCGAAACGTACCGCATTCTGTTGGGACAAATTCAACGAAGCATCGAGGACGGCGAGCGGCGTTTCCGGTTTGAAGACGGGGGTTGTCTCGCCAAGCAAGACGCGGCGCAGTTCCGCCAAACGATCTTTAGTCGCCGAGCGTACCCGAGCCAGTGCCGCCGCCTGCCTTTGCCGGGCCGCTTCATCCGCGGCCAGGTCGAGCCGATACGTTTCCGCGCGGTCGTCTTCGCCGGGCGGCTCGTTCAGCGCGACCCTCAGTTCCATGCGATTGCGCTCGCAGACGACGCCGCGCCAGCCTTCGCCTTGCTTACCCAGCGCCGAAAGCAGCACGGGGGTGCCGGGCTCCAGGCGATTCCACGGCAGCGGCATCGTGCGATTGCGTTTGGCAAGCGTCAGGATGAAACGGCCCCCCAGCCCCGATGCTTCCTCGGCTACGATCAGTCCGACGAGGCTGTCTCCTTTTCGCTCCGCGCCTTGCCCCGCATCTTCCAGGATCTGCTGGGCCTCCGCCTGGGATTCCAGGTTCAAGAGATGGGTGAGACGTTGAAAATGATCGTCGTTGCCGGCACCTGTCGTCCCCTTTTCCCGTGACGGCGGCACAGCGGTCCGAGCAGTCACGAGACTGTCCTTGAAGGAAGCCCCGTCGAGAGCCTTGACGAGTCGGACTTCCCAATCGTCCGGCACTTCAATGACCGCCGTGGCACCTTGTAAATCGATGCGTCCGACCTGTTCGCGGCGAAGGCCGCCGGTGGTGCAGAGAAGGTTCAGGATTTCACCCTTGGTCGTGCGGCGCGGCAACGGTTCGAGGTGGAGTAATGCCATGAAGACGACCGGGAAAGTCGAGTGATTTCGAGTTCCGGGAATGACTCAGGAACCCGCAATCCAATTCTCCGTGCGAATTTCGGGAAAAGGTTGGAAATCCTGATCAGCGGTTAACAGGGTGGTGTTCTCTTTCAATGCCAAGGCAGCCAACGTCAAATCGACCGAACTCATGGACCGCCCAATTCTCTTGGCTTTTTGAGCGACGGTGCCATAGTGCTGAACCAAGCGCCAATCCATTGGCCAAACGCGCACCTCGCGCATAAGGACTTTCAACATGCGCCGGTGGCGGCCGGCGTCCACGAGCTGTACGAGGCCAGCCTCGAGTTCGCAAAGCACGGGCCAACACGTGGCAAATCGTGAGCCGCGCCGGCGCTCTTCAAGAATCCTCTCGCGCACGGACGATTTCACGCACAAGGCTGGACTCAGATGGTTGGTGTCGACGAGATACCTTTTCATTCCGGCAGCCCCATACTCTTGCGAGCGAGTTCCCTGTCGCGCAGACGAATTTCCCGAAGGGCCTCTTCCAGACGGCGATCATCCTCAGGATCGCCTTGAGCAGCTATCGCCTCCATTTCAGCGAACCAGCGATCCAAATGGTCCCCTTCACCTGGCGTGCAAGGGGGTTTGTCTACTTCCACCTCCGTTCCTTCTTGCCAATCCTCCGGCAGTGGATCGCGCGGCACGATCAGGCCGTTGTTGATGACTGCTTTGATCATGAACATCCTCCTTTCGTCAGTTCCAGCCGTTGCTCAAACTCTCCTTGCGGATGGCGGATGAAACTCTCGTCCTGAATGGAGCCAAAGGTGCTCTCGATGAATCCCGGCGGCCACGACTCGCCATCGCTTCGCTGGGACTTGCTGGTGTCGCCGGATTCGGCTGGCGACGGAATCTTCGCCACTTCCAGCTCGGTTCCCTCGCTCCAATCCGCTGGAATTGGTTCGCGTGGATAAATAACTCCATTTTTCAATATCGCTTTCATGAACCGCTCCTTTCGTAGTGCTAATGTATTTTGGCAACGGTGCCCGAGTTTCGCAACGCCAGATCGCTTCCGCGTCTACGTGGGACGGGCTTCCTAGCCCGTCCACCCGACTCGCTTCGGAATAGTCGCATTGATCTCCTGCGGCCGCAGATGGACGGGCTAGGAAGCCCGTCCCACGGACAGAAATCGGCCAAGAAGTCATGCGTTATTCTTCAATTCGAGCACCAGCGCGCGCAGGAACGGCTCCGCGTCCGTGACGATGCCGACGGTCTGTATGCTGCCGCGATCGGACAGCTTGGTTACCGTCGCCGGGTTGATGTCCACGCAGGCGACCTTGACCCACGCCGGCAGCAGGTTGCCCGTGGCGATCGAGTGCAGCATCGTGGCCACCATCATGCAGAAGCCGACGCCCGGGATCTCCTTGCGCATCACGTCCTGGGCCACCAACACGTCCGTAATCACTTCCGGCATCGGCCCATCGTCGCGAATGCTGCCGGCCAAAACGAACGGGACGTTGTTCTTGACGCATTCATACATGATGCCGCTTTTCAGCGTCCCCTGGTCGATGGCCTTGCGAATGCCGCCGAGCCGGCGAATGGTGTTGATCGCCCGCAAGTGATGTTCATGGCCCTCCTCGGCCGGCAAGCCACGCTCCAGGTAGACGCCCAGGCTGGTGCCGAAGAACGCCTGCTCGATGTCGTGCGTGGCCAAAGCGTTGCCGGCAAAGAGCACATTGAGGAATTTCATACGAATCAGGTCGCAAACATGCTCGACGCTGCCGGTGTGCACGACCGCGGGCCCGAGCACGGCCAGGATCTTTTCGCCCGCCGCCCGGACGCGCCGCATCGTGGCGGCGATCTCGCGCACCGTGGTGCCCTTGGGCTTCTCGCTGGAAACGGGGCTGGCCATGAACTCGAACAGGCTCTGCCGGGCCGTCGCCTCCGCGGGAAAGACGCGCAGCCCCTTGCGGCCCACCACAATCGCATCGCCCTTCTTCACGTGGGTCATGGCGAGGCAGCGGGCGATGCGCTTTTTGGCATCGACAATGATGCCGCAATCCATCTCCTGATCGCGCACCTCGACCCATTCGCCGCCGATCCGGACCTGCGTGCGGTAGTTGGTGGTGCTGTAGAAGCGATCGGGAAAGGCCCCGTCCATGTCGGCGACCTCGAAAGTGCAATCGCCGACGTTGACCGGCGCGGCCCCGTGATCGTGAATCGCGTTCAGGATGTCTTCGAGCACCTGGGCGGTGTCGGACCGGATCTCGAGGCGTGCGAAGCTGGCGTCGGTCTGCTTTTGGCCGACGCGAATCTCCTTGATGACGAAGCTGCCGCCGCGAGTCAGGATTTCGTCGAGCACCTTGGGCAAGAGCAGCGAATCGATGATGTGCCCTTGCAGTTCGACTTCTTCGGTGAAGCTTGGTGTCGGGGGCATAAGAACTCCAAGTCAAGGTTACGTAGCCGCGTTCGCGAGAACGCGGGTTGAACGCACGGGTGCTGGCTGCTTCACCCGCGTTCTCGCGAACGCGGCTACGGATATCTATACGATCGTCGCCAGCACTTGCAGAGCCTGGGTGGCGACGTCGGGGTTATCAAAAGCGAGGTACGCGGCGAAGCGTTGGCCGAGGGCGGAAATCGACAGCCCGCGCAGGTTGATGCCGGCGACGGCCAGGCACGACATGACTTCATAGCCTATGCCGGGCCGATTGTCGCCTTCCAGGCAGAGCATGGCCACGTCGAGCGCGGGCCCCAGGCCGGTGTGACGAGCCGCCTGAGTTTGCTCCGGCCCCGAGATCGGAGCGAGGAACAACATCGTGTAATCGGGCTTGGCGGGATGCGGCCTGGTGAAGAGAAACTCGAGATCGACCCCGCCGCGGGCCAGCTCCTCCAGCATGGCCACCGCCGCTCCCGGCCGATCCGGAACCTCCGCCGCCCAGACCTGAACCCTGCGAATTAGCACGCCCATGTCGGTTCTCCTGCTGGTTCATCGTACGAGCCATCAGCTGGCCGGGCCACCATCCTTACCCCGAAGGGGTTACATCCCAAAGCCCAGGGTCGCGCCAGCGCACCCTGGGTAACGAGTCGCCGAACGATTGGATACCCCGAAGGGGTTTCATCATCGTGGGCCCAAAGCGATATGCCCGCGATGATCAAACCCCTTCGGGGTATCCAACTCGATCCGACGCCTATCCCAGGGTGCGCTAGCGCGACCCTGGGCTTTGGGATTTAACCCCTTCGGGGTAGGAAAACATCTTGGTGCAAAGCTCCAGTAATTCATCCCAATCCGCGACGCCGTCGAGCAGCAAGCTTCGCCCCAGTTCGCGCACCGCTTGCCGTTTCGCTTCCTCGGGCAGATAGTCCACCGGACTGGTGCCGTCGATCCGTGCCAGCAAACACACTCCCAGATGCCGGATGCCGCGTGCCTGAAGTTCCGCCAGGGAGCGAAATGTCACCTGTTCGGCGTAGCCATGCCAGAACGCCTTCGTCACGTCGAAATACTGCTCGCACATCTGCGGCCGGCGAAACGCTTTCAAAAGCACGTGGGCCAGGCACAGGCCGAGGTCCATGGTTGGGTCGCCGAAGTGCGCAGTCTCGTAATCGACGAGCGTGAAGTCCTGGCCGTGAACCAGCATGTTCTTCGGCGTAAAGTCGCCGTGACAGAGTGCCTCCTTGCGCGACAGCATTTCCTCAATGATCTCCGCGACGACGTGGGCCACCTCCGGCCGGCGTTCCTGGATGCGGCGATAGAACGGATCGACGCGCAGCTGTACATAGATCGTGTGATCGCGAAACGGCTCGATGAGGGAAGGGTTGCGAGCGGTGCGTTCGTGGATCAGCCCCAGCACCTCGCCCACGCGCTGCCCGACGGCCGGATCGACGCTGCCGCTGAGCAGCAATTCCTTCCACACGCGGGCTTCCAGGGGGGCGTGAGTCATGCCATAGACATAGTTCGGGCGATCGACGAACAGGATTTCGGGCACGGTGCCCTTCGGTAAAAGCGGACCGAGAACCTGCATGACCTCCTGTTCGCGCCACACCCGGTCGAGATCGCTGAACCAGGCGTCACGCGTTCGTAGCTGGGGCCGGGATTGCTTCACCACGAAGGGGCCGCTGGCGCCGGTGATGCGCAACACTTGATTGGAGACGCCGCCGCCGAGCGACTCCGCCCGAGCGGGCCCAGCGTCCAGCCAACCCTGGTTGCGAAGGTAATCGAGGACATTCTCGGAGGATAGTTCAAGCATCGACGACATCTCACGCACCCGATTTATCGTTGCGGAATTGCGGAACTTGCCAATGGTTTGTCATTCAAAGGGCCGGCGCCGGCCCCCCTCTCCCCCGTACTCGGGGGAGAGGGGTCGGGGGTGAGGGGGAAGGAACCGAATCCCTCGAGAATGCAT
>Ga0182024_10007009_pt1 | contig 24483 bp, 10 predicted proteins | sample P32metaG_FD_120480 | JGI IMG/M metagenome (GOLD analysis project Ga0182024, IMG submission 120480) | Permafrost microbial communities from Stordalen Mire, Sweden - P3-2 metaG (Illumina Assembly) | ecosystem: Environmental > Terrestrial > Soil > Wetlands > Permafrost | place: Sweden: Stordalen...
GAACGTCCAGTAGGACATGGATTGCGCCGCGTCGCCGGATTTTTTCAGCTTGTCCAAAATGTAAGCCGCGCTGTGGTAACTGTCGTGAATCGGATCCGTCGAAGTGAAGGAAGAACTCCATTCAGTGAAATGAAGTTCCAGATTGGGCATGGCCGAATTGGTGATCTGCCGGCGCACGCGTTTTACGTCGCCGAAAATGGAATTGGGATTCCGCGACAACGTTGTGCCGGTGCCGCCATCGGCATCCAAATATCCGAAATCGGTGCCGTAAGTGTGGGTTGCAATAAAATCCACCGGCGCGTGGTTCGTGTCGCAGAAATGAATGAACTCCGGCACCCACGCGCAACCCGCCGTCGCCGGGCCGCCCACTTTGTAATCGGGGGAAACACTCTTGATGGCGCGGGCCGTCGCGGCGTAGAGATTGAAATAATCCTGCTGGTCGCCGGTAAAAAAGAAGGTGCGCAGGTTCGGTTCATTCCAGACCTCGAAATACCAGGTGCGCACTTCGGCGTCGCCGTAACGCTCTTTCAGGTGTTCGACAAAGGCGCGGATGAAATTCGCCCACTTGGTCATGTCGCGCGGTGGAGTGATGTTGCCGTGATACCAGAAGACGGTGTTTGTGCCGCTGGACAACCCCGGCGGCATGAAGCCCAATTCCACAAACGGCTTCATGCCGATTCGGTGGAGAAAGTCGTAAACTTCGTCAATGTATTGCCAGTTGCATATGGGTTTGCCCCAATCGCGATAGACGCCCATGTCGTCGTCGAACAGACCGTGCATGCGGATATATTTGAAGCCGCATTCGCGGTGGGCAATTGTCAGTTGCCGCTGCCAGTCGGCGCGCAAGCCTTCGTTCGCGCGGCCCGCGCCAACGCAGAAATTGAACATGGTGTCGAGCGGGCCGTTGGTTTGCTGCAAGTCTGCCGAGACCAGCCTGGGCGTTTCGCCGGCGAGCGACAAATCCATCGCGGCGAAGAACGCCGCGAATCCGAGTGCGAGACAACTTATTTTTCGATTCATATTAAAGCTTTTCGTGCCATCAGAGCAGCGCGGCGGCGAGCAGCCATGTGTTTTTCAACTTCATGCTCAATGGCCTTCCCCGACGGAAATTTTCCACGCGACTTTTCCAGCCGACGGATCGGTGTCCAGTTTGAAACTGTCGCCGGACTTGGTCATCGTGACTTCGTGCGCATCCGTTTCGCCAGGCAGGAAAATCAGGCCTTTCGCCGTCGTCGCGTCCTTCGCGAAAACGCGCAGCTCGATTTTCGACCAATCCATCTGCGCCGTGGATTGCGCGAGCGCGATGTGCGGCAAAAATGTGCCGTCGCGAACCAAAATAATTTCGGGAATTTCGCCGGCTTCAATTTTATTCCAGCCGCCGGAATAATTTTTGCCGCTTTGATAATCAATCCACGTTCCCGGCGGCAGATAAACATTTCTGCCGGTTTCGTTTTCGTGCATCAGCGGCGCGACGAGAATTTGCGAGCCGAAAAGATATTCGTCATCCACATTCCACGAGCCGGGATCGTCGGGAAATTCCACGAACAGCGCGCGCACCATCGGCAGGCCGTGTTCGCTCGAATCCTTCGCCTGCGCATAAACGTAAGGCATCAGCTTGTATTTCATTTCGTCAATCGTGCGGAACTTGTCCATGAATTCCTGGCCGTAGAGCCACGGTTCCTTCGGCGCGATGCCGTGGCAGCGGCTGTGCGAACTCAACATGCCGAATGCCAGCCAGCGCGCGAACAAATCCTTGTCCATGCCTTCAACAGATGTCGCCGTGAAGCCACCGACATCGTGGCTCCAGAACGAAAAACCGCTCAAGCCGAACGAAAGTCCGCCGCGCAATTCCGCCGCCATGCCGTCATCGGTGCTTTCGGCGTCGCCGCCCCAGTGGATCGGGTAGCGCTGGCTGCCCGCCCACGCGCTGCGCGCCCAGATGATGTTGTCGCCCGTTGTCTGCTTCGTGATGTCGGCCACGGCCTTGTTGTAACGCAGCGGAAATAAATTATGCTCGTAGAAACCGGTGCGGCCGTCAGCGTAAATGCCGTCCTCCGGGGCGGCTTCGCCAAAATCCACCTTGATTGCGCTGACACCTTCGTTCAACAAGTTGGTGAGTTTGTTCTGATACCATTCGACGGCTTTCGGATTGGAAAAATCCAGCACGGCGTCCTCGTAAGGTAGATTTCCCTTCGCATCGTGGACAACGAGGTTGTTTTCCACCAGTTCGGGGAACAGCTTGTTTTTCGGCACAAAATACGGTAGTTGCCAGCAGGAAACGCGGAAACCTTCGTCCTTCAAATCGGCGAGCATTTTTTTTGGGTCGGCAAATCGCGTGGTGGAAAATTCGTAGTCGCACTGCCAGTCGGTTTCAAACCAGCCGGTGTCCAGGTGCAGCACGTCGCAGGGGATTTTGTTCTCGCGCAGCTTGGCGGCGATGTCGCGCACCTGCTGTTCGGCGTTGTAAGTGCAGCGGCTCATCCACAAACCAAAACTCCACAACGGCGGCATCGGCGACTTGCCGGTGAGCTTGGTATATTCGTCGAGAATTTCCTTGGGCGTGCCGAGGAAGATGAACAGATCCAGTTCGTCGTCGCCGACCATCATCGAATTCACGCCGCTGAAATCATGCCCGAAATCGAGCGTGATGGGCGTCGTCGTGTGGATGAACATGCCGTAGCCCCGGCTGCTCATGAAAAATGGCACCGGCTTGTAAACGCCTTGGTTTTCAACGCCGTTGGCGTCGTCCGTCCACAGCACCAGCTTCTGGCCGCGCTTGTCGAGGCCGGTGAACGATTCGCCGCCGCCGAAGATTTTTTCGCCAGGCGACAGCGTGAACGCCGCGTTGTAGCTGCGCGAATAATCCGCCGTGCGCCGCACAAATGAAAACGGCAAAACCGGCGTGAATGAAGTTTTATTGTCGTCTGCGTGATCAGTTTTGGTCAGCAACTTGCCGCTGGCGTCGCGGATTTCGATGTGAAATGGATTGTCTAAAATTGTGACCGACCCGAACTGGCTCGCGTAACGCCAGCCGCCGGAAATTTTTTCATATTTCCAGGAATCATCTTTGGGCACGTCGCCGGCGAGCATGAGTTCGGGTTGTGGCTTGTGAACTTGCGGGCCGCTGGTCATGCGAATGCGAATCGTTCGCGGCGAAACAAAATCAATTGAAAACGGCAACTCGGGATTGGCGGCGTATTGGTTGTCCGGGAACTCGTTCGGCTTGGCGGACGAGACGACGGCAAGGTCGTTGTCGAAGGCGTGGCGCACACTGAATTGCGCCCGCTGATAGACAATCTTCCCGGAATGGCTGGCCGGATCAAATCCCGAGACCTTGTCGGCGAGATAATAAAAATTTTCCAACGCGCGGAAATCGCCGCTCACGTCCACGGGGTCGTTGAGCAGCGGCGGCGCGGCGGCGATGGCGGTTGTGGCGGCAAGACATAGAAGACTGATGGTGACGATTTTGTTCAATGCAATCATGTCAGTAATGATTTGTTGGTTTCAACAATTGTGTCGTTCAGTGTGGTTGTCGCCCAGCCTTTGCCGCGCACGATTTCAAACCCGGCCTCGACCGTGTCCAGATACATTTCCATGCTGAAATTCGGCCGCCCGTCCAGCAGCCGTAAGAAATCCATCATGTCCACGTTCAAGCTGCCGTCGGTTGGCAGCGCGGCGGTGCTCTCGTGCGGCATAAACGAATAAACGTAATAGCCAGCCAGAGCATTTGTGCCAGCCCAGAGGTCGAAGGAAACGCCGTCGGCAACCGTGATGTTGGTCGCGATCAACTCGCCGACGGGCCTGGAATTGTTGCCCGCCCACACCATGACTTCCAGTTGCGGCATGGATTTTTTATCGTCGCGCCGCAAAAACAAATCGTAGGCGAAGTCGCCGTGGAGATCGTTCCCGCCAGAGTTGTAGGAAAACGAGCAGGGAATGTCCGTCGTCTCGGACAATTTTTTGGGAAACAAATCATCGGCCGCCGGATTCCAGCCGTAATGCCAGCCGCGAATGCTCGCCGGATAACCGTAAAGGCCGTTGGTCGCGAAATTGAAAGTGGCCGTCCATTGCGGCGCGTCCTCCGTGCCCGGCTTCCAGCCGATGGCGCTGCGCTGAAAATTATTGTCCCAGGCAAAATAAGGCGGAAACAAGTTGACCACTTTTGCGCGAGCTTGCCTTTGCGTGGCCAGCTTGAAATTGTCGCGCAGCCGGATGTCGCGCGACGAACTGCCGATCAGGATTTCAAAGTTGTCCGGCTGTGCCACCCAGCCGCTTTGCGCCGGATCATAATACGCAAACGCGCTGCGCGTCAGCGGAATCGAAACGGTCTGCTGCTCGCCCGGCTGGAGAAAAATTTTCTTGAAGCCTTTCAATTCCTTTTCCGGCCGCATCAAGCCGGGATTTTCCTCGTGGACGTAAAGCTGCGCGACTTCCGCGCCGGCGCGTTGGCCGGTGTTTTCGATTTCAAATTGCGCGGTCACGATTCCGTTTGTGCCGTCACCGGGAATCAATTTCAAATCGGAATACTTGAACGTCGTGTAGCTCAAGCCGAAGCCGAACGGAAACTGCGGCTCGATGTTTTTCGTGTCGAACCAGCGGTAGCCGACGAGCAGGCCTTCCGCGTAAGTCACCGTGCCGTTCGTGCCGGGATAATTGCCGAGCGCGTGCGCGGGCGAGTCGGACAATTTTTTCGGAAACGTCGCGGGCAGTTTGCCGGACGGATTCACGTCGCCAAAAATAACTTTCGCCAAGGCGTTGCCGCCTTCCATGCTCGGATACCACGCCTGCAACAACGCGGGAACTTTGTCGAGCCACGAATCCATTTCCACCATCGTACCTTCGAGCACGACAATTGTTTTCGGATTCACCGCAACGATTTGTTGGATCAATTCGTCCTGACCGTAAGGCAATTTCAAATCCGCGCGATCCTGTCCTTCGCAATCAAATCCTTTGTCATGGTTCAAACCACCGATGTAAATGACGACGTCCGCAGATTTCGCCGCCGCAATCGCGCGTTCCATCAAATCCGCGCCGCCGTTTTTGCGATAGCCTTCGGAGAAAATGAGGTTCACGTTCGTGCCGACGCGATTGACCAATCCTTGCAACGGCGTGATTTCGTAAAACGCCTTGATGCCCGAACTGTCGCCGCCGTGCGCCTGCAGGCGCGTGGCATTTTCGCCAATGACCGCGATGGTTTTTATTTTTGCCTCATCCAGCGGCAAAAGATTTTTTTCATTTTTCAAAAGCACGATCCCTTCTTCGGCGACCTGCCGCGCGACGGCCTGATGCGCGGCGGTGTTGAGCGAACCGGTTTTGCGGTCGGCGTCGAAAACGTGCGTGGCGAACATCACGCGCAAATTGCGCCGGACTTTTTCGTCAAGGCCGGCCATCGGCAATTCGCCCGACTGGAGCAATTTCAAATACGGTTGCGCGAAATAAAAATTGTCGTAATTCGTTTCCGTGCCCATTTCGAGGTCAAGGCCGTTGAGCGCGCATTCGCGCGTGTCGTGCGCGCCCGCCCAGTCGGACATGACGAGTCCTTGAAAATGCCATTCGTCCTTCATAATTTTATTGAGCAGATAATCGTTCTCGCAGCAATGCTGTCCGCGAAATTCGTTGTAAGCGCCCATCACCGACCACACGCCGCCATCCTGCACGGCGGCCTTGAACGCGGGCAGATAAATTTCCCGCAGCGCGCGTTCATCCACTTCCACGTTGATGCTGTTGCGCTCGAACTCCTGGTTGTTCAGCGCAAAATGTTTCACGCATGAGGAAATGTCCTGCGACTGCTCGCCCCGGATATAGCCCACACACATCGCGCCGGAGAGAAACGGGTCTTCACCGAGGTATTCAAAATTCCGTCCGCACAACGGCGTGCGCAAAATGTTCACGCCCGGCCCAAGCATGATGTCCTTGCCGCGCGCGCGCGCCTCTTGGCCGATGGCTTCGCCTTCGCGAAAACCGAGATCGGGATTCCAAGTCGCGGCGAGGCAAATTCCAGCGGGCATCGCGGTGGAAAAATCATCCGTGCGCCCGGCAGGCTGCCAGGTGTCCGGCCCGATGTCCTCGCGCACGCCGTGCGGGCCGTCGTCCAGCCAGCGGCGTGGGATGCCGAGGCGCGGAATGGCCGGCGTTGTGAACTTGGAATTGGCGTGGATGAGGGAAATTTTTTCCTCCAGCGTCAGCCGGGGAAGCAGGTCGGCCACGCGCGCTTCCACGGGCTGGTTCGTGTCCAGATAAAGCGGCTGGTTCTCCGCACCGAAAACTGAAGCGGTTGACCATGCCAGCGCAAAACAAATTGCGCCGGCGCGTAAAAGATGGATTCTCATGATCATCAATATAAATACAAATAGCCTTCGGTCATGTCCTGCGCCTCACTGCCCTCGATCTTCACGAAAACGCAAAGGCCTATGGCAACCACACCTGGTCAACCACCGCACCAGGATCCACCGCGCAGATTACAAACGTGTGCCTGCCGGCGGCGAGACCTGACAGCGGAATTCGCGCGCGGGTGTAATTGTTCTGCACGGCTGAACTGCGGACGTCGCCATTTTCATCTTCCGTGCCGCCAGAGCCCGGCACCTCGACCAGCATCGGCGCGCGACCATCCACGCTGACGGCCACGCGCAGTTTCATTCCTGCATAAATCCGAAATGTCGGTAGAAAATCCACAAACGCCTCGGCGTCGCCGCCCTTGCACTTAAAATCAAATTGGAGCGTTGGAGCGTTGGTGTTGCTCTCGCTCCACGACGAGTCAAGCCCCGCCGGTTCGAGCGCCATCGCCCGACCGGACGGGCCAAGTCCTTCAATGACGCGCCAGCCAGCCGCGCCAGCCGAAGATTGGCGGTCCACGCTGGCGGCATCGCGCCAACCCTGGCCAGCCGGCAGTTGGTCCGACGCAGCCGGGTGGCCGCCTGCGACCGCTGCTGTCCGTTCTCCCCAAGGCCATCGCACTTGGCTGTTCCAAGCCATCAGGTTCCTTTCGGTCACAAGGCCGGGCATGATATGGTTCCATTTGCCACCGGCGATTTTCGTGTTGTAATTTTCCACCCGCGCTTCGAGATCATTCCGCAGTCGCTCGATTCTATTTTCGTTCGCCGTGACATTATTGGTTTCCTGAATTTTCCGGTCGGCCATAAAAATCAAGCCGGCATCTCCCAGCACGCACGCCGGGAAACCAATCATTTCCGTGTAGGCATCGCGCGCATCGGCGGGGATCTTGGCAGAAAGAGACTTTTCACGTTTAAGCAAATCCTGGTAATCACGCTCCAGTTGCGCCGCACGCTCCGGCGTCAGCGAAAGCGCCCACCTGCGTTCCATCAACTCCGGTTTCCGGACGGTTCCCAACCGATAAAAGTCCATGAGCAGATCAGCGCACTGGCGCGAGACTCCTTCCCCGAAGTTCTCCGCAGCGAAATCGTGAAGGAACTGGCGTTGTGCGCCGAACGGGAAATCGTCCGGATTCCAAGCCAGTTTGGCGAAATAGGCGATTCCTATTTCCATCGGCTTGATGTCGCCCACGTTGATGACCCACAGGTTGCGGGCGTCATTTTCCCATGCCTTGTGCAGTTCCTCCCACATCAGCGCGGGTGCGGTGGTGTTGATCCATGTGTAGGAATGCGGCGGCCCGTAATAAGATATGTGCCAATAAACGCCCGCGCCACCCGAACGCTTTCGTTCGTCCATATTGCTCAAACGGCGGATGTAACCGAAGTTGTCATCCACCCAAACGAGCGTCACGTCGTCCGGCACTTCTAGTCCGGCGTCGTAAATCGGCAGCACTTCCTTGTAGGGCACGAAGCATTGTGCGACCGGCCCCCATTGCTTGGTGACAAATTGATCCAGCAATTCTCGCTGGTCGTGAAAGACTTCGCCCATCAGATTGATTCTGCCCGGCATATCATCGGGCGGGCGCTCCATTCCCTGGTCGTGAATGCCGCGAATGCCAAGGGTCCAGACGGCCTCATACTGGCCGCGTGCCTTCGCGTAATCCGTCCAAGTGGAATGGATGGTGTCACGGTTGAGACCATAATTCCAGAGGCCCATTTGGGGTTCGCTCCAATCAACGTTGTTGTAAAGCATCGGCTCGCAATGCGACGAACCGACGACGATGCCAAATTTGTCCGCCAGCGCGGTGTTTTCCGGCACCGAGCCGAACGCCGTGCTGCACTTGTGCATGGCGGGCCAAAGGTAATTCAGCCGCAGGCGCAACAGCAGTTCAAAGATTTTTTCGTAGGTCTTCGGGCCGATATTGCCCGAGGGATCGAATGTTTTGGCTGCCCACGGCTCAAGCCCCCAATCCTCGTCGTTCAGGAAAATACCGCGATACTTCACGCCGGGCGATGGTTCGGTGTAAAGACCGCTGCTCACATAAATCGCCGACTTTTGCGCCACTGGCGTGTCGGCAAACCAATACCACGGCGAGACGCCAATCGCCTCGGAAAGTCCGAAGACGCCGAACGCCGTTCCGCGCCGGTCGCTGCCGGCAATCACCAGCGCTCGATTCACACCGGCAATGGGGTTTGTCACTACGGCGACGGTATATGATTCCCATTGCCCTTGAATCGCGCTGACATTGATTTTGCCTGCGGCAATCAAGCCATCAATCAATACGCTCTGTCCGACTGTGCCGATGAACACCGCAGTGGTCGCGCTCGCCGGCGCATTGCTGGAAACGGTTGGCGTCAGTCCCGTCACGCGCCGCACGTCCGCCGCCAGCGCATTGGCGGCGATGGCCACCACAGCCGCGTCATTGGAACTGAAATAAATCGGCGCGGCCATTCCTGCCGCAGCCAACGGCATCGCACCGAGCGTCGCTTTGTTGGAAACGGGAAGGAACGGTGCCGCGCGCGATCCGGCAGCGCCAAGAAAAAGAGCCATTCCTGCAATAAGATAAAATTTAATAGAGATCATCGGACAAGCGGGTCAAGGTGAAACAAGCCGGTAAAACGCGGTTGAATCGGCATTGGTGATGGTCACCACGTTTTGACCATTGCTGGAAATCACCGCGTTTGGAGTTTGAGACCAAACCACCGGCGGCGCAAGGTTGGTGGCTTGCTGCAAACAATAGCCGGCTGCGGCCAGCGGCCAGGAGATTTGAAATTGTCCGGCGGTGCCCGGAGTAATTTGGAGTGAAGGCACAGGGGCAAGGCTGACACCAAGTGTCGCCGTGCCGGAAGCTGTCGGGGTCAGGTTCAAAGTGAAAAGATGTGTCGTTGCATTGTAGGTCAGGCTGTTGATTGTGCTGCCCAAGCTGAACACATACGGGTTGGAAGGCGCGTAACCGCTCAAGGTCACGTTTGTTTCACCCGCAGCGAAAGCGACGGTGACGCGCAAGAAGCCGTTGTCCGAAAAATAGGAAATACGTTTCTTGCCGCGCGTCACGAATCTGTTTGTGTCGCCCAAAAACGCGATGCCCGATGGCCCCACCGGCACGACGACAAAATAGCTGCCGCCGCTGGTGTTGTCGGGCATGGTGGTGGTGAAATTGAACGTGCCGCCCGCACTAACGACTGTTCCTGTGGCATTGAAATAATCATAGACGTAGGCGTTGTTGGTGATGCCAAACGAGGCAGGCGTGAAGCTGCCGGACAGGTTGGCGGAGCTTTCGCCAAAGGCAAAAACATAGCATGCGCGAGAATTAGTGTTGTCCGTGTAACTGGTCGCAATAAATGGCCCGCTCAACCCCAATGCGTCGTTGACATAAGTGCTGTCCGTTGGCACGAGCGGAACATCCGGCTTGACGATGACACCGTCGGGCCGCACTGATTTTGAAAGGTTCGCGGCGCTGACCGTTTCGAGCGCATCGCCCAGACCAACGGGGCCGGCCGAGAGCGTGGCGATCAACAAATTCCGCGTCTCGGTGCTTCTGAACTCATCGCACCACGGCCAGACCCCCACGGCCTGGGCCAATCGCGAGTCATAAATAAATTCCTGCCAGCGGGGCGATCCAAAAGCATCAAAGCTGACACGGATGGTCATCAAATTGGAATAAAGCGAGCCTTGCAAATAGTCCCTGCCTCGGGGCATGCAGTATTGCAGGTTGATGCCATTAGTAGCTGCAGCGGCCTGCATGTTGCCCAGATAAGCCGCCCCCCCATTGGTCAGATTCATCGCCGGAGTTCCGCTTGCACTTATCCAGTCCTGTTCGAAAGTGACAACCCCGGAGCTTTTCAAATAAGCCATGCGGTTGGTCCAATAGCGCGGGTCCGTAATCACGCTGGCCGACATGATATATAGCCCTACATACGGACTACTGTTGTCAATCCAGCGCGAATGGGTGATGAGAGGCAGGCCGAGTTGCTGTTGGAATCCGATCAAGTCGGTGGGAAACAACGTCGGGTCAGCAGTATAGGTATTGATGCCGCCGCGGTTGTTGTTGGCATCACCTTGCCACGTGTCGGCCACCCCTTTGGGATACCACCAACTGTCCAGTTGCTCGTAACTTATCGGAACGCCTTTGCTGGCGAATTCGTTTCGTAGGTTAAACAAGGTGGTCTGAATCCCCAGCGGCGCGTTCGTGTTGTAATAATACGCCGCGCCATTGTCCGTCCAGTATCCCAATTTGTTCAACTCCAGGCACGCGTCGTTGGCTGGCATTGTTTTGCCAGCAAGTGCCAGCAGCGCATTGCCCCAGATCGTGTAGCATTGATTGATGCCGTTTTGCGCCGTCAGGATGACCCGGTTCGTGAAGTCCGCAGGCAGTTGGGTTATCGCCACATTGATGCCGCATGAAATGGACGAACCATTCTTCACGATGCTCGCGACTTCGTAGTTGGCGGCGGGGGAAATGAAAAACGTGTCGTAGTTCGTGTTGAAATAAAGCCACGGGCTGCCGTCGTAAAAGTTCACGAAATCATACTCCCCAAATGCGTCTGCACCGTAGGCAATATGATTTTGAACCGCAGGATAACTGACCCAGTTGGGAAAAGCCAGATCGTTCGAGCCGGCCGCCAGCGTCGTGTCGTTAAAGGTCACCACCGGGGAATTGTTGTAGAGGCGGATGCCCGCAGAGTGCGGCACGGCACTGGTGTAATTGAAATCTATTTCCGAATACGCGCCAATGTTGTCCGTGCCGGAGTTGATGACGCGGTTCGTCAGACCTTGGGCAAGATTGCCGGTGAACGTCCAAGCCGGTGATACAAAGTTCACCGAGTAAACCCCGTTTGAGCCAACCACCAATGAAATTCCCAAGTTGTTGGTAACCGCCAATGGAAAAGTGACGGTGAACAGCGGCATATTCGACGTGATTTCCAAATCAATGTCATTGTTCACCACGCGTAGTCGCGAGCCAGGATAATAACCCAGACCCAAACCAATCGTCAGCCCAGCCGTGACGTAGTTGCTGCCATCCAGCGCCAGTCCGGAATAGGCATTGGCCGCGTCGGCAGTGAACAGCGTGTAAAGGCCATTGCTCAATGTATTGCCGGAAAGGTCGGTGAAGGTAATGGTGCTGTTAGTAAATAAAATGTCGCCCGCCACGCCGTTGGTCAGGCGCAAGCCATCATGCGGCAATCCATTGTTTAACTGGAAACTCAACTGCGCGCCGCTGGCGAACGATAAAACCGATCCGCTCGCAGAACTTCCGTCCACCACAAGAGTGCCGATGGAAGTTCCACCGGGCGACAGCACGCCGTTCGTCAAAACGGAAATCTGTCCACCCGCGCGCGGCGCAATGACGCCCGTCCCGCCAAGCGTTCCGCCGCTGGCGACAATGATGCTGGCATTGCTCAACGGCGCGTTGACCTGCAACGTCCCGCCGGCGATGGTCGTGTCGCCAGCATATGAGTTCGTGCCGGAAAAAATCACCGTGCCGTTGTCCCCGCCGCCATTTACGTTGGAGCCGGCGATCTGTAGATTGCCGGTCCCGGTGATGGGCGCGGTCACAATCAAAGTTTCCGCTCCGCCGCTTACAGACAACGCGCCCAAAAAACTGGTCTTTCCTGCGTTGAGCGTGAGGCCGCCAGCGAGGGTTTCAATGAAGTTGTCGCTGCTGTTGGCCATGTCGGCGAGGCCGCCGTTCAGAATAAGGTTCGTGACGGTCATGATCTGACCACCAGTGCCTTTCATCAGAAATCGTCCGCCGGTGTCAATGCTCAATGAGTTTCCAGCGAAAGCGTAGGAAGTCGAATTGGCGGGCGAGCGGAGAACGAATGCGGAGGTAAAATAATTGTTGGCGGCAGTCGGCGCAGCACTGTTGTTCCAATTACCAATGGAATTGAAACTAGAAGTGCCGCCGATATCGCTCGTTGTCAGAGAAACATTGCCTGCCTTGGAAAGACCCGCGCCCAAGATAAAAATCAGCCCGGCAACTAAATATTCTTTCAGTGAAACCATGGGATGAAAAGGTGCTGAATTGGCATTTGTTTGGCATTGGCGAATTCAAGAATCAGTTGATGGACGGCTTCAGTTTGCATGATATTTATGCACACAGCCCAAGCAAAACCCAGCGCGCCGGACTCGGCTTCCAAGGGAACTGACCCGCCCGAAAACCCAATTTCACCGATTTCAATCTACCACTTGACGTTCGGCTCATGTATGGCGCTGACTCATGCTGGATACACCTCACTTTAGAGCCGGCAATGTGATGCTAAGCGTTTTGTCAAAATCCTGCGTGTCTTGATACCAATAGGTGTCTAAACTGCCCATCCCACTTGTCCAGTTATTAAACCGATACATATCGCTGAACCTGCACCACTTTGCTGAACCATCGGCAAACACCTCATTGCCACCCGCGGGAACGCCCCCCGTGGGATGCGGGGGTATATTGCCATATTCCCATGCCCATGTGCCGCCGCCGCCTGCCGAAACCTGGCCCGCCCACTGGCTTCCAACTTTCATGTTAGTATCGGCCCCCAAAGCCCAGTAGGGTTTCGCATTGGCCAACTTCACGGGACTGTAAGAACTGATAGCTCCAAGTATAGGAACCACCCAATTCGTCATCCCGCCAAAATAGGCATAACCAATATACATCTGGGATTGTCCGTAATAAGTAGTAGGAAGCCCGGGAGCCGGCGTGTTCAAACGATTGGGACAGACCCAAATCGAAGGACTGTTTTCTTGAAGCTTAAGATATGTATCCACGGCATTAACGATGTTGGTATCCAACGCATTCACCACGAAGGAGGGACCGGCTCCGAAACTGACGTTGTTTACGGGCGGAACTTTGTCAGTATAATCTCCCGCGTAAATGGTGGCCCCCAGACCAATCTGTTTCAAATTTGACAAACATTGGATGCGCTTGGCACGTTCCTTGGCGCTGGCGAGCGCCGGCAACAGCATGGCGGCCAGAATGGCGATGATGGCGATGACCACCAGCAATTCGATCAACGTAAAACCCTGCTTGGAAGCGGTAGAATATTTTGCTGCGATGTTTTCTCTTTCTGTGATGTTTTCTTTTTTATGACGTTTCATTTTTTCAAAACTAATTGCAGCAATGTTTGCTATTATCTGCCGCCTATATTTTGTTGCGGCTCAAAATAATCAGCGGGATGCCGGAACCCCGGCCGGCACCCCGCTACCGTATTGTCGTGCTCCCCATCAGGCGACAAATCCAATCATGGATAAATCATGCGGTAGAACACGCATCCGTTTGCCGGGTTGATCGTGTTGGTGTAACTGCCAACCGTGTCGGTGCCGGGAATCGTCACCCAGTTCGTGCTTAGACCGGTTGATAGCGAGTTGGTTTGCGCCTGCAAATGCCAGCCAATGTGGTCGGCGGGCCAGGACAGAATCAACTGGTTGCCAGAAGACACCGTGAAAGTCATGTTCGTCGGGCTGGTGTTGACTGTCGCGACGGACACAACGGCGATGCTTCCATTAACAGCCAGTTTGTTGGTCCAAGCCAGGTTCGTGGCCGGCAGCGTCGGCAGCGTCACCGTGGTGAACGAACCGCTGACTGGCGTGCTGAACAAAGTGAACGTATCGCCGGCCACCAGATTCGTGGAGCCGATGTTGTTCACAGTGAGCGTTGCGCCGGAAGAAATTGTGACGCTGGGCGCGACCAGTTTGTCGCTATTGGGTGAAACCCCGTCGTTAATCTTTATCACGACCGCGCCCGAAACCGAAACCGCGCCCCCCACGGTGAGCTTGCCGATGTTGTTGGTCCACATCGTGGCATCTGCGGCAATTCCGGGCGCAAGGGTTCCGCCGGCCTGAACGGTGACCGCTCCGCCGATGCTGTTTGTGCCGCCGAGCGTGGCGTTGGTGAACACGATGACGCTGGGGGTGTTGGGAATCGTGCCGTTGGCCAGCAACGTGCCCGTGGCTACGGTGGTGCTGCCGGAGTAGGTGTTGGCACCCGACAGGGCGACAACACTGGTGTCCACGCCGCTGTTGATATCGACACCCCCGAATTGGAGATTGCCGGTGCCACTGATGGGCGCAGTGACAAGCAGGGTTTCCCCTACGAGTGCACCGATGAAGCTGGTGTTGCCGCTGTTAAGGGTGATGTTCCCCGCGAGAGTTTCGATGCCGTTGTCGCCAGCGAGGTTCGCGTAATCCACAAGGCCGCCGTTGAGGATGAGATTGGTGATGGTGATTACCGCCCCACCCGAACCCTTCATCAGCAAACGTCCACCGGCGGAACCGCTGCCAGGTGTATAGGAATCAATGCTCAACGCCGAACCACCAAACGTGTAGGGGTTCGAATCCGCCGGCGTGCGAAGAATAAACCCCTGCGTATAATAACCATTGCCCGAGGTTGGCGGATTGCCACCGTTCCAATTTCCGGCTGTATTGAAGCTGGAGGTGCCGGCGCCGTCGCCCGCGTTGAGCGGAATCCATGTGGTTGGGGACGACGCAGTAATGTTGACGTCAATCGTTTTGTTGGCCGTGTTGTTGGTAAGATTGGCGGTGACGCCCGCTGGCGGGGCAAGAACGAAATTGTTCAGATTCGCCAAGGGCGTGCCGGTATAGGAGATCAGCGGGAACTGGCCAACCGCCGCGCCGAAACCGGTGATCCGGATAACGATGTTCGTGCCAGGCGCGGAAATATTAGTCACACCAACTGCAGCCACGGTGGGATTGCCGCCACTGAAATCATAACTTAATTTCAGGACGGAATTCGAGTTCAACGTCAAGTTGCCGACTGGCAGCGACGCGCCGTTGTTGACGTTGACCAGGACCGTCCCGTTGCTGTAGATGGAGAGTGAATTAATCGTGGGATATGTGATCGTGTTCGGGCTATAGACCAGCGTGCCCCCAGTGACAACAGTCGGGCCACTGTAGGTGCTGGCGCCGTTCAGCGTCAGCGTGCCCGAACCATCTAGCAATACCCCACCGGTGCCGGTGATGGCATTGACTATTGTTTGGGCTGCGGAACTGCTATATTCAAATGTTCCGTTGACGAGGAGATTACCGATGTAATAATCCACGGTGCTGCCGGCACCCAAGGAGCCATAGCCCAAGCCGCCCGCACCCGCAATTTGTAGGACGCCATTGCTGACAGCCGTATCGCCGGTATAAGTGTTATTGGCGGTAAGTATCAACTTGCCGGAACCGTCCTTAATCGGACCGTAGAATGAAATGATACCGGCCAGCGTCTGGGTGGCGGAACTGCTGTATTGAAAGATGCTGAAGTTGGTGATGTTGCCGGAATAATTTCCATTGGTGTCGCCCAGCAGGCCCGCACCCGCTATTTGCAACGTGCCGCTGTTGATGTTAATGCCGCCGGTGAATGTATTCGTGCCGTTCAGGATCAATGCTCCGCTGTTGTCGTTCTGCAATCCGCCGGCACCGGCAATGCCGCCGTTGAAAACGATGTTGTTGCCGCCGGTAACGTCCACCAGATTCCCGGCATTTGCGATGGCCACGTTTAATGTCTGTGTATTCGCCGAATTGTTGGCAATGCTGCCGCCGGTAACCGTCAAGCCGTAGCCGCCGCTGCTGCCGAGAGTGAAGCTGCCCGCCGTGCCATCAAAGGTCAGGGTGCTGATGGTGTAGCCGGCATTCATGTCGGGCGTCAGGCGGGTCGTGCCGGCAAAGGTCAAACTGTCGCCAACGTAACCCGGAGCATAGCCGCTTTGCCAGTTGGGATTGCTGCTCCAAAGATTGTTCGCACCGCCGCCGTTCCATACTTCTGACGAAGTATTTACCGTCACGGTGAAGGAAGGCGTGGTGCCGACCAAACTGCCGCTGTCTGTCATTGTCGCCACAAGTGTTTGAGTGCCCAGTGCGGTGCTCGTGGCAACCACTACAGTGTTTGTATAATTCCCGCCACCTGCAGAAATGAGCGGCAGGCTGCTGGAAGCACCCAGCGCACTCGCGTCCACCGTCACGGTATTGATTGGATTGCTGCTAAATGTGACCGTAACCGTAATGAGAACCGGCTGGTTATGCACAACCGAATTTGGGCTGGCCACTCCGGTGCCGGACGGCACCAGCGACGAGTTGTAATGCAGGATGATATTGTTGCCGCTTTTGCCGATGGAATAATGAGCGCTGTTTAACGGAGCGACATCCCATGTCAAAGACGGATTGCCAGTGGTTGTGCCGCCAACAGAGGTCAAAACATAATCGGTGGTGTCCAGATTCACCGACGTGCTGGGGGCTTTGAGATGAAACACCGTGTTGTTTAGCGTGAGGTTTTTGCCGATGGAAATTAAGTCCTTGGAGCCATTGAAAGTTGTGCCCAAATCCATATAAACAGCCGCCCCCGACAATAAGGTCAAGTTGGTCGTGATCGTGTTAGTTCCGTAAGCCAGATCAAGCCCGCCGTAAATGCCCGCGCCCGATGCGACGGTGATGGAACCATTGTTCGTCCCGCTGCCGAGCAAGCTCTGTCCCGTGGCCAAAGTGAAGGCGTTCGAGGATACATCAAACGTCGCGCCACTGTTGACCGTGATGCTCGAAGAATTCGCGAGCAGCGCGCCAGATGCCAGCGCCAACGTGCCATTGCTGACGACGGTGAATCCGGTGTAAGTATTCGCACCGGAGAGCGTCATCGTGCCCGAGCCTGCTTTGGTTAAACTGCCCAAGCCGCTCAAATTCCCGGAGTAAGCCGTGCTCGAGTTGTTCCCGCCGACACTCAATGCCACCGCCGTGCCCGCCGTATCATTCAGCACTACGTTGCCAGAACCCGACAACGCGCCGACGTTAAAGGTTCCGGTGTTGGCCAAAGAGTTAAAAGAAGTCAAATTGGTCGTGCCGAAATTAGTGCCCAATGCAAGCGTGGCATTCTGCAGTGCATTCAGGTTATTGAGATCCAACAGGCCATAGGTTGTGTTCCCGACACCTTGATCTCCATCACCAGCACCAGCCTGATACGGCACAGTCACCGACCATATTCCGTTATTTGTGTTGGCCGCATCCAATTGGACTATGCCGCTAAGGTCGCCACTGATATTTGTGCCGCCAATGTTTATGTTTCCCGATCCGCCGATTGTGCTCTGAAAATCCAATTTTTCGGCATTACTACCGTTACCCTTACCGGTCGCACCTACGACACTAGTCGTGCCGGGGTTGGCGAAGGCAGTTCCGGCTATCGCCAAAATGACACCATTGGCATTTAAATTACCCCCTTCATAAAGGTTTCCGCCGTTGAGATAAAGCCCATAAAAGCCGTTGGCACCGTTTAAGGTGAGAGTTTCCGTGACAGCCGCATTCACCTTGCCTAGTAAACCTCCTCCGCCCGCATCAATGGACAATGAGTCTCCTCCGAAAGTGAAACTGGCGTTTGCGGTGACCGCTGGGCTGCGCATTCGGAAGGCGCCCGTGAAATATTGGTTCCCCGCGCTAGGTGTCCCGGTAACGCCGGTCCATAAGCCGGCCGAATTGAAGCTGCTGGAGCCAGACCCATCGCCGCCGCTCAACGTAGCGGTGCCTTCAGCGAACGTTGCCGGCGCGGCGAGCAGGGTGAGGATGGCCGCCACCGCCAAATGAAACCACCCAAGGCGGTTCAAAACGGATGGCGGATTTGAGAACATCGAATGGATTGTGGATGAGGTTTTCATACGCCTTCTTATTGTCTGATTTGTTATTGTTAGGGGTGGAATTCTGCAAGATCACTTTTACAAGGCTTTTTGAATCGAAAGGCTGCAAACAAAATGCAACGACCGTCGTGGAAACGGCAATTCGCTGGCCTTAATAAAATAAAACATGGCTTTCTATGAATAAGAACGATTTCCTGCCCTGAAACCGGAAAACTTTTTTGAAAAATTTGCGCTGATCAGGAACAACAATTCCAATTTGATTAACGAATTTCTGGGTGAACAACGGAAAACTGTTTTTGCTTTCAAATTGACTTGTCAAGGCTCCGCGATAGATTTAACTGAAATTCACAAAACCCCTTGCCGCACCCATCGAAATGTTTAACGGCGAAGCCCAAGAAGACGTCACCCGCATTTTGCAGTCGCTGAATCCCGGGAGCGGCGCTTCTCAAGAATTATTGCCGCTGGTTTATGATGAACTGCGTCGGCTGGCGGCGGCGAACATGGCGAGACAGTCCGCCGGGCAGACGCTCCAAGCCACGGCCCTGGTGCATGAAGCCTGGTTAAGACTGTTTGATGGCAACGCGCGCGTCTGGCAGAACCGCGCGCATCCATTTCCAGAACTGGCGCGACAGATTCAGGAACGGTTAAACTTGTATCGCGAAATCCGTCCATATCGGGAAACGCCATTTCAAAATAATCCGTTCCGTGAGGACACCCACAAAAACCAAGGACGCGCTTCTGCGCGTCCTTGGTTGATTTCAAATTTAATTTGAAAGCGCTTAAACTTTGCGGCGGAGAAGCAAGACCGCTGCGCCGCCCAAACCGGCCAAGGCCAGCGTGGTGGGTTCCGGAACCGCAGTGATGTCCAGAACAATATTATTTCCGGATACTTCAAGATCAGCGGTATATGCTGTCAAGCCAGTGCCAATGGTCAATCCGCCGGTGATATCCGATCCGGACAACGTCAGGCCGGTATATATCCCGGCCGCGTCGGAGCTAAACAAGGTGTAATTCCCGGTAGTCAGAGAACCAGCGGAAAGATCATTGAAATTAATCACATTGTTGTTGAACACAACATCGTTCGCCGCACCGCTCGTTACCGCCAATTGGTCGGCGGCCAGCCCGGTGAACAGATTAAAGCTTAAACTGGCTCCGGAAGCTAAAGTCAAAAGCGTCGTGCCGTTGACTGATCCGTTCAGCGTCAAGGTTCTGATAACACCATCAGCGCCGGGAGCAAGGACACCACCGCTGTTCACGAAGATTCCAGCACCAGATCCAAGAGTGATCGTGCCCGAGCCTCCCAGTATGCCGGAACTATTCACATTGTAGCTACCGCCGCCGACGTGCGTGCCATTGACCATTAGTCGGCCGCCACCGACAGTTGTAGTGCCGGCGTAGGTGTTCGCACCGGAGAGTGTCAGCGTGCCCGTGCCTGCTTTGGTTAAGCTACCCAAGCCGCTCAAATTCCCGGAGTAAGCTGTGCTCGAGTTGTTCCCGCCGACACTCAATGCCACCGCCGCGCCCGCCGTATCCGTCAGCTTTACGTTGCCAGAACCCGACAACGCGCCGACGTTAAAGGTTCCGGTGTTGGCCAAAGAGTTAAAAGAAGTCGTATTGGTCGTGCCGAAACTGGCACCCAATGCAAGCGTGGCATTTTGCAGTGCATTCAGGTTATTGAGATCCAACAGGCCATAGGTTGCGTTCCCGACACCTTGATCTCCATCACTATTACCAGGCGGCGCAATTACCGAGACTGTCCCGCTAATTGTGTTGGCCGCATCCAATTGGACTATGCCGCTAAGGTCGCCGCTGTCTCCTGTGCCGCCAACGGTTATGTTTCCCGATCCGCTGATTGTGCTCTGAAAATCCAATTTTTCGGCTTGACTAGTGGCATACTTACCGGTCGCACCTATGAAAGTAGTCGTGCCGGAGTTGGCGAAGGCAGTTCCGGCTATCGCCAAAGTGACACCATTGGCATTTAAATTACCCCCTTCATAAACGGTTCCGCCGTTGAGATAAAGCCCATAAAAACCATTGGCACCGTTTAAAGTGAGAGTTTCCGTGGCAACCCCATTCACCTTGCCTAATAAAGCTCCGCCCGCATCAATGGACAATGAGTCTCCCCCGAAAGTGTAACTGGCGTTTGCGGTGACCGCTGGGCTGCGCAGTCGGTTGGCGCCCGTGAAATATTGGTTCCCCGCGCTAGGTGTCCCGGTAACACCGGTCCATAAGCCGGCCGAATTGAAGCTGCTGGAGCCAGACCCATCGCCGCCGCTCAACGTAGCGGTGCCTTCAGCGAACGCTGCCGGCGCGGCTAGAATGGTAAGGATAGCCAGCACCACCAAATGAAACCACCCAAGGCGGTTCAAAACGGATGGCGGATTTGAAAACATTGAATGGATTGTGGATGAGGTTTTCATACGTCCTTTTATTTCTGATTTGTTATTTATTGTTAGGGGTGGAATTCTGCAAGATCACTTTTACAAGGCCTTTTGAATCGAAGGCTGCAAACAAAATGGAACGACCGTCGTGAAAACGTCAATTCGCTGGCCTTGATGAAATAAAACATGGCTTTCTATCAAGAAGAACGATTTCCTGCCCTGAAACCGGAAAACTTTTTTGAAAAATTTGCGCTGATGGGGAACAACAATTCCAATTTTATTAACGAATTTCTGGGTGAAAAACGAAAAACTGTTTTCAAATGTATTTTGAGACAAACCGGCTTTCAAATTGACTTGTCAAGGCTCCGCGATAGATTTAACTGAAATTCACAAAACCTCTTGCCGCACCCATCGAAATGTTTAACGGCGAAGCCAAAGAAGACGTCACCCGCATTTTGCAGTCGCTAAATCCCGGGAGCGGCGCTTCTCAAGAATTATTGCCGCTGGTTTATGATGAACTGCGTCGGCTGGCGGCGGCGAACATGGCCAGACAGTCGGCCGGGCAGACGCTTCAAGCCACGGCGCTCGTGCATGAGGCGTGGCTGCGGCTCTTCAACGGCAACGCGAGCGTCTGGCAGAACCGCGCGCATTTCTTCCGCGCGGCGGCCCAGGCCATGAGGCAGATTCTCATCGAGCGCGCCCGCAGAAAATTGACCCTCAAATGTGGCGAGCGCCCGGAATATGTCAGCATTGACGACGTGGACGTGGCCGACAAAATGCCCGAGGAGCGGATTGTGATGGTTGATGAAGCCCTGGAGCAGCTTCAGAAAAAAGACCAGGAACTGGCCCAAGTCGTCATGCTGAAATTTTTCGCCGGCCTGACCAATGCCGAAGTCGCGGAGATGACCGGCGTCACCGAACGGACCGTGCAGAGCAAATGGACCTTCGCCAAGGCGTGGCTGTTGAAAACCATCCAGGGGGAAATGAATCCGCCGCGCTGAACTTATGGAAGCCGGAACCGCCAGAGAACAGTCGTTATTCGAAGCCGCGCTCGGCATCGAAGCCGCCGGCGAACGGGAAAAATTTCTGGCGGAGTCTTGCGCCAATGACATGGAATTGCGCCGTCAGGTTGAGGAACTGCTCGCTGCGCACGCAAAAAGCGACCGTTTCTTTTCACCGGCGGTTGCTGATTTCATCAAGGAAACCACCGCGCCGTTGACGGCAGCCTTTGAAGAGGTTGATGGTGAACCAATGGGCGCCCGAATTGGGCGTTACAAAATTTTGCAGGAATTGGGCGAAGGTGGCTGCGGCAAGGTGTATCTGGCGGAGCAAGAGGAGCCGGTGCGCCGGCGCGTGGCGCTCAAGGTAATCAAATCCGGCATGGACACAAAGAGCGTCATTGCCCGCTTCGAGGCGGAGCGTCAGGCACTCGCGCTGATGGATCATCCGAACATCGCAAAAGTTTTGGACGCGGGGGCAACGGAAAATGGCCGGCCGTTTTTCGTGATGGAATGTGTTCACGGCGTTCGCATCACGAACTATTGCGACGAAAATAACCTCGATACGCCACAACGGTTGAGCCTCTTCATCCAAGTCTGCCACGCCATCCAGCATGCGCACCAAAAAGGCGTCGTCCATCGCGACATCAAGCCGTCGAACATTCTTGTTTCCGTCAACAATGACACGCCCTTGCCGAAGGTGATTGACTTCGGCATCGCCAAGGCCACGGAAGGGAAATTGACGGACAACACGATTTTCACTTCTTACGGGCAATTCATCGGCACGCCGGCTTACATGAGTCCAGAGCAGATGGAGATGGGCGGCTTGGACGTGGACACGCGCAGCGACATTTATTCGCTGGGCGTCTTGCTTTATGAACTACTGACGGATCGCACGCCGTTCGACCAGAAGGAACTGCTCAATTCCGGCTTCGACGAAATGCGCCGGACGCTGCGTGAAGACGAGCCGCAACGCCCCTCGACGAGGCTGACGTCGCTGACAAACGCGGAATTGACGACCACCGCGCACCGCCGTCACGTCGAGCCGCCGAAACTCATCAGTTCCATGAGAGGCGACCTCGACTGGATTGTGATGAAGGCGTTGGAAAAAGACCGTGCACGCCGTTACGCATCGGCCAACGGCCTGGCGATGGATGTCCAGCGTTATCTGAACAATGAACCGATCATCGCCCGTCCGCCGAGCCAGCTTTACCGGCTGCAAAAACTAATCCGACGAAACAAGGTCGTTTTTGCCTCCGGCATGGTGGTGGCGGCCACGCTGATTGCCGGCCTGGGTGTTTCAACGCACCTTTATCTCCGCGAACGCGAGGCGCTCAAGGTGCAGGAGCGATTGCGCCAGGAGGCGGATCAGTCCCGTCAGGAATCCGACCGGGCGCGCGCCAATGAAACTCATTTGCGGGAGATGGCCGAAGCCCGCGAAAAAGTCACGCAGGCCAGGGTGCTGCAGCTTCATGGCAAGATGAAGGAGGCGGACGATCTACTGGCCCAGATCCCTGCGAAATTGTTCACCCCTTCGACCGAAGCAACCATGACTTTTCGCGAGCTTGGCGACTGGAATCTGTTTCAGGGAAATTGGAAGGAAGCCGCCGACCGTTATTCCGTGCTGGTGCAAGTCAACCAAGTGGACAAGAACGATCAGACCGACGAAGCGACGCACGATTTGCTGATGGCGACGCCGCTGTTGATCGAAGCCGGAGATCTGGTGGGCTATGACCGTATTCGAAGAATGGAACTGAATCGGCTGGCCGGCACAACCAACCCGATCGCAGCCGAACACTTGGTGAAAACCAGCCTGCTGCTGCCGGCCGATCCGTCCGTCATGCAAAAAATGGATCCACTTGGTAAAATTCTGGCCGATTCCCTGGCCAGCAACGATCCAAAAATCAACGGCGGCACTTTTTACGCCTCGTGGCGCGCCATAGCGTTGGCGTTGCTGGAATATCGGCGGGGCGACTTTACCAATGCCATTCACTGGCTTGACCAATGTTCCACTTATCCCGGGCAAGCCCCCTCGTGTGTCGCCACAACCCACATTTTACAGGGCATGGCCTTGTCCCGGCTCGGCAAAGATCAGGAGGCCGACGCCGAATTGAAAATCGGAAAGCAAATGGTTAGCGAAATTTTTCAAAAAAAACTCGAATGGGGCGACAACCGCTCCGGCGTGCTGCCCGGCTGGCTTATGGCGCGAATTTTCCTCCGCGAAGCAGACGGGCAGGCAAAACCCCCGGCCCAAACCACCCGGTGATTTGCAGACAGACAACGATTTGGCCTGGAGGTTAAGGGTTTAGATGCCGATACCACGCGAATGGTGGGGTGGCGGCACGTTTAGCTTTATGTTCGGGCGGACACCATCGGTTTAGTGAATCGGACGATTTCTTGGATTCGTCGGACGATTGTTCATCGGTAGATTGCAGCACCGGGCCGGAAGATTATCGGAAGATTCATGCAAGTTGCAGCGGCCATCGAATCGGAAGATTCCGGCAGCACATCGGAAGATTATCGGAAGATTCATGCACGGGCCTTCGCTTCCAAAAGAACATACTTTGAGGCACGTCCCTTGCCATTGCGAACGAGGATTTTCAATTCAGCCAGCGCGAGAAGGTCACGATTGGCGGTGTCATACGTCACCTGCATATTCTTGACCAGCCAGCCGCTGGCGATAGAACCGGACTTGAGCACTTCTGCCAACGCTTTTCGCTGCCGTTCGTTCAACTGAGCTTCGATGGCCGGTGTCACTGTCAGCCGGGTTTCCGAGACACGGATGCGATCCAGATTTTCGCCGGGGCCAGGAAACACGACCTGAAAATAGCCGGTGTCCGTGCCGAGGAGCGGTTGATCCAAACCGTGATTGAGCATCTGGTCGCGCATCCGGCGGAAGCCGCTGCCGCGTTCCTCGATGCGATGAAAATAGGAGAGGCATTGTGCCAGCACCGGATTACGGGAACAAGGGCGATACTTGCCTTTGCGGAGATTGGCCAAAGTGATGGGTGACGGCGGCAGACCGGGACTGGAGATGACGACACGGTCAGCAAAAACTTCCAGCATGATTTTGCGCCCGGCGTCCTCGTATTGGCGGTGAGCGACGGCGTTGACCAGAGCTTCCCGCAACGCCTCGACGGGATATTCATCCAGCCGGAGACGATTGAGGCCAAC
>Ga0182024_10007010_pt1 | contig 24483 bp, 18 predicted proteins | sample P32metaG_FD_120480 | JGI IMG/M metagenome (GOLD analysis project Ga0182024, IMG submission 120480) | Permafrost microbial communities from Stordalen Mire, Sweden - P3-2 metaG (Illumina Assembly) | ecosystem: Environmental > Terrestrial > Soil > Wetlands > Permafrost | place: Sweden: Stordalen...
CCGGCGACAGGCGCGGCTGGATCCTCCCGCTGGCCAGCAGCGAACGCACTTCGGAGGAAAATACGAGCGCGCCGTCCGCAATCGCATAATACAGGGGCTTGATCCCCAGCCGGTCCCGCGCTAGAAAAATCCTAGCGCCGCGTGCCGCTTCTCCCGAGGTGCCTGAGGAACGCGCATCCCAAATGGCAAGGGCGAACATCCCGCGGAGCTCGCGCAAGCATTGTTCGCCCCATTCCTCGTAGGCATGGACAATGACTTCTGTATCGGAGTGCGTCCGGAACGCATGCCCGCGCCCTTCTAGCGTCCTGCGCAATTGCTGAAAGTTGTAGATCTCGCCGTTATAAACAACGGCTACGTTGCCTGTTTCGTTGAATACGGGCTGGTGACCGCCAGGCAGGTCAATGATGCTGAGGCGGCGCATCCCGAGCGCCACCGACGGAGCTACCAGGATCCCATCTTCGTCCGGGCCGCGATGCTGAAGCGCCCCCATCATCCGGCGCGTAATTTCCTCGGCCAGTTCGGACCTTTGGATTCCAATGACCCCACAGATTCCGCACATTCGACGATACTTTACCGTGAACCTGCCCGCAGTTCCACCCCTACCTGAAAAATGTTGCGCAAACGGTTGCAAATAGATGGCCTGCTTCCGCGTCCCCGTATACCTCCGAGGCTTCGCGGGCCGATGTCGGAAGGAGTGGCAGCGCTTTTGAGATCGAATAGAGACGTTATGGGATTACGGTACTAACCACCGGACGGCTGGCTTGCCAAACGCCAATCCCAATAGCAGCGGCGCCTGCAGTCACGGTGACTACGAGAGGCACAAGAGGGCGCGTTGTGGCCGCGGCGACGGCACCGCCCTGGTTAACCGGGCCATTGATGTCGGTGAGGTCCTGCGCGACCTGCACTTCCTGAGGTGTTGTGGGTAGCGGCCCCGTGAGTACCCCCGTCCTCGAAATACGAAGCTTCATCCCCGAGGTCACGGTGACGGACTGGCCGTCCAAAGTAGTGAAGCGCACCGTGCCGTCGAACACGATCAGCTCCACGTATTCGTTCGTAACCAGGAGCGATAGATCCGTACCCACGAGTCCCGCGACGCCGACGGGGGTGTGGATTTCGAATTTTGCTCCCGGGCGCGTTAATTTGGTGATCTTGCCGCGCATGCGGCCCATCAGAAGGTCGAGCGAAGTCTGCTGCGCCTGGGAGTCATGTTGCAGGATGCGCAGGGCAGAATCCGAACCCAGATTCAGTTGAGAGCCATCCTTCAGCGTGATGTGCGCCCGGCCGGTCGGACCGCTGCGCAGGCCATCATTCCAGTAAACCGAATCGGAGACCGCAGCCACGAGATGCTCGGAGGCGCGGTCGATCTGCACTTGAGGGATGAGACGCGACACTTTGCCCGCCGATGGGCTGGCGGGGCCCTGGGCGGGAGAGGCGTCTGTGCCCGCAGCATCCATGGTAGCCGTTTCGCCCGCGCGCAGCCTGTAAGGTGCGGCGCTTCCCGCAGCCATCACTTCGGCGGCGCCTGCCACTGCGGAAACTTGTGCACGAGTGCCAGCCAACTGAATCTCCGCCGAGCTTGGAATTCCTCCTAACACTCCGATGTTCACCTGGAAAAACGGCCCGGAGATTCCGAAGGACTGTTCCCCGTTCGCCCGCACCTGAACGCGTCCATCGCGCAGGATTACGCCTTCCGATTCGACGACTAGTTCCGTCTCCGCGGCCGCAAGCACCAAACTGTTTCCAAAACGCAGCGCGGCTGTCGAGGCTATCCCCACCCGGATGACGTCACCGGGGAAAAGTGTCGCGCCAGGGGTGAGCGCAGCGCCATTCAGTTTTGCTTCCGTCCCGATAATGCTTGCGGCGGAAGCAGCTGGACCGCCCGCTGGTGTCGCTCCATACGCCGATGACCCGGGAGCTGCTGCACAGGCCAGGATTCCCGCGAGGACCAGCAGGGAGACAAAATAGGAATGGCGGAGCAGTCTGCAGCCGCTAATTGGAAACCCGATGCAATCAATCGCGCGCGCTCGAGAAAGCGTCTCCATAATGCGCCCCCTTGATCTCTCAGCAGGCAGGTGCCAGTCCCGGAAAGCGGCACTATAGTCGATAAACGGATCAAATCTCAAGTTTGGCTGGGGGTTGCCGGGAAGTGCACACGCGGCGCGCTCTGCGACGGCCTAAGTCAATGCCAGCGTATAATTTTATCAAGCGCGGGCTCTACGCGCCAGGCCAAACCCGGCCGCAACGGGATCGTCTGTTTGTACTAGAAACCCGCCATAATAAGGAAGGTAATCATATGAAAGGGCTTGTCGGCTTACTAATTAGCGCCGCGATCGGCCTTGGTATCTACATGTATACTTTAAAGGAATCCTCCCCAGGCCCGGGGATGGTGGTTACGCAGAACATCAGCGTGGTCGGCGTAAAGAACGACCTCGTGGCCATCGCGCAGGCCGAGCGTATGTATTACACGCAGAATGGTTCCTACGCCGACTTGCCAACGCTTACCTCCACCGGCACGATGAACATCGCGCGCACCAGCCGCGACGGCTACACGTACTCCGTCACTCCCTTGGGAAATGCGTTTACCGCCACCGCGACATATACCGCGCCGCCCGTGAATAACCCGGCGGGCGTGACCCCGCCGCACTTCCCAACGTTTACGATCGATCAAACCATGGAAGTCCATCAAGGCGATTGAGCTGTACAACTTGGTGGGCCTTTTTAGTGGCAAAGGCTTCAGTCTGTGGGTTTTGGTTCATGTAAGGACGATCTCCCTCAAGCTGAAGCCTGTGCTACGGAACCCCCACTACGCTTTCTTGTTCTTATCCGCGACGAGCATTCCGCCCGACGCAAAATCCGTATGCGGGATATCCACGAATACGATATGAGTCGATTCGGGCTTGGCACCGGCCTCTTCCATCAGCACTTTTGTGATGCCCTCGACCACCTTGCGCTTTTGATCGACCGTGCGCCCCGCGAGCCATGAAATATGGACATCCGGCATTTTCGGTTTCCTCCTTGGAATTTCTGGTGTGGCCTGTCGCCGCAACGACGAATCCACATGAAATGAGTCCACGAGTCTAGCGCGAAAAGGCGGGCAGGAAAACTGCGGCAAGCCGAAATTCGCGAGCTCATTCCGGGAATGCAGCTCGTAGGGCGGCGGCTCCGCTGTTTCGGCTAGGGCCTTTCATCAAGTCCTGGTGTTCGCCAAAACTTCGGGTAATCACTTCGCAACTCGCGCGGCGGACGCCAATGTAGCGCCCAAAATGTTTGCTACCCTAGTAGAGCTATAGATATTAAAGGAGTAGATCATGCCTTCACAATCGAGCCGATTGCCCGTTTTCGCCAACTGGAAGCCCCTTTGCAGGCCCGCTTTGCCGTGGATCGCGCTCCTCAGCGTGCTCGGCCTAGGCGCCGCAAACGCACGCGGACAAGCGTTGCCGAGCAGCGGTTCAGGCGTATCTCGCACGGCTAAGGCGGTCACGTACCGGCGCGGCGGCGTCGCGAAAGTTTCGCTTCGGGGCACGAATTTAATGCCCGGAGGCAGCGGCGAAGCCCAGGTTGAGAACAAAGGGAACCGCGTCGAAATCGAAGTGACATTTATGGGCATGGAAGCAGCGACGAAGTTTGGCTTCGAGTATTTGACGTACGCCCTCTGGGCCGTCTCTCCGCAAGGCCGCGCCGTAAACCTCGGCGAGGTGCAGGTCAAGAATGGGAGCGCGCAGGTCAAAGCCATCACGGACATGCAAACCTTCGGATTGGTGGTAACCGCCGAACCGTATTTCGCCGTTTCCCAGCCGGGAGATGAAGTTGTGCTTGAAAACGCGGGCGACGCCGGCGGCCAGACCATCGGGGCCACGTACGAATTGGTCCCGCACGGCGTGTACTCTTCCTCGAACACTAAGATTGAGAACCTGATTTTCGGCGTTGACCGCAAGACGCCGGTCGAGCTCTTCGAGGCGCGCAATGCGGTCCGCATCGCGAAGAATGCGAACGCGGGAAAATACGCGGCCTCCACCATCGCGAAAGCCGACCAGCAGTTGCAGGAGGCGGAGGAAGCCTACGGGCGAAAGAGCGATAAGAAAACCGTCATCTCCATGGCGCGTGACGCGGTGCAGACGGCGGAAGAAGCGCGCGTGATTTCCGTGAAGCAGAAAGCCGATGAGGACGCCCAGGCACAAGCCGAAGCGGACCGGCGCGCGGCAGAGGAACGCACCGCGAAAGCGCGTGCCGACGCCGAAGAACAAGCGAATCGCCGCCAGGAAGCCGAGCAGGCCCGGCAGCAGGCCGAGGAGGCCAAGGCGGAAGCGGAGCGCATGAAAGAAGAAGCCATGAGGGCTGCGGCGGATGCGGCCAAAGCCAAAGAAGATGCGGACCGGGCGCGCCAGGCCGCAGTTGCCGAGCAACAGGCGGCGCTTGCGCAGAAGCAGGCGGCGGAAGCCGAAGCGGAAAAAGCCCGTCAATCCGCTGCAAAAGCAGAGGCGGAAAAAGCCGACATGCGCGCGCAACTCCTGGCGCAGTTGAATTCCATCCTGCAGACAAATGATTCGGCGCGCGGGCTGATCGTCAACATGTCGGATGTGCTGTTTGACACCGGCAGCTTCACCTTGAAACCCGGCGCGAGGGAAAAACTTGCGAAGGTTTCTGGAATCTTGTTGGCACATCCGGGATTGAACATGCAAATCGAAGGGCACACCGACAGCGTCGGCGGCGACGCGTTCAACGTGAAGCTTTCGGAGCAGCGCGCCGATGCAGTAAAGGATTTTCTGGGGGAACAGGGCGTTTCGATGTCTTCCATTACCGCCCAGGGATTCGGCAAAGCGGAGCCCGTGGCGACGAATGACACACCGGAAGGCCGGCAGCGCAATCGCCGCGTCGAAATTGTTGTCAACGGCGATTCCATCGGGACGTCCGCAACGTTGACGGCCCGTCCTGCAGGCCAAAACATATCGCCCGACAGTTCGACAAACCTTCCTCACGATGGGGAACCGCAACCAGTAAAATAACGGAATCGTGCCTACTCCGCCCCGAAATACACGGTTCACCAAGAACGTTCACCGTGAACGGGAGGGAGGGGGCTTTACAAAGCTGCATAGACGCAGCCGGTCTTGTGGAGGCCGCCGGTTTTTTGGGCGGGCAGCTTTTTGGCGTTTCTTTATTTCAAACGCGTGCGTAACCGTTGCCCAAACGCGTTCCCTGCCCCGCTCGTTGGCTGTGCTAAAATGCTGTGTCGATGCATCCACACCTAAAATCACTCATTGAATTGCAGGCCGTCGATTTCCGCTTGATTGGCATTCGCGAACGCCTGGCGCGGTTCCCAAAGCAACTGGCCGAAGTGGAAGCGCGTGTGACCGTCGCGAAGCAGCAAGTCGCCACGGCCAAGGATGCGCTGCTCACGGGGCAGAAAGAGCGCAAGACATTTGAGATGGACGTCGAGCAGTGGAAAGAGCGCGCGAAGAAATACCGGAATCAAAGCGGCGAGGTCAAGACCAACGAGGCGTATAAAGCCCTCCTGCACGAAATCCAGAACGCCGAAGGCGAAGTCGCCAAGGCCGAGGACCGCCTGCTCGAGCGCATGGTCTCCGGCGAGGAGTACGACCGGCAGGTGAAGGCCGCCGAGGCATCGGTGAAGGAAATCGAAGCGGCCGCGAGCAAAGAACGCCAGGCGATTCAAGCCGAGTACAACGCCGCGCAAAAGGAATTGACGGCCGCCGAAGCGGTGCGCGCCTCGGCGATCGCCACCGTCCCGGAGGATCTGGTCGACCACTACGAGCGAATTGCCAAGCGGCACGGGGGCATCGCGCTCGCAGAAATTCGAGGCGAGGGCTGCGGCCAGTGCGGCGTACACATCCGCCCGCATGTGATTCAACAATTGCAGCGTGACAGCAATGAAGGATTCTTCCACTGTGAGACTTGCACCCGGATCTTGTATTACGCGGATCATTCGGCTGCGCCCGGGGCTTCGGCCACTCCCGCGCCTGCGGTGGCCTCCGCCGGAGATCCGCCAGGTACTCCTGCCCGTGAAAGCTGATCGTAAGATGAAGTCATGTAGCAAAGGCACTCCTGCCTGTGCAGTTTTCGCAATTTCCAATCATCCGTGTTGCACTGGCAATCGCGAAAATCGCACAGGCAAGAGTGCCTGTGCTACCGAAACCCAATGACTAAACCCACACACAAAGCGTCTGGAAAATTATTCGAGGAGCCTGAAGCTCCTTCGGCGAGAGTTGAAGGCGCGTACACGGCCAATATCGATGGTGCGGCGCGCGGGAATCCCGGCCCGGCGGCTTATGGCGTGATCGTGCGGCGCCCGGACGGGGCGACGCACGAGTCCCTCGGAAAATATATTGGCCGCACCACGAATAACGTCGCGGAATATTACGCGCTGATCGCGGCGCTCGATTACGCGGCGGCCAGCGGCATCAAACGGCTGCGCGTGTACAGCGACTCGCAATTGATCGTGAATCAGATCAAGGGCCTTTACAAAGTGAAGCATCCGGATTTGCGGCCTTTGCACGAACGCGCCAAGAAACAGGCCGCGAGCCTCGAAACTTTCACCATTCAGTATGTGCCGCGCGAGCAAAACCGCGACGCGGACGACCTGGCCAACGCGGCGCTCGACAGCACGAGCGGCGTGAAGCCGGCGTACGGAGCCGCACCGGCAAAAGTCGCGGTTCCAGCGAAAATTGCGACACGAGCCGCGCTTCTATATTTGGATGACTTGCATGTGGCGCAGAAATTCTCCTCCGGCACGTACCGCATGGATGAGGATCGGATTAAATCATTCGCCGCGGAGTTTGACCCGCAGGCTTTTCACCTGGATGACGCGGCTGGCCGGACCAGCGTGTTTCGCGGGCTCGCCGCGAGCGGCTGGCATACGGCGGCTGCGACGATGCGTCTTCTGGTAACCAGCGGCCTGCCGTTTGCCGGCGGACTTATCGGCCTCGGCGGGGAAATCGCGTGGGCCCGTCCGACGCGTCCCGGCGACCTGCTGCGCGTGGAAAGTGAAATCCTCGATATCAAGCCTTCGCGATCCAAACCCAACCAGGCTGTAGTGAGCGTGCGGAGCATTACCTTCAACCAAAAAGGCGAACAAGTGCAGGTCTTTACGTCAAAAATTCTTGCGTTCAAGCGAAATGGTGCGCAGGAAATCTCAAATTAAGAATTGCCCCTCAGGAGCTCGCCTTCGTCGTTTTGGTGGAACAGGCTTCAGCCTGTGGGGTTCGTACTTCCTAGGACCAAAACCCACAGGCTGAAGCCTGTTCCACTTAAGACGCGCGCTTCAATACGTAGGAACGGTACAGCGTGTCGCGCTGGTGGGGCACATAACCCGCGTCCTCGATGATGCGGCGAAGCTCGCCTTCGTTCGTGCGATTGCGGACGCCGGCGGCGAAGACCACGTTCTCCTCGATCAGGATGCTGCCGACGTCGTCGGCGCCGAATTGCAATCCTACCTGGCAGACTTTGATTCCCGGAGTGAGCCAGCTGGACTGGATGTGATCGATGTTGTCGAGATAAAGGCGGCTGATGGCCAGCGTCTTCAGGTAGTCGACGGCGGTGGCTTGCGGAATTTTCTTTCCGAGCGGCGTGTTGTCCGGTGCGAACATCCACGGGATGAACGCGGTGAAGCCGCCGGTATCTTCCTGGATTCGGCGCAGGCGTTCGAGATGATTGACGCGGTGGCGGTACTCCTCGCCGCAGCCGAACATCATCGTGGCGGTGGTGCGCATGCCGAGCGAGTGGGCGACGCGGTGCATGTCTTCCCATTCGTCGGAGGTGCATTTAAGGCGCGAGATGCGTGCACGAATTTCGTCATCGAGAATTTCCGCGCCGCCGCCGGGGATGGAGTCGAGGCCCGCGGCCATGAGCCGCGCAATCGTCTCGCGCACGCTCAGCCCGGACACTTCGGCGATGCATCCGATTTCCGGAGCGGAGAAACAGTGCAGGTGCACTTTCGGAAAACGCTCTTTGAGCGAGCGCAGGAGATTTTCGTAATACTCTATGCGCAGGTCGGGATGCAGGCCGCCCTGCAACAGGATGCCGGTGCCGCCCAGCTCGATCATTTCCTCGATTTTTTCGTAGATTGACTCGAACGAGAGCAGGTAGCCTTCCTTCGATCCAAGCGGGCGGTAGAACGCGCAGAACGAGCAGTATTCCGTGCAGAAATTCGTGTAGTTAATGTTGCGGTCGATCTGGTAGGTGACCACGCGCGGGTCGGTTTTCTTGCGGCGCACTTCCATCGCCGCCATGCCAATGCCGACCAGGTCATCGGAGCGAAACAGGTCGAGCGCTTCTTGCTGTGTCAGTCCCATGGATAGATTTCCTTTTAAAGTTCCAATTCCATTTGTAGCGCCCGCCTTCAGGCGGGCATTTTTGGAGCCGGGCAAGATGCCCGCATGAAGGCGGGTGCTACATTACCGCGCGACGCTTGTCGCCCCGACGAATTCCAACTCGCGAGCGCGCGGAATGAGCCCGGCCCGCGCGCACTCCTCATAATACCGCCGGAGGCCCGCCAGATTCTCCTCATCCAAAGAAAAATTAATGTTTTCGGTTAGATAGCGCTCGAGTTCGCGCGGCGGAAGTTCGAGCTTCAGCGCGGCGCCCTCGGCGATTTCGCCGATGTGCGAAAGGCCATAATCGCGCGACGCTTGAAAATCCGTGGCGATTTCCGGTGTCAGCACGCCGCGGCGCGCCACCCAGATCGCCAGCACAGCCGGGAGGCCGCTCATTTCGCGCCACTGCTGCGCGATGTCATACACAAAAAGAGTTTCGACGCCCTTCACGGGCTGGTCGTCATCATCGCCACCGCAGCAACAGCAGCCTTCCGTTCCAGGCACTTTTGCCTGCAGCGCGTCCACCTTCAGGCGCAGCCGCAGCGCCGGGTCGCCGATCACGAGCGCCGCATCGGCGCGGGCCAGCATCTTGTCCGGATCGGGCGGCATGTCGATGAATTCGGGATCGATGTTCCAGTGGCGCCGGCTGAGAATCCGCGCGATCCCCACTGAGCTGCGCGAATTCGTGTCCAGCGCAAAACTTTTCGCCATCTCGATCGGCACTTTGGAAACGACGAGGAGACTGCGGACTTCCTGCTTGGACGCGATTGCCATTCCCGGCAGGGCGACGACGTCGTCCATCCGTTGGTATTCGATGGACGGGATGATGCCCACATCGGCGCGCCCGGCGCGCAAATCTTCCGCGCATTGCGAAGGCACGGCAAACGACAGTTCATACTTGCCCGCTAGCGGCCCGTCCGTAAAACCCCAGACCAGTGGCGCGGTATTCAGGAATTCCACGATGGAGATGCGCAGTTTGCCCATATTCATCAAAGCAAGGGGACGCCTGACTATAACATAGCCCGGCCGGGGCCTACCGCGATCAAGAATGACAGGATGATTCGCCCGGCCGTCTACGTTAGAATGTGCGGAAGATCGGTAACGTCTATATTCAGGTAGAATGCTGCTGCTCTCAACATGTAAAAATTGAGCGCACGTCAATTGGAGGACTCGAATGAAACGCATTGCCATTTTTATCCTAGGTGTAGCGATGGTTTCGACCATTGCGTTCGCGCAGGAGCCGGATCCCGCCATCGATAAAGCTTTGTCCGCCGCTCCGGCCCAGATGCGCGACAGCGCGACGGTCATTAAATGGAAGGCTGATTTCACGTACGACACACTGAGGAAAGGCACGAACCGTTTGGTGTGCTACGACCGGTCGGGCTTTCCTGAACAGATGCCGTTGTCGATTGAGTGCACCAGCATTGCGAACCTGGACCGGGTTGCGCAGAATCTGAAATTCGAATCGGTCGGCGATAAGGTCAAGACGCAGGCGTTGCTCGATGCCGCGGAAAAGGATGGAACACGCGTGAAGCCAGAATATGGATCGGTGTGGTATCACGTGCTGGGCCCTGACAAGGAGCACGCTCGCGTGCACATGACCATCGCGGTGCCGGGCGCCACGACACAATCCATCGGACTGCCGGACAACAATAAGGCGGGTACTGTGTGGATCATGAGTGCGGGGACATCGACAGCCCACCTTATGACTCCGGGCGAATAGTATGAAATATCTGATCTTTAGTCTTCTCGCAGTTGCGGCGCTGGCCGCGGCCCCGGCCAAACAATCGTTCACGGGCATCGTTACAGACGACAATTGTCCCAAAGCGGATCATTCCATCATGCGAATGGGGCCGACGGATGTCGAGTGCGCCATGGCCTGCCTCGACGCCCACGGCGCCCAGCTCGGTCTGTTTGACGGCAAGGCGTTCTATACGCTAAGCGACCAGAAGACACCTGAAAAATTCATCGGGAAAAAAGTTAAGGTAATCGGCACCCTGGACGCCAAGACCATGAAGATACAGATGGACTCAATTACACTGGAAAAATGAGCGGCGCGCTCTTTCGTTGGTCGCGTCTTCTTGACTTCCACCCCGCCAAGGGGTTTACTTACGGCAATTCAATCTGCGAGCGATGTGAGCTGTCCAATACTTTTTCGATGTTCTCCCTAGGCGGAATCACCGGGTCCGTCCGCTTTTCGGGGAAAATGGAATGGAGTGAAGCATGCGAAATCGCCGGGATTTCTTGAAGACCGTTGCGGGCGCGACGACTGGAATGTTATTGACGGGAAACGCGTTTGCCGAAGCCGCCCTTCAGGGCGGTGCGGCCGCACCCACCGCTCCTGTGAAACGCCGGGAAGTGTTTGTGGGCGGCAAGCGCGTGAAAGTCGTCGACGTGCATGCTCACTGCGTAATTCCGGAAGTTTGGGACGTCGTAAAGGATACCCCCCTTGCTGCGAGCGCCGGCGGACGCGCGCGCGGACCAAACCTCATGGGGCCTGACCGCATCCGCGCGATCGATCAGCTCGGAGTTGACGTGCAAGTGCTGAGCATCAACGGCTACTGGTTTTACGCCGCGGACCGCGACATGGCCGGCAAGATCGTAAGGCTGCATGATGAAAAGCTCGCGGAATGGTGCAACGCCCATTCAGACCGCTACGTTTCGCTCTCCTCCGTCGCGCTACAGTTTCCGGACCTCGCGGCCGAGCAGCTTGAGTACTCGGTAAAGAAACTGGGAGCGCGTGGCGCGGCCATCGGCGGCCACGTCAATGGGGAAGATTTGTCGTTGCCGAAGTACGACCCGTTCTGGGCCAAAGCGCAGGAGCTTGGCGTCGTGGTTTTCATGCACCCCCAAGGCGCCGAAAATGTCCTCCAGAAAGATGCGCTCAAGGGAAGAGGCGATCTGGGCAACGTCATCGGAAATCCTCTCGAAACCACGATTTTCCTCACGCGCATGATGTTCAATGGAACGTTTGACCGCTTCCCTGGTCTGAAAATCTGCGCGGCGCACTCAGGCGGCTACCTGCCGTCGTATCTGGGGCGGACCGAAATTGCCTGCCAGGTGCGGCCCAACGCGGATTGCGCGAGCAAAAAACAGCCGAGCGAATATCTGAAGAACAATGTCCTCGTCGACACGATCATTATTTCCGAAGAGGGTTTGCGCCATCTCGCGGCGGAAATGGGCAGCGGCCAGGTGGTCTTTGGGACCGACATGCCGTTCGAATGGCATTCCAACGTGGATCTGATTCTGAATGCGCCGTTCCTCAAGGACTCCGAAAAGGAAGCCATCCTCGGCGGCACGCTGGTCAAGATGCTTCGGATTTGAGAATGCCGGGCGCTACAGAGGGAAATATCCGCGCGGCCTATACCGATTGCGGACGTTATTTGTAGCGCCGGCTTCCCGCAGGCAATTTTCCGATCACGACATCGCGCAAGATTGCCGGCGATATGCCGGCGCTGCGAAAATCTACTCGGTCAGAGATTGGAAGCGATGGCGAAGATCTGCCAAAAACATTTCCTGGGCGCGAGTTCGGATCCTTCATCGCGTCGGGCGTGTGGTCCCATGCAACGCGCGCTCGCGAGGATTCGATCTGGCGTGAGGGCGGCGGCATTATTTTTGTTTTTCTGCATGGCGGCGAGTGTCTGCCACGCTCAAAGCCGTGACGTAGTCTGCCGCGCAGGAGTAGGTTATTTCGAAGCGGAGTTCCATACAGGCGTTAAAGTGCACGTGGGAGCGTCCAGGATCGGCGAACTCGAGGCGCGAGTGTGCGAGGCAGGGCTCAGCTGGGGCGATCAAAATTTAGTGGTCTCGGACGCGGCTTCGGATCTGGATATCGATGCCTTCGGAGTGGATTTGGGACTGGGCGCGCCCGTCGTTGGAGTTCAGGTGAGGAAATCAAAGACCGATTGCTGCATGGAATACAGAATTTATTCCCTGCGAGAACCGCCCGTGCTGCTCCATAGCATTACAGGAGGAGAGTACTTCAGCGCTGCGGACACCGATCTGGACGGCCGGGTAGAAATCTGGACAAACGATGCGGGTTCGGTGGATGGCTTTGAGAATTTCCATTTGAGGGATTTGGACTTTGCGCCGCCAGTGGTCCTCCGCTTCGAGCGCGGCAAGTTGCTGGACGCCAGTTCCGAATTCCGGCCTTATTTTGACGAAAAAATTGCCGACGCGCGGGCCAAGCTCAATCCGCAGGATCTCCGGGATTTCAAAAGCAGCGATGGCAAGCTTGCGAGCGTCCCCAACGTTCCAGCGGAGCGGCTTTTGCGCCTGCGAAGCGTGAAAGTAAAGGTATTGGAAATTGTTTGGTCCTACCTCTACAGCGGCCGTGAACAGGAGGCCTTGCATTCCCTCGCTGAGATGTGGCCGGAGGTGGATCTTGACCGGATCCGCGGCGCACTCTTGAACGCGCGCTCGCTCGGGATCCGCTCCCAACTGGATGGCGTCTCAACTCCGGTTCCCCGTGGACGTGAAGCTCGCGCAAAGATTTTTGATGGGACAACTGTCGTGTCCGCTACGCCAGGAATAACGCCCAAAGGTGCAAAGACCCAAACGGAAATAATTTCACCCAGGGCCATCCTGATGGAGCGGCTGCCCCCAGCGACTCCCGCGGAGGAAGAGTTGTCGCAATCGGAATCCCTGTTGAAACTGGTGATTGATTCCGCCGGCAAGGTCCGGTCCGCAGAAATCATGGGAGGCGATCAACGAATTGATGAGGGGCTGATACGTTCGACGTCAAATTGGAAGTTTATTCCCGCGTACAGCGCCGGCGAGCCAGTCGCCAGTCAGATTTATCTGGGCGTTTCCTTGAGACGTTGAGTTTCTGGAGGGCGGCCGATGCGATGCGAGTAGCATAGGCAATCCTGCCTGTGCGGTTTTGTGAGTCGCAAGTACAAGATGCTTGCCCCAATGACGATGGCGAAAACCGCACAGGCAGGAGTGCCTGTGCTACCAAATGCGGCACCAGTCTTCTTGCGGCTCGAGAAGAGACACGGTAAACTTCCGCTGCGTCGCACGCCCAGTACACAATCAACCGCAACGCGATGAGCGATTTCAACCAGGAGACCTACATGGCCAAAGGATATTGGATTTGTTTCTACCGATCGATCTCGAACCCCGACGCGGTGGTCGAATACGCGAAACTCGCGGGGCCCGCAATCCAGGGCGGCGGGGGACGCTTCCTTGGCCGAGGTCTCCCCGCGAAGACCTACGAAGCGGGAAAGAACATGCGGACCGTGGTGATCGAATTCGAGAGCGTGGAAAAAGCAACCACCACATTTGAGAGCCCCGCGTACCAGGCAGCCTGCCGGGTGCTGGAAGGTTCCGCCGAGCGGGACATCCGAATCATAGAAGGACTCGCCTGATCCGGATTGCCCACAAGCTACCTGCACCACTTCGGCGTATGCGTTCAAAACAAAAACAATGTGCACGAACCGGAAAAGTGGAGCAGGCTTTAGCCAATGGGGTTCCTCATCGGAAGGATCGAACCCGCAAAATTGAAGACTGGACCTCTACCTCGGTTCCCTGCGAAGATCGCGCCAGATTTCGCCGCAAATTCGGCTCGCCGGATACTGGATATGTTTCATTTGAGTTAGGTTGACAATAATTTTACTTGACACTTCGAGCCCCAGGAATCAGAATTTCGCTCATCATAAGTAAGGGTGTTGGGTTCTTTTCCATGGGGTTTTATACTGGAATAAGTACTTAATAAATTCGGCCAAGGTTCTTTTCAAGGGTGGGTGCCATTAGTAGCGCGGCCCGGCGATCGATGCCGGCCGCGTAGGGTTTAACCTCCTCCGGCCCTGCGTCGCGATGTTCGTCGCGAGCGTTTCCCTTACTTAAAACAATGTTTCGGGACTGGTGTGTCCGAAACCAAGATTACTGCGGAGGGTAATGCACTCCTGAAGTTGCAACTTGGGAGTGCAGGAAATGTGGGCGTGTCTATCGGTGTTTTTGGGCAGTTGGGAACATGGGTGAGGTTGGGGTACGGGGCCAAATACAGAATCAATAACATTTGGACGGGAGGTCCAGGAATGAATGTTTCTAAGTCTGTTTGTAGAAAATCTTCGGATGTTCGGTACCGGCTTGCGCTGCAATCGTTGAGCGGCGTTCTTGCTCTGCTTTTGCTTTGTTTGCCGGCATTTTCGCAGGGCAATGCAGGCCGGATTCTCGGCACAGTTACAGATCAAAGCGGCGGAGTTGTCGCCGGCGCTACCGTAAGCGTGGTAGACACGCAGAGAGGCGTCACGCGAACACTGATCACGGATGACGCAGGAGAATATAACGCGCCCAACTTGACACCGGGATCCTACCTGGTTCGAGCCGAGGCCAAAGGATTCAAGAAGATCGAGCGCACGAACATCGTGCTCGAAGTGGCCAAGGAAGTCCGAGTTGACCTGACTGTCCAGCCGGGCGAGCAGGAACAGACCGTAACGGTCACCGAAGCAGTCCCCCTGGTGGAAACCACGAACGCCACCCTGGGCGGCACACTTGATAACGCAGACATCGTCGACATGCCCTTGAATGGTCGCAATTATCAAAACCTCTTGGCCCTGCGCCCCGGCGTCATGATCCAGCCGGGCGGCGGACCGTGGACCCAGAGCACCAACGGCGTGCGTCCCGATGAATCTCTTTGGATGGTCGACGGGGTAATCAACTCCAATTTCTTTGACGCTCGTCCCATCGCCGGCATGTCGAGCCCGATTACGGATTCGGCAACGATCCTTCCGATTGACTCCATTCAGGAATTCAACACCATGGAAAATCCCAAGGCGGAATACGGTTGGAAGCCCGGCGCCGTGGTAAATGTCGGAATCAAATCGGGAACCAACGCGATTCATGGTTCGGCGTACGGGTTTTACCGCAGCGCCGCCTGGGACGGACGCAACTTTTTCAATCCCGCACCGGTGAATGGAACCTGCTTGATTGGAGCGCTTGTTCAGTGCGATAAGCTGCCAACCCAATTGAAGCAATTTGGCGGCTCGGTAGGCGGCCCGATCAAGAAGGACAAACTCTTCTTTTTCGCCAACTACGAGGGCCTCCGGGACTTGCTCGGCAACGCTATTGTGACGGGCGGCATTCCCGAGACCGTCGCGCAGGCAACAGCTGATCCAGCAACCAGCATGGTGGATGCCATCAACGCTATCGTGAACGCCAACGGTGGCTTTCCTGGCGGAGCCTCAGCAGTGAGCCCAGTCAGCCTGAAGTTGGGTGGGTGTACCGTGGGTGCAACTGCAGCAGCCACAACGTGCACAGGTCTTCCTTTCTTTCCTGTGAACACGAATACAAACGGCGCGGGAGGCACCAGCTATATCAGCAATCTCCCCAACACCAATGTGAGCGACAACGGCGTCGGGAAAATCGACTACCACATGAACGACAAGAACACGATCAATGGCTTGTTCATTGTCGGCAACTATGTTGGATCTGGAGAAGATCACCCGTTCGTGACGTCCGCTTTCCTGAACGATTTTCTTATCAGGACGTATACGGCCTCTGGCAACTGGGACTACACCCCCAACTCCAGCATGGTGAATGAAGTGCGGTTCGGCTACAACCGAATGGAGTACTCGATTACGTCCAACGATGCCTCTCTCACGGATCCCATCAACACGGGTTTGAGCATTGCCGGGTTGCCGGATATAAATATTAAGGGTTTCAACCAGGTGGGCACCTGGAAGAATCGCCCTCAATCCGAAACCCCCAACCCGTATTATGATTTTCAAGACTCTTTCTCGTATTTGAAGGGTAAGCACGCCTTCAAGTTCGGCTATGAGTACACTCACATCGAGGCCGATTCCAACATCCCGACGTACGGGCGTGGACTGGTCAAATTTAATGGCGGCTTGACACCGAATATTACCGGTTCTACGCCGCTGGAAGATTTCTTCGCCGGAGATCCAACCAACGGACAAGTACTTTTCGGCAACACAACCCGCGCCATGACTTGGACCGCGAACGCCTTGTATGCTCAGGATGACTGGCGGCTCACTCCGAAACTGACCATTAACCTGGGCATGCGTTGGGCCTATGAATCACCGATCAGTGCGGCCAACAATCTCTGGGCGAACTTCGACCCGGCTTCAGCGACTGGGATGGTTCAGCAGGGTACGCCCGGGAACAACACCATGTGGAAGCCCGATTACCGCGACTTCTCCCCACGCGCAGGATTTGCTTGGGACGTCACGGGCAAGGGCAATACGGTGGTCCGGGGAGCCTTCAGCATCATGTACTCGACGTTCAGCGCCGTTCAGTGGATGAACCAGAACGATTTCCAGAACAGCGCGTCGGTCTCTCTCGCCGCCAACCCGACAGGTGCTGACTTGTTCGCGAATGGGGCCTTGGCCTTCGCCGGAGCCTCCGGCGGGATCCAGGTCGGATCCTCGACCTATGCCGGCTCGCAGCTCAATTGGAACGGAAAGCTGTTCCCATCCGTATCGGGCAACTTGCAGTGCGGGGACAACCTCCTTGGAGACCCGGCCCAGTGCAACCTTCTGGGAGTCGACCCGAATCTCCGAACCCCTTACATCATGAACTTCAACCTCGGCATCCAGCATCAATTCGGAAATAACCTCTCTCTTGAGGTTGGCTATGTCGGCAACCGCGGCGAAAGGCTGGCAGGTTTTCAAGACGTCAATCAGCCGAATCCCGCTACGAACATACATCCGTATGCTGTACAGTTCCCGTGGCTGAACTATATCAATGTGATGTCGAACGATGTTCATTCCAACTACAACAGCCTGCAGGCAACCCTGACAAAGCGGCTTTCCCATGGGCTGTCCTTCATCGCCGGTTACACATACGCCCATGGTCTCGATAACGGGTCGCTGAATCGATTCGGACTGCTGCCACAAAACTCCCAGGATGTTGCTGCGGAGTATGGCGACAGTGACTTCGACGTCCGGCACCGCCTGACCCTCACGGCCACGTACAACATTCCAGGAGTCAAGGGTTTTGCCCAGTTACTGGAAGGATGGCAGATCAACACGATCGTCAGCCTTCAAAGCGCCCAGCCCTGGACGATCAACGATACCAATGACAATTTCGCCGTCAACAATGGCGGCGCCGCCGGCGAATTGACGTATCGTTGGAATTTCATGGGGGATCCCGCCAACTTCAAGTCTGGCGCGAATTCGCTTCCATACTGCTCTGGCCCAAGTTCTTGTGTCCAAACCAGCGCCGTCTACGGAAACCAGGTCATCAATACGTTTAGCGCCGCCCAGGACCAGACGATGTGGAACCAGTGTCTCACCGCGGATCAGTCGGCCCCGGGAAACACTTTGCCAAGCAACTTGTCATCCCTCGGATGCTTCGTGAACGGCAACGCGGTTATGACTCCTCCCCACCAGGGCACATTCGGTGATATGGGCCGGAACATTTTCCGCGACTCTGGTTTCCGGGACATGGATTTCTCCGTGTTCAAGAACTTCAGCTGGAGAGAGCGGTATAACGCTCAATTCCGGTTGGAAGTTTTCAACATCTTCAACCATCCCATTCCGGCCAATCCGTACGGCGCGTCGAATGGCTTCAACACCGGAAACGACCCGTCAGCTGGCGCAGGATTCGGCGGATCGCCTTCCACACCGGACGGCGCAGCTGGAAACCCGATCGTCGGCTCCGGCGCGGCACGCGATGTCCAGGTGGGTCTGAAGATCACGTTCTAAGTCAGGGCGGCTGGCCCAATTTGCTTCGGGCCGGCCGCAATGACAAACAAACGCAATGGCCGTCTTCCGCTTCTGGCAGAGACGGCGGCGAAAAATAAAGAAACGGGCGATCCGAGCTTTCCGTGCCTTGCACGAAAAGTTGGATCGCCCGTTCCATTTTCGAGGGGTTGGTTGGAGCGCTTCGCCAGATTTCTAACGGAGATGCCGCTTGAATTCGAGTTTTGTCCGGGTAGGATTCGGCTCTATGGGTTTGGTAGCGCTGGCGTCCCGCCGGCAGTTTTGCGCTGCGACAACGAGAACGAAAATCGCCGGCGGGACGCCAGCGCTACCAAATCCGGTGCTTCGCTATTTCACTTCGCTAAATCATTCCGGTACACCACGCCGCCCTTCATCACAAATTTCACGCGTTCCGTCTCGGTAATGTCCTCGAGCGGGTTGCCGGAAACGGCTGTGATGTCGGCGTACCTGCCCTTTTCAACATATCCGATTTGCTTGCCCAGGTCGTAGTTAAGGGTTGCGGCGGCGTCGCTCGTGGCCATCTGTAACGCCTTTGCCGGGGACAGTCCCCATTTCACGTAAAGAGCGAATTGGTAGGCCTGCACGCCGTGTCCGACGGTGTAGGCACCGCTACCGAAGGTTTCCGTCACTCCCGCAGCCACGAGCCTCTTGAAACTCAACTCCGTCAGCCGGAAGCGCGAAGTTTTTCCACCGCTTACTTTCATATCGGCGTCGTCCAAAGGCCCGGCCAGGTCCCACAATGTCTGATTCACTGGGCGGAGCGTTCCGTCTGCCAAAGGCACTTTGAATAGCCGAATCGTCTCGTCGTCCAGCCCGGGCGCGCCGGTAACGCCGACGATCACGTGGATCGGCATATCAACGCCTGCCGCGAGGCAGTTGCGCAATCCTTCGCCGCCGTACGCGTGGCAGGCAACTTTCAATCCTCTCTTGTGCGCCTCATCGACGATGGCCTGGTTTTCCTCGAGCGTAATCGACGGCACCGTGATCATCTTGCCGTCCGGCATGAACGCGCCGGCGCCGGAAGGCACCGGGTAGCCGCTTCCCTCATAATCTTCGGTGTCGTAAACCTTGATCCAGTCGGTGCCGTAATGCGAATGTTCGCGAACAGCCGCGCGTGCCAGCCATGGCGAATTGACGTTCTGCGAGTTCTGCCAGACCGGCATTCCGGGGACAAATCCAAATGCGCCTACTTCCGATGGCGCTGCATAGTAGGAGGCGCCTCTGGGAGTAAGCCCGGGGCCGGTGACCTGTAACCGTGGGCCGACGATTTGCCCCTTATTGATGGCGTCCCGCAATTCGACTGTCGCGTAGGTAAAGGGTGAATTCAAATCCTGGAGTGTCGTGAAGCCGGCGTACAGATCCGCCAGCGCGTAATGTTGCCCGACGATGAGGGCGCGCGCGTCGTTGGGCTCTTGATTCTGCATCAGGTGAACGTGCCGGTCGATCAAGCCGGGCAGCACGGTTGCCGCGCTGAGGTCGATCACCCGCGCGCCCGCTGGAATCTTCACGCGATCCGCGGGGCCCACGTCCGTAATGCGGTCGCCCTGAATCACGATCACCTGATTCGCGAGGTTCGTTCCCGTGCGCGGATCAAACAGGCGGCCGGCGCGGATGGCGACTCCCTCGGGCGGCGGGGGCTGCATCGTCATGCGCGAAGCGTCAAATGGCGGCGCCTCCGGCCGTGTTTGCGCGGATAATGCAGAGAAATTTCCAGCCAGCACAACCAGCGCCGCGAACGCAAGAGCAGCCTTGCACCAGGATTTCCAGGACATCGCATCCCTCCAGAGTTTTCGATCGATTCAATCGGAATTCAGGCAAGGAATATATCTACACCCTCGCGCGCATGTTTCAAACCAAAAACGCATCATCAATCCCGCGTGTGGAAAATGGGCTTTTCATGGCTTGAACAAGGCGCAATCACAAGTCCCTGCTTGCAAATGTCAGAATTAAATTTCAAATCTCAAATTTGAAATCTCGAATCGAACCCAACTCGTCTCAAATTCCATCTTCGAAGCTCGCCGCTGTGCTTCCCGGTTTACTGCCTCCATGCCTCCAGGTTCAGGATTCTAATTTCTAATTTCGAACTTCTAACTTTCAGCCCCTAGCCTCCCGCCTCCCGCATCCAGTATTCTGTTCGCCGTGGATCGCGCGAACATCGTCATCATTGGGGGCGGCGTCGTGGGCTGCGCGGTGGCGCGCGCGGTTTCGCAGCGCTGGCCTGACGTATTTCTTGTCGAGCAGATGCCCAGGCTAGGCATGGGCGCGAGCACGCGCAACAGCGGCGTAATCCATTCGGGCATCTACTATCCGCCGGGCTCGCTCAAGGCGAAGTTGTGCGTGGCGGGCAACCGGATGTTGTACGAATTCTGCGCCGCGCACCATGTGCCGCACCGGAATTGCGGCAAGCTTGTCGTCGCTCATGACGCGAAGCAAATAGCGCAGCTTGAGCAACTTGCCGAAAACGGACGCGCCAACGGCGTCACCGGCCTGCGCGTGGTGGACCGCGCCGCGGTGCGCGCCCGCGAGCCGCACATCGAAGCCGCCGCCGCGCTGGAGGTGCCTTCGACGGGCATCATCTCCGCCGAGGACCTGATCAAAACGCTGGCGCGCATGGCCACGGATCAGGGAGCGAGCCTGCTGACGCACACGCGAGTCGCGCGGCTCGATCCGCGTGGGGATTCCATTGCCGTAACACTGGTCGAGGGAGAGTCGAGTGAAGGAGCGGAGCGCTCCGAAGAAACCATCGAGGCGCGCTGCGTGATCAATTGCGCGGGGCTTTACTCCGATGAAATCGCGGCGATGCTGGGAAACCACGACTACCGCATCTACCCCGTGCGCGGAGAATACTGCGAGCTGGTACGGGCAAAATCGTACCTCGTCAATAATCTGGTCTACCCGCTTCCGCACGCCGACGGGCTCAGCCTCGGCGTTCACTTGACGCGCACGCTTTGGGACACGGTGCTCGTCGGCCCCACGGCGGATTACATCGCGGAGAAAAACGATTACGAACAAAATCGCCTGCCCGTCGAGGAATTCGTGCGCCGCGCAAAATCCATGCTGCCCGAAATCGAAGCCGCCGATCTGCAGCTCGCCTACTCGGGAATCCGCGCGAAGCTCGTGCCTCCGGGGCACTCGGGCATCGCGGATTTCGTGATCGCGCGCGACGTGAATGTGCCGCGCGCCATTCAATTGATTGGCATCGAGTCGCCCGGCCTGACGTCCAGCCTGGCGATCGCAGAACAAGTCGTCTCGCTGGCCGCGGAAATCCTGATGTAGCACACGCTTCAAAGCCTGTTTGATTTCAATTCAAGGTTTGTAGGGCACGGCTTCACAGAATTGCGGAAAAAATGCCTTGTTCTGTCAATCTGAGCGAAGCGAAGAATCTCTCTTCGATTTAAGTATAAGAAAAGAACCAAGGAGAGATTCTTCGCTTCGCTCAGATTGACAGAGTTTTGAGTTTTTCCGCGGCCTGTTCTGCCACTGGTCTGTTAGTGCGGAGAAGGCGAGGGAATCAAGGCATCCAATCGCCGCAACACATCCTGCGCCTGCGGATCGTCCGGATTGAACCGCAGTGCCGTGTCCGCGTCCGTGCGCGCAGCTTCTGGCTGGCCTAGTTGGTAGTGAAGCTCGGCGCGCGTCGACCAGGCCGGAGCATACGCGGGCGATTCCGTGATTTCGCGGTTCAGGTATTCAAGGGCTCCGTCGGCGTGATTCGTCTTCATCAGAATCGCCGCGAAATATACCACCATGAAATCGTAGTTTAGATTATTCCTCCCGCTCATGCTCAGCGCTTTCTCCATATTCACGCCCGCAACCTGATAATTGCCGCGCCGGTATTCGAGCGCCGAATAAAATGCCAGCGCATCGGGAGAATCAGGATTGATGCGCAACGCGATTTGATATTCCCTGGCGGCCAAATCCAGTTGATTGCGAGCGAAATACTGGCCCGCGAGATTGGAATGCATTTTGGCGTCGTTCGGGACGGCCCGCACGGCGGAGGAGTAGAGAGCATACGTGTCCTTCCAGTCCCGGTTGCGCACCACTGTCCGCACGGACAGAGCCAATACAATCGCAGCGAGTAGCCCCCATGCGAGAATTTCTTTCCTCTGTCGAAGCCACTCCCACCCGAGCGCTAGCAAAAGGCAAAATCCCGCGGATGGAAGATAGGCCAGCCGCTCGCCCATAATCGTTCCCGTGGGAACCAGGATATTCGCCGTCGCCGCAAATCCTGCGAAATAGAGTCCCCCCGCGAGAGCCCATCCCGCCTGCCGCCTCCGCAAAGCCCAGATCCAGGCGCCACCGACCGCCGCGGCCGCAACCGCTGCTGGAAGCGTGTGCCGCCAATCCCGGTAGACCGGAATTTGGTTGAACGAATAATCGCAGGAGAGCACTGCCGGATAAATCTGAAGCGCGACGTATTTCCACGTCACGCGCGAGGCGTTGAGAATTCTCCATCCAGCCGGAAGGTTCGCGAGCGGATTGTCAAAAGTGGAGATTTCCGCTGGGCCAAAGCGCCCTCCCTCAACCTTCCACAGGAACCCGAGGTAGAGCAAGGTGAGGCCTGCGGCCATCGCGTAATGAGTGCGCGGCTTCCACTTGCCAATCACGTAATCGCCCAGCAGAACCAGCGGGAAGAACGCGACGGCCGATTCCTTCGACAGCACCGCCAACGCAAAGCAGGCGAGCGACGCGACCGTGCGATCGCGCAAATGCAGGATCCATCCGGCAAAAAGAAACCCGGCGGCAAGCAGTTCCGCTCGCCCAACGACCCATGCGACTGCTTCGGTATGAATGGGGTGCACTGCGTATAACAGCGCAGCCGCGAAGGCGACGGTTTTTCCTTCGGGAAAATCGCCGAGCAACTCTTGTAACAAAATGTATAGCAGCCAGGTCGCGCCCGCATGCAGGAGTAGATTCAGCAGATGGTATCCGAACGGTTCCGCTCCGCCGATCGCCCAATTCAGCGCCAGCGTGGCGAAGGCCACCGGCCGGAACACGGCGCTCACTGGATTGGGAGAGAACAGCCGGTGCAGGGAAGGATCAGTCACTTGCGGATTGCGCAGGATGTAGAGTTCGTCGTCCATGGCGAACTGGTTCATCAGCGTGTTGCCGTAAACAAGCACGATGGCCGCGAGAAGCAATCCGGTGAGGAGACGTTCCTTCATGCAAGGCCAATCATGCGGTGAGAGCGTAGCGATTTTGCGCCCCTAATTGGGAGAATGTGGTCTTTTCGTTACTTCTCCCGTGACGCAGGCTTCAGCCCGTGGGGGTTCAGTCGTTGACGCGCGAAGCCCCACAGGCTGAAGCCTGCGTCACTCAAGGCCTTCCTCCATGGAGGGTTGCGTCAACACACCGAATTTAAGTTTCAGAATAAATACGAGCAGGACTCGTGCGGAAAGGGGCTAGGGCGCCGCGGGCAACTCCGTCTTCACCACGAGATGGTACAGCCACATCAGCAGCGCCGTGCCAATCCCGATTCCGCTAATGGCCCACCAGACTTGCGCGGGGCGCTGCACCACTTCCCCGTAGTGATGCATCAACCGGCCGCCCAGCCATCCTCCTACAAGCGATCCGATTCCGATCGGCATAAATGCGAAGCCCATGTAAGTCCCTTGCTGGCCCGATGGTGCGAGGCGCGAGATGTACTCGTAATAGCGGGGTGAAAGGACAATCTCGCCAAGCGCAATAACAAAAATGGACAGCACCACCGCCCACACTGCCGGGTGAAATGCGACGATCAGCCAGCCCAGAGCGGAGATCAATGTCCCGATCGTGATGGCCTGAAAGGCAGGAATTCTTTTGGTCAGGTAGGTGACGAGAAATTGCAGGATAATGACGGTGAGGGGGCCGGTGATCAGGATGAGCTCGACGTCCGCATGCGGATCGATGTACCCGTGAACGTAGATCGGCAGAGTAATGAACAACTGCCAGTACACGATCCAGTAGCCGGAAAAAATCAGCAGGAACAGCATGAAGCGCGGATTCATGAGCACTGTGAATAAGTTGCGCGCCGTTTCCGCCAGACTAGCGGCCGGGATTTCGCCGGATCCCCGTGGCTCTTTAAAAAACAAGAGTACGGCGAAAAACATCAGCAGAACGCTCAGTGCGGAAATGCGGAAAACATTTTCAACTCCCAAATGTCGGTGGGCCCACGATGCGATGTACGGCCCAGCCGCTCCGCCAATATTCACGAGGGTATAGTAAATGGAATAACCGATCGACCGCACATTTTCACGCGAAGCACGCGCAGTGGTTCCCACGACACTCGGTTTCACCATGGAGATACCCAGCGCCGGCAGCACCAGAACAAATGCCACGAGCCACAGCAGCGGCACTGCGTTCCGCACCGGCGCCATCCATGCAGCTCCCAGCGAACCGAGAAGAAAATACGCGCACGCCAAAATCAGGTACGCGACAGAGAGCGCGCGCCGGAAGCCGAGCCGGTCTGCCACCGCCCCTCCCAGAATCGC
>Ga0182024_10007011_pt1 | contig 24479 bp, 22 predicted proteins | sample P32metaG_FD_120480 | JGI IMG/M metagenome (GOLD analysis project Ga0182024, IMG submission 120480) | Permafrost microbial communities from Stordalen Mire, Sweden - P3-2 metaG (Illumina Assembly) | ecosystem: Environmental > Terrestrial > Soil > Wetlands > Permafrost | place: Sweden: Stordalen...
CGTGCTGCTGATGCAGCCGGTCTTCAAGTGCTGGACCGGCCGCTGCCAAACCTGCCAGCAGCCAGTCGACCTCGACCAACTACCACTCGACCCCAATGACCACACCTAACAAAGCACTATTAATCGGCTTCGCTGTGACGGTCGCCCACCATGGCGACCTCGGCGGACGCGTGCCCGGGTCCTGCGCCTGCGATTGCAGAGAGGTCTTTGAGGAGGGCCTTCGCGTGCCGTGGATCCGGCTCTATGCCGAAGGCGAGCCGGTCGAGGAGGTCTTCTCGATCATCAGGGCAAACGTCCGCATTCCGCGCGAGATGCTCGGCGACCTCTCCTCGCAGGTAGCGGCATGCCACGTCGGCGACCGCAGTCTCCAGGAGCTCGCCCGCCGCTACGGCCCCGAACGGCTGATCGAGATGATGACTGGGCTACTCGACCACAGCGAAGTGTTGATGCGCCGCACGATCGCTGGCTGGCCGGACGGGACCGCGACCTTCACCGACTACATGGACTCCGACGGTATCGACGTCCGCGACGTCGAGCTCACGGTCGAGCTAACCATCCGTGGGGATCAGCTCGTTGCGAATTTCTCGCGCTCGGCGCCGATGGTCGCCGGGGCGCTGAACTGCACGCCGTCATTCGTGGCGGCGAGCGTCTATCACACCATCATGGCGGCTTCGTCGATCGACATCCCGCGCACCTCGGGTGCGACGCGACCGATCAGCGTCGTCACCGAGCCCGGGACGGTCGTACATCTGGTTATGCCCGGCGCGTCGTCGATGCGGGGAGTCACCGGATACCGAATCTCGGATGTCATGAATGGAGCGCTCGCGCAGTTGATTCCTGACCGGGTGCCAGCTGCGGGCGAGGGCGGGAGCACGCTCGCGTTCTTCACCGGCCGCCGCGGCGGCGAGCCTTGGGTGTACAGCGAACTGGTGGTCGGCACCTGGGGTGGACGCCCGATCTCGGACGGCAACGACAGTCTCGCGAACCCCTGCGCCAGCATCGCCAACATACCGGTCGAGGTCGCCGAGACCGAATGGCCGATCCTGGTCGAGCGCTACGGTCTTGTCAAGGACTCCGGCGGCGCCGGACGCTACCGGGGCGGACTCGCGGTCGAGCGAGCGTGGCGGATCATCGGCTCCGACACGTTCGTCCACGTACGCTCAGACCGGCAGATCCACCGGCCCTATGGCCTCAACGGCGGGGGCGAGGGTGCTGAGTCGTCGACGCTGCTGAACCACGCTAACGGCGAAGCAGAGTGGATGCCACCCATGTTTGGGACGGCACTCGCGACAGGCGACGTGCTCCACCACCGCATGGCTGGTGGCGGCGGTTGGGGCGACCCGCTCGAACGCGACCCCCTGTCGGTCGAAAGCGACGTGCTCGACGAAAAGGTCTCGGTGGACGCCGCACGAAACCTGTATGGCGTTGTCATCAACGGCGAAGGCGGTCTCGATCGTGAGGCGACCGAGACGCTCCGGCAGTCGCCTCGTGGGAGCGGCGCTCGTCTTCGCCGGCCGGTCAGTAGAGCGGTGGGTGATTGAACACGCCGACCCTCGGGTCAATGCCTGCCTGCTCGATCGGCCCGTCGCGCAGGAATGCTGCGTTGAGTCTGGCCACCGCTGTCCGATCGAGCTCGACCCCCAGGCCGGGTGCCTCTGGCACGTCGAGGAACCCCTCCTCGGGTTGCATCGGGCCGCCGGCGATGACGTCGTCGGCGTACCAACGGAGCAGCGATTGGCTGGGGATCGATAGGTACCCGTCGGCCGCCGCGACGTGCAGGTAGGCCGCGACGCCGATTCCGGTATCGCCGCTGTAGAAGCTGAAGCCGACGCGCATCGCCTCGCAAGCGGCGATGAAGCGGCGGGTGCGGTCGATACCGCCGAGCGTGGTGAGGTTGAGGACAAAGGAGTCGGGCACCCCTAAGCGAGCTGCGCCGGCGATGTCTGCGGCGTGGGTCGAGAAGGGGATCGGAGAGCTCCGTCGCAGGCGGGCCATGTCATCAAGCGAAGCCACTGGATCTTCCACATTTGCGACGTCAAACTCGGCGACCCGGGCAAGGGCGCGCCGGGCGGTCGCCGGACGCCAGCCGGTGTTGGCGTCGAGCCGCAGGGTTCGCTGCGGACCAATCGCCCGTCGGACCTCGCGCACGATCGCGACATCGGTGTCGAGGTCGTCACACCCGACCTTGCCCTCGAAGTGCGGCGACCCGTGCTCGACGATCATCCGCTCGCAGTAGGCGGCGATGTCCTCGGGCGAGATCTCGCCGCCCACGTCGCCGTTTGCCTCGCGCGAGGCAAAATACTCCGTAAAGGGAATCCGTCTGCGGGCTGCGCCACCGAGGAGCTTGTAGAGCGGCAGGCCGACAAGCTTGGCGCGAACGTCCCACAGCGCCATTTCGACCGCTCCGTAGGCGCGCCGGATGTCCTGCCCCTCGGTGTTGTGCATCGTCTCAATCGGCGGCACGGCGACCGCCTCGCAGCGGCGCAGGTCGGCTGCCGGCTCGCCGAGTAGCCGCGGGGTAATCTCGTCGTCGATCAAGCTCGCGTGGCGCCAGTTCTGGGCCTCGCCGAGGCCGACGATGCCGCAACTGGTCTCGACCTCCACGATCACCTTGGCGGCGCCGTGGTACAGACCGGCGACCCAGCGGTACGCCGCCACGAGCGGAAGGTTGACGACCGTCGTGCGGATTGCCGTGATGCTTGCCTCCCCCATCTCGCTCAGCCCCACGGGGTCGTTGGGGCGGTTCATGCCGCGCCCGAGTCGGCGGGGAGGAGCGACGGCTCGGGCGCGTGGCTCCCAAGCGGAGCGCTCGAGCGACCGACGAGCGCGGCGAACGCCGCCTCTCGCGTGCGGTCGAGGCCGACGAGCAGCGCATCGCGCGCTCGCGCGGGGTCGTGGGCCCGCAGCGCAACGACGACGGAACGGTGCTCGTCGCGGAACAGCTCGATGTCCCCGTCGCTGACATCGAGGCGATGGTGCAGCAGCCGGTCGACCTTGTCGAACAGGCGACTGATCGCGTCGAGCAGATAGCGGTTACGCGACGCAGCGGCAATGACCAGATGAAAACGGCGGTTCTCCACGAGGAAGCTCTTGTAGGAGTCGCGGTCGTGCGAGCGGAAATCGAGCTCGGTCAGCGTCTCGAGCTCGAGCAGCTCAGTCACGGTGATGTAACGCGCTGCAAGCTCGATGGCGGCGCTTTCGAGAAGGGCGCGATACTCGAGCAGCTCGTGGGCCCCCTGGGGAGTTGAATCAGTGGCGACGTAGCCAAGCCGTGGAAAGACCTCGAGCAACTCGTCCTGAACGAGTCGCGTCAGCGCCTCGCGAACCGGGGTCTTGCTGATCCCAAACCGCTCGGCAAGCGTCGCCTCCTGGAGCTGCTCCCCTGGGGCGATGTCGCCGGTGAGAATGTCGTGTTTGACGGCGTTGTAGACCGTGTCGCGGAGCAGCGTCGGAGGCATGGCATTCTGTGCTATTCCACAGTATATTAGCTTCCATGGCGATCAGTGGAGAGCGAATCGGGTTTCTTGGTCTCGGCATCATGGGATCGCGAATGGCTGCGAATGTCCGCCGCGCGGGCTTCGATCTGACCGTTTGGACGCACACCTCGGGCAAGGCGGCTGCCTGGGCCGCCGAGCATGGCGCGACGGCGGTTGCGACGCCGGCCGAGGTCGCCGCCGCTAGCGACATCGTCATCAGCATCGTGGTGGACGGTGCGCAGGTCGAGTCGGTGCTGCTGGGCGAGGGAGGCGTGGTGGCGGCCGCGCGGCCGGGCCTCCTCTGCATCGACATGTCGACGATCCTGCCGGCCGATACCCGGCGAATCGGCGAGGCCCTCGCGAGCCACGCGGTAGCGATGCTTGACGCGCCGGTGACCGGCTCCTCACCGCGCGCCGAGGCTGGGACGTTGACGATCATGGTCGGCGGCGAGACGGCCGAGGTGCAGCGGGCGCGACCGGTGCTCGAGGCGATGGGTGAGCTGATCGTCCACGTCGGGCCGCTCGGTCACGGTGCGACGCTCAAGGTGATCAACCAGGCGCTCGCCGCGGCGAACATCACCGCCGTCGCCGAAGCGCTCGTGCTCGCCCAGGCGACCGAGCTCGACCTCGATGCGCTCGTCAACGTGATCAGCAACGGCTCGGGTGGATCGGCGATGCTGGAGCTCAAGTCCGCCGCGATGCGGGCCCACGACTACACGACAATGTTCAAGACTGAGCACCTGCTCAAGGACGTGGGACTCAGTCTGGCAACCGCCGCGGCAGCGGGCGTGCCCTTTCCGAGCGCCGCGCACGCCGGCGACCTGTTGGAGTCGACCGTTGCCGACGGCCATGCCAGCGACGACTTCTCTGCCGTGATCGAGGCGGTCGAGAAACGCGCGGGCGTCAGGCTCGGCGACAGCTGACGGCGCGTCGATAGCGCGCAAGTGTTTGTGCGCACGGTTGCCGTGCCCGTGTCCACCGCACGTCCTCGCCCGACCGAAATATGTAATCTTCGATTACAAACTACCTAAAGGTCGTGAGTGGCAGACGTGCGCACAACGGACGTCCGGGTCGGGTTCGACGTGGGCGGTACGTTCACCGACGTGGTAATCGCCGAAGCCTCGGGCGCCACCACGATTCACAAGACGCTGACGACGCCGGCCGATCCATCAATCGGTGCGCAGCGCGGCATCGAAGCTGGCCTCGCGTCGCTGGCGCTGGGAGTGGTGGACGTCGAGGTCGGCGTCCACGGTACGACACTTGTCGCAAACGCGATCATTGAGGCTCGCGGGGCTGCGTGTGCAGTCATCGTCACGGCCGGCTTCGAGGACCTGCTCGAGATCGGAGGTGGCACTCGCTACGACATCTATGATCTCTTCCTTCCGTTCAAGGCGCCCCTCGTCGAGCGTCGTCGCCGCTACGGCGTCAGCGAGCGGATCGACCATTCGGGGCGGATCGTGACACCACTCGACGAGGAGCAGGTTGTAGAGCTGCTCGACCACCTGGCCGCTGAGCGCATCGATGCGCTGGCCGTCTGCTTCCTGCACTCCTACGCCAACCCGGTGCATGAGCTGCGTGTGGCCGAGCTCGCACGGGAGCGTCATCCCGAGCTCGCCGTATCGCTGTCGTGCGTTGTCGCGAACGAAATCGGCGAGTACGAGCGGCTGTCGACCACTGTAGCGAACGCATTCGTCGCGCCGCTCGTCGATCGCTATGTCGGGCGCCTGCAAAGCTGGCTGTTCCCCGCGCGGCTGCTCCTGATGGCCTCCAACGGAGGCACACTGAGCACCGCCGTTGCACGCAGCAGGCCGATCGCGCTGATCGAATCAGGCCCGGCTGCCGGTGTGCTTGCCGCAGCCGAACTGAGTCGTCGAGTCGAGCGCCCGCGGGTGCTGTCGCTCGACATGGGCGGGACGACGGCGAAGGCCTGCGTCGTGGACGACGCGCAGCCGCCGCTGAGATCTGACTTCGAGGCGGCCCGGGCCGGGCGATTCAAGGCCGACAGCGGCATTCCGCTACGGGTCGCAGTCATCGACCTGATCGAGATCGGAGCCGGCGGTGGGAGCCTCGCGCGGATCGACGATCTGGGGCTCTTGAAGGTCGGCCCTCACAGTGCCGGCGCCGATCCCGGTCCGGCCTGCTACGGACTCGGCGGCGAGTTCCCGACGGTGACCGACGCAAACCTCGTGCTTGGCTACCTCGGTGCGCAGTCGTTCCTAGGCGGCGCGATGCAACTCGACGCTGATGCCGCCCTGCGAGCGATAGACGGATACTTGGCGGCGCCGCTCGGGCTCGACCCTGTGCACGCCGCCTGGGGCGTACACGACCTCGTCAACGAGAACATGACGTCGGCGATCCGCACCCATGTGGCCGAACACAATCGCGACATCCGCGGGTATTCGCTGATCGCGTTCGGCGGCGCCGGCCCCGTGCACGCCGTGGCCGTCGCGCGCAAGGTCGGAATTCGCGAGGTGATCGTACCTCCGGGGGCAGGGGCAATGTCGGCATTCGGCCTGTTGGGAGCCGCCCCAGCTGTGAACCTTGTGCGAAGTCAGCCGCGCGGCCTGGACCAAGTCGACTGGGCCGACGTCGCATCGATGCTCACCCAGCTCGAGGCCGACGGCCGCGCTGAGCTGGCAACCGCCGACGTCGCCGGCGATGACGTGTCGTTCGAGTACAGCGCCGACATGCGCTACTCCGGGCAGACCCACGTGATCTCAGTCAATCTGCCGGCTGGCCCCCTCGCAGCGCCGACGATGCGCGACGAGTTCGATCGGACATACTCGGCGCTGTACACGCTCCTTAACCCCGACTTCCCGATCGAGGTCCTGAACTGGCGGCTCACAGCGAGGGGGCCGCGCAGGAGTCTCGGCAACGGCCGAACGCAGCCTGTTGGCGAGCGCCTGCCGGCGAGCCGCCGCCCGATGTGGGTCGCCGCGGAGCAGGCGTTCCGCGAGGTTCCCGTCTTAAGTCACGAGGCGCTGGACGCAGGCGTGAAGATCGAGGGCCCGGCAGTCGTGGAGCAGCCGGAGACGACGACCGTCATTGGCTCCGCCGATCTCGCGCGGGTCGACGCGGACGGCAACCTGCTGATCGTCTTGGGAGGGGTCTCATGACGAGCGCAGCGCCGGCCCGGTGGGACGCGATCACGCTCGAGATCCTCTGGCAACGGCTTCGTTCTTGTGCCGACCAGGCCGCGGCGGCGTTGCTTCGAAGCTCCTTCTCAACGCTGGTCTCATCCTCGCACGACTTTCGTTACGTGATCACCGACGCCGCCGGCAACTCGCTCGCCCAGTCCTACCTCGGCGAAGTGATGTTCGTCACGACGTTTCCGGATTGCGTGAGGAACATCCTGCGGGAGGTCGGTCCCGAGAACATGCGGGCCGGCGACGTTTACATCACCAACGATCCGTGGCTTGCGGCAGGGCACCTACCGGATATTCACATCGCGACGCCAGTGTTTCGTGGCGACCGCCTGGTGGCGTTTTCGGGCAGCGTGATCCACGTGTCTGACATCGGCGGGCGGTTTGGTCCGCACGATGCCCGGGAGGTGTTCGAAGAGGGACTGCGTATCCCGATCCTCAAGCTGATCGAGGGTGCCGCGGGGCCGAACGACGCGATCCTGAAGATCTTGCGAGCCAACGTGCGCACCTGGGAGCTGAGCCAGGGGGACGTGATGGCTCAGGTGGCGGGCAATGCGGTCGGCGCGCGGCTGATCCTGGAGTTCCTCGATGAGTACAAACTTAACGACCTCGTTGAGCTGTCGGAGGCGCTGCAGGAACGGGTTGAACAGGCGATGCGGAGGCAGATCCAGGGGCTGCCCGATGGGGTATTCGAACACGAGACAGAGGCGGAGTTCGGGGTCGCCGACGACACTCTGCTGATCAAGAGCACGATCACGATCGATGGCGACGAGATCACCGTCGACTACACGGGGTCCTCGCCGCAGACCAACCGGGCCGGAGTGAACTGCGTGATGAACTGCACGCGGTCGCTGACCCTCTATCCGCTGCACGCGATGCTGCTCCCCGACGTCCCTGCGATCGAAGGTCTCACGCGTCCGATCAAGATCTTCGCCCCGCCCGGCACGATCATGAACGCGCTGCACCCGGCGCCAGTCGACGTCCGTGCGACGATCACGCATCTGCTACCGGATCACGTGATGACCTCGCTCGCAGCGGCGGCTCCCGAGCGCGTCCTCGCCGCCAGCGGCGTCCGCTGGATGCTGATGGCCGATCGCGTCGATTCACAGACCTCGCGGCGGACGATTACGAGCTTCTTCCAGGCTGGGGGGATGGGCGCCGGCCACGACCGTGACGGGCCGCACGCGAAGTTCTTCCCGATCAAGGGCTACCACACTGCCGTCGAACGCTTCGAGGTTGACACGGGGCTGATCGTCGAGGAGAAGTCGATCCGTCGCGACAGTGGCGGGGCCGGGCGATTCCGCGGTGGCAACGGGCAGCGCGTCGTGTTCCGCAACCCAACCAGCGACCCTGTCCAGTTCACCTTTTATCGTCCGCAGATACGGCGCGGCCCGCGCGGTCTGGCCGGTGGCGGTGACGGCGAGTCTGGCCGGGCGCTCGTCGACGGACAGCCGCTCGACAGCGACGTGATGCGGGTTCCGCCGGGGAGCCGCGTCGTCCTTGAGACGCCCGGGGGAGCCGGGTTCGGCGATCCCGCGATGCGCGCCGCGCCGGCACTCGCCGAGGACATACGCCAGGGCTACGTCAGCGCGGCGCGGGCGACGATTGCGTACGGCGTCGATGCGGCGGTGGAGTAGATGACAAGCGACGACCGACTAGCCTCGAGCGCAGGCGCCCACGAGCGGGCCGACGTCGTGGTGATCGGGGGTGGCGCCGTCGGCGCCTGGTGTGCTCTGAGTCTGGCCCGCGCCGGCCGCTCGATCCTGCTACTCGAAGAGCGCGACCAGGTCGCGACGCGCGCGAGTTTCGGCAACTCCGGCCTGCTCACGGTTAGCGCCGCCGGTCCGCTCGCCGAGCCGGGGATCGTCGGGCGGGCGCTGCGCTGGTCAATCCAACCGAACGGCCCTGTGCGGATCCGACCGCGGCTCTCCGTCCGTACGGCCGTGTGGACCAGGCAATTCTGGGCGGCCGGAGAGCGTAGTCGTGCGACGACGAGCGTGTCACTCGGACTCGTGCGCCAGAGTCGCGCGTTGCTCGAGGAACTCGACGGTGAATCGGAGATCGACTTCATGTACCGGCAGGCCGGACTGGTCGCATGCTTCACGACCGGTCAGGCTCACGAGCTGGCGTTGGCATCGCTTGATAAGTACGCGGAGCTCGGCGTCGAGGCGCTGCCGCTCGACACCCGCGCGGTCCGTCTACGGTCGCCGCTGGTTGGCGAGCGGGTGGTCGGGGGCATCTTCTACCCGGAGGACGCGGCCGTCGATCCTGCCGCGATGACGCGGGCTACTGTCGAGGCCGCGTGTGCGATCGGAGCCCGGCTCGTAACCGGGGTCCGTGTCCAAGGGCTCGTCAATGACGGTCCCTCCCGTGCTGCTGTCGAGACGTCGGTCGGTCGGCTGCGCGCTGAGGAGATCGTCGTGGCGGCCGGGTACGGCTCGCTGAGAGTGCTGTCGTCGCTCACCGTCCGGCCGATGATCGAGGCGGGCAGAGGCTACAGCGACGACGTCGCGAGTCCTCGGCCGGGGCTCGGGGCTCCGCTTCGGCTCGTCGAGCGACGCATCGTGGCGACCCCGCTGGGAGACCGCCTGCGGATCTCGAGCAAGCTCGAGTTCGGCTACGCCGACGAGTCGGTTGCCCAGCGTCGGGCCGATGGGTCGCTGCGCCAGGCGGCGCGCTACCTGCCGGACGGGAGTCGTCTGCGCCGGACGCGGGCGCCGTGGACCGGGGTCCGGCCGCTGACACCGGATGGGCTCCCACTCGTCGGTCGCGACCCGACGATCGCAAATCTAACCTGGGCGACCGGCCACGGACACTTGGGCATCTCGCATGCCCCGGCGACCGGGCAGCTCGTGCGCTCCCTGCTGACCGAAGACGACGCGCCGGCCGAGCTCGCACTGCTACGGGTTGACCGCTTCGGGCGCGAACGTCGAGCGAGCGCGGTTGCGCGATGAGCGCCCCGGTCCCGATCAGCCTGCGCGCACGGTGGCAGCGGCCGGAGCCGAGCCTCGGCCTCTGGCATCATCTGCCGGTGCCGCGAGCCTCGGAGATCGCGGGGAGAAGCGGCTTCGACTGGTTGTGCATCGATGCTCAGCACGGGCCGTTCGGAGGCCACGAGGTGGAGTCGATGCTCGCGGCGATCGCCCCGACGGCGACGCCGGCGATCGTGCGCGTGCCGTGGCATGACCCGGGCGCGGCGATGAAGGCGCTCGACGCCGGGGCGCACGGAATTCTCTTTCCCGTCATTCGCCGCGCCGAGGAGGCGGCGGCGCTAATCCAGGCCTGTCGGCACCCGCCGCACGGCTACCGCAGCTGGGCCGGGCGCGGGCTCGGCGCCGAGGCGCCGGCCCGGGCGGATGCGCTGATCGCCTGCGGCGTGATGATCGAGACCTGTGAGGCGATCGTCGAACTCGACGCGATCCTGGCCATCGACGGGCTGGACTTCGTGTTCGTTGGCCCCGACGACCTCGCGATCTCGCATGGCCTCCCGCCGTCACTAACACCAACCGACCCAGATCTCGTGCGCACAATCGAGGATGTGGCGGCCCGCTGCGCAGACCGCGGCATAGCGGCGGGAATCTACTGCGGTACCCCGGTGATGGCGACACGATGGGCGCAGACCGGCTTTCGGATCCTTGCGACGACGGCTGACGACACGGTGCTGCGCGAAGGGCTCACCGACGTCGCCACGCGGATGCGGGCAGCCGTCGCTGTCCGGGACTGAGGATGTACGCGTCGATCCGCGACGACCTCGCCGATCAGCTCAGCGGGCTGCGCGAAAGCGGCCTTTACAAGGTGGAACCCGTGATCAACTCGCCTCAGTCAGCATGGGTGGAGACCGAGACGCACGGCGAGTTGCTGAATCTCTGCGCCAACAACTACCTCGGCCTGGCGAGTCATCCGGAGATCGTCGCAGCCGCCCGTGCGGCGCTCGAACGCTGGGGCTTTGGAACGGCGTCGGTGCGCTTCATCTGCGGTATCCAGGCGGTCCATCGCGAGCTCGAGGAACGCCTTAGCGAGTTTCTCGGCACTGACGACACGATTCTGTTCAGCTCTTGTTTCGACGCAAATGGCGGGGTGTTCGAAGCCCTGCTCGGAGCTGAGGACGCGATCGTCTCGGACGAGTTGAACCACGCGTCGATTATCGACGGGATTCGCCTGTCGAAGGCGCGCCGTTTGCGTTTTGCAAACGGCGACATGGACGACCTCGAGGCCCGCTTGAACGAGTGCGACTCAGCCCGGTACCGGCTGGTGGTCACGGACGGCGTGTTCTCAATGGACGGCTACGTCGCAAATCTGCGGAGGATCTGTGAGCTGGCCGAGCGTCATGAGGCGCTCGTGATGGTCGATGACTCCCACGCGGTCGGCTTCGTCGGACCGACCGGACGCGGGACGCACGAGCTGCATGACGTCATCGGCCGGATCGACATCATCACCGGGACGCTCGGCAAGGCCATGGGCAGGGCGAGCGGTGGCTATGTCGCCGGTCGGCGAGAGATCGTCGAGCTTCTGCGGCAGCGGGCCCGGCCGTACCTGTTCTCGAACAGCGTTGCCCCGGCGATCGCCGGAGCAACGCTACGAGCCCTAGAGCTGATCAGCGAGTCGAACGACGCTCGCGACCGGCTGTGGGCTAACACCGCCGCTTTTCGCGCGAGGATGCTGCAGGCCGGGTTCGACATCCTGCCGGGAGCCCATCCGATTGTGCCGGTGATGATCGGCGAGGAGGTCGCCTCGGCACGGTTCGCGGAGGCACTTACCGCTAACGGCGTCTACGCAGCCAGCTTCTCCTACCCGGTCGTCCCGCGCGGCGCGGCGCGCATTCGGGCGCAGATGTCGGCCGCCCACTCTGCGGACGACCTCGACATCGCAGTTGACGGCTTTAGGCGGGCCCGCGACGCGGTTCAAGCTGACGGGCAGGATGACGATGGAGGTGGACGCAATGCGTGATGCGCAAGATGTGGTGGTCATTGGTGCCGGCGTGATCGGCGCGGCGATCGCATTCGAGCTGTCGAAGAAGGGATATCGCACGCTCAACATCGACAAATTGCCGGCGGCGGGCTACGGCCCGACGAGCAACTCGTGTGCGATTGTGCGCGCACACTACTCGTCGCGTGAGGGTGTCGCGATGGCCTACGAGGGCTTCTCCTACTGGCAGGATTGGGAGAGCTATCTCGGCGTGACCGACGACGCCAGTACTGCGCGTTACATGAACTCCGGCACGATCTTGCTTAAGAGCGCAACCGGCCACCACGAGAAGGTCCTCAAGCACTATCGCGACCTCGGCGTCGCATATGAAGAGTGGGACAATGACGAGCTGTGCCGACGGATGCCGATCTACGACACGCACGCGTTCTGGCCGCCAAAGCGACCGAGCGACCCGCATTTTTGGGATGTCCCCGAGCGAGAGTTGGATGGCGCGATCTACACGCCAGAGTCCGGTTACGTCAACGACCCGCAGCTTGCAACCCACAACCTCCAACGTGCCGCGGAGGCGCAGGGCGGGCGGTTCCTTTTCAGAGCCGAAGTCGCCGAGATCCGGCGAAGCCGCGAGCGCGTTGTGGGCGTGACGCTCGCCGACGGACGCGAGATCGACGCGCCGGTCGTGGTCAACGTTGCGGGCCCCCACTCGTTTGTGATCAACCGCATGGCCGGCGTCGAGGACGGGATGAACGTCAAGACACGGGCGCTCCGTCACGAGGTTCACCACGTCCCAGCTCCACCCGACTTCGACTTCGAGTCCGATGGCTGCCACACCTCTGACGGCGACACTGGAATCTACTTCCGACCCGACGCTGGCAACCACATCCTGATCGGTTCAGAGGACCCCGACTGTGATCCGCGAGTCTGGGTCGAGAACCCCGACCAATACGACCGCCACATAACCGAAGCACAGTGGGAGGCGCAGGTGTACAGGCTCGCACGCCGGATTCCGACACTCGGGATCCCCCACCAGCGCCGCGGCGTCGTCGACCTCTACGACGTGTCTGACGACTGGATCCCAATCTATGATCGCTCAGATCTGCCTGGCTTCTACATGGCGATCGGTACGAGCGGCAACCAGTTCAAGAACGCCCCGCCGGTTGGACACCTGATGGCGGAGCTGATCGATCGGGTTGAACACGGCCACGATCACGACCGAGACTCGGTCAAGGTGAAGGCTCGCTACACCGGCGTCGAGCTCGACGCCGGCTTCTATTCGCGCGGCCGCGAGATCAATCGCGACTCGAGCTTCTCCGTCAACGGCTAAGTAGGCACTGTGCCGGCTTGATCTAGAGTGAGGAACAGGATCCGATGAGCGCCGAAGGCAGCGTGCTAGGCGCGGCTCAGTTGGCGGCAAGCGTGGGCGTTTCGGCTCGTCTGCTACCGGGCCGCCGACCGGCCCGGTCTACTCGGGACGGCCGAGACTGTCTTCGATCACTCGGCCCGCTACAACTCGTTCACGCTGATGACGGCCGAGCGGCTCGAGGAGTGAACCGCCCGTTGCACCAGCGCCGCCCGGAGGGCCTCGATTTCATCGTCTCCCAGGGTGGCCGCCAGGCCATTACGACTGTGTAGGCATGAGCTCTCGAAAGGAGTTTCATGCCAGCTATCACCGAGAAGAAGAACGAGTTCTCTGATCAGAATGCTTCCCTGATCCAGGCGGGCGCCGGCGGCTCGCCGCCAGGCGAGGCGCCGGCGCCCCCTCGGAGTACCCGCGAGGGTTTGCCCTCGGAGCTGCGCGAGCGGTTGCCCGACGGTCTGATCGACGAGTTGCTCGCGGGGGCGCGCAGCGAGGAGGAGATCGTCGGGCCGGGCGGGCTGCTTGCGGGGTTGACGAAGCGGCTCGTTGAGCGCGCGATGGAGGTCGAGCTGACCGGCCATCTCGGCTACGAGCACGGCGAGGCGCCGCCGGGGGGCGCGGGGAACACGCGTAACGGGTCGACACCGAAGACCCTGGCGACCGAGCACGGCCCGGTCGAGATCGACACCCCCAGGGATCGGAACGGGACGTTTGAGCCGCGGATCGTGCGCAAGCGCCAACGGCGTTTCGAGGGGTTCGACGAGAAGATCATCGCCCTTTGGGGATGTGGTTTCAGGAGACCGAGGGCGCGAAGTTCTGGATGCAGGTCCTCAGCGAGCTCAAGCAGCGTGGCGTCCAGGACATCCTGATCTGCTGCGTCGACGGGCTCAAAGGGTTTCCCGAAGCAATCGAGGCGATCTTCCCGAAGACCGTGGTCCAGACGTCGTCACGTGATCCGCCACAGCCTGAAGTACGTGCCCCGCCGGGAGCGCGAACAGGTCGCCCGCGACCTCAAACCGATCTACACCGCGATCGACGCGGACGCCGCCCAACACGAGCTCGAGCGCTTCGACAAGAGGTGGGGGCAGCGCTTCCCGGTCATCACGCAGGCGTGGCTGAACGCCTGGGAGCACGTCACGCCGTTCCTCGCGTTCGGCCCCGAGGTGCGCCGCGTGATCTACACCACGGATGAAAATGTCAAGGCCGTGTGCCATTGATGTGGCCAGACGAGAGCGCTAGGCTGGGTTGTGGGCGTGGCCCGACCCCCGAGCGAAGAGCAGGGTCTGGGGCTTGGTCCTGCCGCGCAGCTTGTCCCGTTTGGTGACCTAACAGTCGCGCCCCATTGGCGGCGGCCGCGCCCATCTTCCCGGCAGGTGCTTTGGCTTGCCAGTCGGCGACGAGTTGGCGGTATGCGTGCTCGGCCTGTGCTGCGAGCTCGAGCTCGCGACGACGGACCTCCTTCAGCGAATAGGCAGCAGCAGCGCCTTTCTGGCCGCGGCGTGAGGGCATCCCGGCTCTGAGCTCGAGCCGGCGAAGCTTCTGCGCGGTCAGCGACGGCCTGGCGAACGCATGGTCCTCGCTCTTGGTCGCGAGGTGCCAGCACAGACACGTGAGTTTCCGTGCGGTCGCGACGATCGCGATCTGCATGCCCCGGCGGGAGCGCACGCGCTCGAAGAACGCCCGAGCGGCGCCGGGATCTTCGCCGCGCTCCACGCGGCTTCGACGAGCGCGCCTGCGCGCGACGAGCATCGCGCGACGCCTGCGCGCGACCCTGCTTGGTGATCCGCCCATGCGAGGCGGGCTGGCCGCCGGACTGGCGGACCCTCGGGTTCAACCCGAGGTAGCTGACCAACTGTCCCGGGCTGGCGAAGCGTCCGAAGTCGCCGACCGCCGCGACGATCGATAGTGCCACGGTCGCGTCGACACCGGGGATCGTCATCAGCCGCTTCACATCGTCGCTTGAGAGCGCGATCTGTCCGAGTTGCGCGCCGATGATCGCCAGCTCCTGACCGTGGAAGTCGAGCTGGCGCAGCAGTGCCTCGACCGCTTGGCGCTCATCCGCCGGGAGCTCCTGCTTGCCGAGCCACGCCCGGCCCTTGAGGCCGAACAGATCCGTGGCCGGGCACCGCGGGACCAGGTTGCGGTGCAGGATCGCCTGGACCTGGTTCTTCATCGAGTGCGCTGGCGCACGATGTTCGCGCGCCGCGCCACCTGGCGGCGCAGCGCATGAGTCTCCTCATCGGCCAGCCACACCCCCGGCAGATAGTCGGCCGCCAAGAGCTGCGCGAGGACTTGCGCGTCGACCTTGTCGGTCTTGACCTTCGCCTCCGCGATCGCCCGCGTCGTCTGTGGGTTCGACACGACGACTTGGGTGACGCGGGACTCCAACAGCTTCGCGATCGCGCGGGTGTTGCACGTCGCCTCGAGCGCCACCTCGTCCGTCGCCGCCAAGCTGTCCGCGAACAGCCGGAAGCCCTCCCGGTGTCGCCGGCACCCGGCCGACCTGGCGCACCAGGCCGTCCTCCCACACGGCGACCTGCGCGAACTCGCGGTGCACATCCAATCCGAAGCACCTGCGCGTCATTGCTCACCTCCATCTCTGTGTCGACGTGGGAGAGCAGGCGGGCACAAACGACACTACGGATTCGCGCTCGCAGCGCATCCAGGCAAGTAGCAGGGGCGGCCAACTACTAACACGGGCTCGAAGCCCAACGTATAAGAACGGCCTACCCGACCTGCGTTGCTCCCGGATGCCCCTGTCCCGGACGGTCGCACCTACCCACCGACCCGGACACCCGTGGCGTCGAGGCGGTCTGGGGTCACAGGCAGCATCTACCCCGTTTCATACGGGATACGAACGCCATAGAAGCGCTCAACCGCCAACTGCGCAAAGTGATCAAGACGAAAGGCCACTTCCCGAACGAGGACGCCCCGTGACGCCGAGAAGGCTGGGCGCGTACTCGACCTGTATGAGGGCCGCTGGGAGGGCCAGCTGCTGGAGCCTGGCGAAATGGTCGTGCGCCGATGAGAAGCCTTCGATCCAAGCCCGAGCGCGGATCCACGAGACGCAGCCGACGCGTGGCGGTCTGCGGGTCGAGCGCGAGTACGAGCGCAAAGGCGCGCTGTGCTACCTCGCCGCGTGGGATGTGCGGCGCGCGCGGATCTTCGACCGCTGCGCACCCAAGGACGGGATCGAGCCGTTCGATGCGCTGATCGAGCAGTTCATGAGCGTCGAGCCCTACAGCAAGGCGCAGCGCGTGTTCGTGGTCGTCGACAACGGCTCCGCGCACCGCGGCAAACGCTCGATCGACCGCCTCCAACGCGCCTGGCCCAACCTGATCCTCGTCCACACGCCGGCGCACGCCTCGTGGCTCAACCAGGCCGAAGTCTTCTTCAGCGTGGTGCAACGCAAGGTCCTTCAGCCCAGCAACTTCGCCGACCTGACGTACTCGGGCGCACGCTGCTCGCGTTCGCCCGCCACTACGAACAGATCGCCAAACCGTTCAAATGGAAGTTCACCCGCCACGACCTCAACCAGCTCCTCAACCGCTCGACCAACCACAGCCGCTCCAGCTTGCTGCATGACCACGCCACCCGTCAACAAACTTGCGAAACGAACCACTAAGGTTCCTCCTTGACGGAGATGTTTGGCGCATGTAATATCTGATGCCATGTTCCCCGGCAGGCAGGGTTGCGAACACGACCCATCTCTCCGATGCCAATTGAGGCGCACGCGTTCGGTGCAAGAGATGTCGCAGGTCGCAGGTATGCCGCTGCGCGGAACTCGGGACCCGCCTCCAGGGGACAGGTCGCGCGGGCGGCCTACAGTGGCTCCGCCGGAAGGGTCTTGCGCACCGCATTCCAGGACTGCGCGTTTGCTGTGGGCACTGACCGCGGCGGCAACACGAACCACACGAGGCGCTGCAGGCGGCCATGCTAGGCCGCGTTGTGGTGCGCGCATGCGGGGCGATTGTCCGGTGCTCGAGCTCCGGTCAGGGTGGGAATACGCGACCGGCGTCCCGCTGGCAACTGCGGAGCGCGTCTGCCGGGATCACTCCGGTCGCGATCGACAACCCAGCATTGCCTGCGTGCGAGCGACTGGCCCCGCGCGAGTCCTCATCGCTGGCGGCGATTTTACTCACGTGCAGCGTCACTCGCACCGCATACTCCTCTGCGATCTTGAAGCGGGAACCCACCTACTAAGCTGCGGCGCACCCGGTCATTTTGCCAAGCTGCGATGCGCAAATGCGTCAAGCGCTGTCGCGCGGCGCCACGTCGAGGCGGCATCTGTAGCCCGTGGGCCCTGCGCAGAATCACGCCGCCAGCGTGAGTACCATCACCCAAGCGACCCCGCCACTCGTCTAGTCCGATGGTTTATCACTCAGTAACTCAGTGAACGCGACTATGCCAAACGCTCAGACTTCCACCAGCTATGTGCAGACAGTGCTCGGGCGCATGAGTCCGGGCGATCTAGGTCCGACGATGATGCACGAGCATATATTCGTAGATATAACGTCGATCATCGAGGAGCTACCAGGCGCGGCCGCGCGAGCGCGACAGCACGAGCCAATCCGCCTTGACAATCTCGGTTGGGTCCGGCAGAACTACATGTCGCATTACAGTAATCTCCTCCTTGCCGATATCGCCATCGCCGTCGCGGAGCTACGCGACTTCAAAGAGTGGGGGGGCGGAACGATCGTAGACGTCACGCCAATTGGGATCGGCCGCGACCCGCAGGCGCTTGCGCGCGCATCGCGCTCCGCGGGCGTGCACATTGTGATGTCGACCGGCTACTACGTCGAGGCGACGCACCCGCCGGAGGTCAAGCACATGACCGAAGCGGCACTCACCACAACGATGATCCGGGAGTTACAAGAAGGTGTAGTGGAGTCTCGTGGCGGCGTTCATGACGATTGCAACCCGGAGCACCGCGATACCGGCGTTAAAGCCGGAATCATCAAGATCGGGTGCAGTTGGCCATTGTCTACAAGCGAGCGCAAGGTGCTGTGTGCCGCCGTACGCGCGCAAGCTGAGACCGGCGCGGCCATCACCGTGCATACCGGGCGCGACGAGAAGTCCCCCTTGGAGATCATCGCCGCGCTGGACAAGGCCGGCGCGGATCTCACGCGCGTCGTTATGGGACATCTAGACCTGCGCGTGCAAACAGTCGACGTGCTGCGGCGTATCGCCGACAGTGGCTGCTACCTGGAATGGGACCTCTTCGGCCTCGAAACGTCCTATTACCCGTTCACAAATGCCGACATGCCTAGCGATGGACAACGCATCGACGTTGTAAACGAGCTGATCGCAGATGGTCACCGTGACCGATGTCTCATATCGCACGACATCGCGCACAATCATAGACTGCGGCACTTCGGCGGCCACGGCTACAAGCACATCCTTGAGACTGTCGTTCCGTTCATGCGCAAGAAGGGGGTGTCACAAGAGGATATCGACGCGATACTGGTCGCCAATCCCGCACGCGTATTATCCATCGGTGAGAATCGCGCATGATTTCCACCGTGGAGCGTGGGCACGGCTGCTAACTGGCGCTCCATGATGAGTTCTCTCGCCGTCCTGTTGGATTGCGGCTGGGAAGGGTAAACGTACCAAATGGTGTACAGACTGCCAAGACGATTCCCGATTAAGCGAGGTACACTCAGCGGTGGGAGCGCGGGAGCATATTTATCTCCAAGCCGCACGCAACGCAGTCACAACTATATGAGGCAGGCAAAGCGCACGGACTCGTAGACCCGTGCGAGGGAGAGGAGCTAAAGCACCAACATGCAAGGACCACGCCTGAATGTAACAGTAGGTCGTCGCCAACGCTCGCAGCGTCGCCGACGGTCGCGCACATTTATACCGGCAGTTGTCACGGCATCTATTGCACTCGTTGCGGCCGCGGCTATAGCGGGGTTCGGCATCACCACCGCCAGCTTGAGCGCAGTAAAGAGCGCCAAGAGTGGCGCTGGCCTCCGCATTGCTCTTATCATTCCCGCGTATACGACGAATGGACTAATCCTGGACATCAAGAACGGCGCGGAGCAGGCAGCGACCGCAGTCGGCGCCAAGCTAGTTGTCACGGGTAGCAACGCCGCCACGGACCAGGTTAACGCGTTTCAAGATGCGGTAGCGTCCCATGCCAGTGCGATCGTGTACGACGGCATCGACGCGGCCGCAATCACGCCATCCGTCGAGATGGCCAATGCCGCAAAGATCCCGGTGATTTGCGATAACTCTTGCTCAAGCGGCGGTACCAATGCCGCTTCGATCCTATTCAACTACGTGTATTTTGGCGGCTTGATCGGCCATTGGCTCGCGGAGCAGCTACCCGGCAAGAAGGGAACGATCGGAATCATTGATACGGATCGCCAGGACATGACGGTCCAGGAGATTTACCAGGGCATCTACGCCGGGATCAACGCGACTGGGGCGAAGCCAAAAATAGTCATCTCGACGCCGACCAACTTCGACCCGTCCCTTGGTCTGACGGCTGCCACGAACCTGTTGGAAGCAAACCCCGATCTTACAGTGCTCGCCTGTGGCCACGATCTCCTTCTGCCCTCGTGCCTCGCGGCGCTGAAGGCCACCAACTACAAGAAAATTCCTGTGGCTGGGGCGGGCGGTACCTGCCAGGGGTTGCAGGACGTTTTGGACGGTAAGGCTCAATTCACTGCCTACGAATCCTTGTATCACGCCGGGCAACTCGGCGTGCAGGACGCCGTCGAGGCAGTGCACGGCAAAAAGCCACCAACGACGAATCTCAATGGCTACATGATGGCGGTCACAACCGCAAAAGCGAAGGCGATTCTTGCCGGAACCGTCCATGTGCCCAGCAGTCTTGGCCTCCTGCCGCTGCTCAAGGAGGCGAAAGCAAACACTTGTCCGGCCGCGTAGCCCGGGTCGAGCGAGGAAGTAGAGTAGCCTAAGTGTATAAACGTAAGCTAGCGACTGACCGCGGTTGTGAAAGCAGATAGAAGCAGAGCTAGCACCGGGGAGCCCAAGATCGACGACGCGGCGCCGCCGGGTCGTCGATCGGGGCCTCCGGGCCGCGGCGGCCCGGAGGTCGGAGGGGTCCGGCGGTTGTCGCAGATTGCCCGGACCTGTCTGCGTTCGGGAAGCGTGTTCGTTGCGCTTGGAGTGCTGTGGTTTGTTCTCGCACTTGCGAGCCCGTATTTTTTGACGGCCAGCAACATCTCCATTGTCTTTTTGCAAAGTTCGACCGTCGGGATCCTCGCGGCCGGCTTTACGCTTGTTTTGCTCACTGGCGAGATTGACCTTTCTATCGCCTCCGTCGAGGCTCTCGCCGGAACCGTCGCCGGCGTAGTAATTGTCGAACGTGGCGTGCCTTTCGTTCTAGGAATAGCTGCTGTGATTGGAATGGGTCTGTGCATTGGGGCAATTAGCGGCTACCTGACTTTGAGCGCGAGGATTCCGTCGTTCATAGCGACGCTGGCGATGCTCGGAGTCGCTCAGGGAGTGGCATTTGTGCTCACGGGGGCGCAGACCGTCGAAGGCTTTCCGTCTAGCTATCTCGCACTGGGGCAAAACCACTTATGGGGGATTCCCGTCCCGGTGGTAATCGCTGTCGCTGTGTACTTTGTACTGTACTTAGTGCTAAGTCAAACGCGTCTAGGCGTACACATATATGCAGTGGGCGGTTCTCGGGATGGAGCCCGCCTTGCCGGGATCCGGGCCGGCGGAGTCGTCATGCTCACCTTTCTTGCAAGCGGCGCACTAGCGGCGCTTGCCGGAATAATACTGAGCGCTGAGCTAAACGCCGGTTCCGGGAACTTTGGCTCGACGGACCTCTTGAACGCCATCGCCGCGGTGGTGATCGGTGGGACGTCGTTAAGTGGGGGCGAGGGCAGTATCGTACGAACGGCCGGAGGAGTGCTCATCATTACCACGATAAACAACGGCCTCGTCCTTCTTGGCGTTAATTCGTATTGGGTCCAGGTCGCAGTTGGTCTCATGATCGTGGCCGCCGTTGTGACCGACCGCTTCGTGAGAGGCGAGCTGCGAGTACGGGACCTGTCGTTGCGGGCTGGGCTGCGATGACGACACCGACCAACGGGCCTGGCCGCGCGTCCCGTGGCCGCCTGCGTTTCGGCCGCAGCCGAGCAGCGGCGAGTCCCGATCAGATCGCCTACCCAGGAGACGGCGGGTCCGAGGGTACACCGCCTGTTATGGAGGCGGTCGGACTTCTGAAGTCATACGGGAGTGTCGAGGCATTGCGCGATATGAGCTTTGCGGTCGAGCAATGCGAGACGGTCGCGCTTGTAGGGGACAACGGTGCCGGCAAGTCGACTGCCGTGAAGGTCATTACGGGTGCGCTGCCGCCGGATGGCGGGCTTGTGCGGGTGAACGGCGCCCATGTAAGGTTTCGGAGCCCGCGAGACGCGCAAAACGCGGGGGTAGCTGTTGTGTACCAAGATTTGGCCCTCGTGAACGTCCTGAGCGTCGCGCAGAACGTGTTCCTGGGCGATATCCCGACACGTGGCTTGCGCGTGGACAAGCGGAAGATGGCTAGGGAGAGCGAGCGCGTACTCGAAGAACTCGCGATCAATGTTCCTAGTGTGACCGATCCTGTATCGAGTCTGTCGGGCGGGCAGCGGCAGGCAGTCGCCATCGCACGGGCCGTGCGGCGGGGTGGACGCCTGATGGTAATGGACGAGCCAACGGCCGCGCTCGGCGTGCAGGAAAGCGCGAAGGTGCTCGACCTGATTCGCGAGCTTCAGCGGCGCGGCCTGTCGGTGCTGCTCGTGAGCCACAACATCGACCACGTCTTTGCGGTCGCCGACCGTGTTGTAGTGCTGCGCCACGGGAGGATCGCAGGCGTATGCGATACCCGCACCAGTAGTCACAGCGACGTCGTGCATTTAATCGTCGGCGCACAGGCTGGTGGTATCGGCCCGGGCAGCGACGGCGACGATGATCTCGGACGAGCTGGCATATGAGGTACGCCGGGGGACGGCCCAACGCGAGATGGTGTCGGGACGGACCGCATCGCGGTTGTCGCGTGCGCGTTTCAAGGCAGCTGGCGCGGCTCCTTGGAGTGGCGGGCGTGCGAGCGAAGAGTCCGCATGAGTGAGGGGCGGAAATCGCAGCGAGGGCCGCTGATGCCACCGTCCGTTGACGACATTTGGACGATGGCCGCGATCGAGAATATCGACCTCGACGCAGACGAAGCTGAGCCGCTTCGAGACGGAGTCGCAGCTATCGTCGAAGCCGCTGCACGCGCGGAGCAACTCGAAAAGTTCGTGTTGCCCGTGAAATACCCGGCTCGGGACGCGGGACGCCGGCCCAACGTGGGCGAGGACGAGTACAACGCGGTGATTACCTTCTGTCACGTGACCGGCTCCCACGAGGGCCCGCTCAGCGGCAAGAGCATCGGGTGTAAGGACAATATCTCCGTCGCTGGCGTCCCGACCACGGACGGCTCTAAGCTCCAGTCCTACGTTCCAGTTTGTGACGCCACGGTCGTGGAACGGCTTTTGGACGCCGGAGGCGTAATCACGGCCAAGCTCAACATGGACGACATGGCAGGCGGCGCAACCGGCGAAACAAGCGCTTACGGACCGGCGCGCAACCCTGCGAACCCAGCTCACTCGGCCGGTGGTTCCTCGGGCGGCTCAGGCGCCGCGGTGCGCGCAGGCATCGTCGACATCGCGCTGGGCGTTGATCAGGGAGGGAGCGGACGTATTCCGGCGGCGTTCTGTGGCGTCGTGTGCATGAAAGCGACACACGGGCTAGTTCCGTCTTTCGGAGTCACTCACATTGACCACACGATTGACTTTGTCACTCCGATGGCTCGCAGCGTCCACGATGTCGCGGTGACTCTCGAGGCCATCGGTGGAGAAGACTGGCGCGACCCGCAGTGGGTTCGCGGTGCCATTGGCTCCGCGCACTATGCCGGAGCGCGGACGCAGGGTATACGGGGACTACGAGTGGGGCTAATTCGCGAAAGTGTCGAAGCAGTTGATTGTGCACCCGCGGTTTGTAAAGGTCTCGATGCCGCGCGAAGCGCGCTCCAAGATGCCGGAGCATCCGTCGAGGTAATGTCGATTCCAATGTGGGCACACGGATTCACGATTTTTCAGCCATATGTTGCGCACCTCGTGGCCAATATGATTCGGTCGGAAGGCGAGGGTTACGGGCACCTCGGCTACATCGACGCGGATCGCATGCACGCATTTGCTGCGAGGCGCCGAGCGGAATCTTTCAACATGAATCCGGTCGTCAAATGCTGGATCATCGCCGATCGATGGCTTCATGAACGGTTTCTAAACCAATCCTATGGCAACCTTCATAACCTGCGGCTCCTGCTTCGGCGCCGTGTAACCAGCGCGCTGGAGGCGTTTGACCTTCTACTCACCCCGACGGTGCCGATGACGGCGCCTCTTTTGGCAGAGGGTGAACTGACGTGCGGGCAGCTTCTCGAAAGGACTCCGGCGACCGTGGCTGCTAACACCTGCCAACTGAACCTCACAGGACATCCCGCGCTTTCCCTACCGAGCGGCAGCAGCCCGCATCCCGAGCAACTTCCGGTCGCTGTGCAGCTCATTGGGCGTCATTTCGATGAGACGACGGTATTTCGCGCCGCGTTCGCGGTCGAGGAGCGACTCGGGCCCCGCACATGACTAGTCTGAGCATCAGGGACTATATTCGCCGTCGTTTCGAGGTTGAGCGCGCTCGTCTGCGGCGTCCCAGCGGCGCGAGATGGGAGACAGCGACGCCGGTCCGCCAGCTAGTCGTGTCTGGTCTGTTGCGGTGATCAGGCGCGAAGGCGGACGTGGACGTAGTGGGAGCCGGTGTGATGGGCCTCGCTGCAGCGAGGGCGGTCGTGGCGTTCGGAGTCACTGTCGTTGTCATCGAGCAGTTCTCCCTGGGTCACGCGCGAGGATCGAGCCTGTGGGGTGCCTTTATGCGATCGGGCATGGTTCTAGGCGGCGACCGCATACTGGTGGATGAGGCCGCCGAGCCGGTCGTGTCTGCGGATCGCGGCCGCTCGCGGGGTTTCGAGTGGTCGTGCTGACGGGCCGGGTTCGGGTGGCGTGAGGCCGAGAGCGCGGTGCCGGCCTATGTCGGTTGTAATGGTCGACAAACTCGCGGAGAACATGCTGTAGGTGCCGGCGGTTGGCGGTCAGGAGCCAGTCGAGGCACTCGCGTCTGACGGTGCCGACGAACCGCTCAGCTACAGCGTTTGCCTTCGGCGCTCTGACTGGTGTGTGGATCGCGCGGATGCCCTCAGCGTTGAAGACCGTGTCGAAGGCGTTCGTGAACTTGCCGTCGTTGTCTCGGATCAGGAACTAACCGTCGTTCGCAGTCCGGCGTGCCTGCGGATGAAGCGGGCGGCGGTGCTCGTAGCCATCCAAGACGGGGTGTGTGCGGCGCACGAGCGCGGCTCGCGGGTTCGCTTCATGACGCTCACCGGACGGCGGCGGGGGAATGGACATCCCCTCACGCGTTCTACGACGCGTGGTCACGCAAGCTCACCCGCTCCTTCGACGCGCGGGAAAGCTAGGCGACTACGCGTGCGGGCTTGAGATACAGCCGGGCTCGGGGCGCCTCCACGGC
>Ga0182024_10007012_pt1 | contig 24478 bp, 31 predicted proteins | sample P32metaG_FD_120480 | JGI IMG/M metagenome (GOLD analysis project Ga0182024, IMG submission 120480) | Permafrost microbial communities from Stordalen Mire, Sweden - P3-2 metaG (Illumina Assembly) | ecosystem: Environmental > Terrestrial > Soil > Wetlands > Permafrost | place: Sweden: Stordalen...
CGTCAAAAGGGTGCAGCTTGATAAACGTGTTCGTCGTGCTGTAAGCGCCCAGAACCGTTACGGTGTCGTGCGCCGTCTGAAATCCGGGCGCGGAAACCTCCACGATGTACTCGCCGCCCGCGACCCCGTCAACCGTTGCGACGCCGGCCTTCACGTTAGCGCTATAGTCCTCGCGGCCCATATCACCCATATCCAGCGCGCGGGATTGATCCGCAGCACTCAGGCGGTCCTTGGACATGAGCTTCACCTTCGCCGCCACATTCAATGGGCTGCCGCTGGATTCCTGGACGTGGACAATCACCGAGGAGCTCGCCCCGATCATCGCCGCATCGGTTGACATGCCCGTGACGGTGGAGCCCGGATTGTAAGTCGCCTGCGCGGACGCACCCAGCGCGCCTGCTGTAATTGTCAGAATGGCAAAAGAAAAAAACAGAAATGCGGACTGGACGCGCATAGACCACCCCTGGAAAACCAAGTCAGCGTAGCCTCTCCCGCGGACCGTGGGTTGTTAAGTTAGGCAACCACGCTAGCAGCTATCTTAGCACGCGTGAGACGTGCGAGCACGCGCTTTTCTGCGGTCCGGCGGCCGCCAGACTGAGGCGACGAACGCTCTGACCATCGAACCTCGACAGTCAGTAGATCAATTTACCTCGAATACATGAGACCATTCTTGTCGGGTCGCACCATCGCGGCACTGCTCGGTCCTCGCGTCGAATTCATGATGCCCACCTCTTGCTACTTCAACGGGAATGGGTACGCCGCTGCCTACCTTGTGTCAACAGGAGATTCCGGCGGCACTTATGGCGAAGAACTTCGGAGTAGCCAAAGGACGGGCGCCGAAGCGCTCACTGCACGCGCTTCCACTCTGCGTCAATGAACATGGACTTTCCCTTGGCGTCCATCAGCTCGATGTGCGAATGGAATGCGTCGGCGCTTTCCCGGGTGAGCGTGCTGCGCTTGGGATAATTGCCGCCCGGGTTCTCGAACACGACCTGGTTCGGCGAAAGGCTCTTCAGCACCAGCGTGACCATTGGCGGATCGTCCGGCTCGAGAGGAAGTGAAGAAGCGGACGTGCTCTTCGATTCCTCCGTTCGCTGGTGGCTCAATTGTGTAGAGCCCGAAGCCCAACGAACGGCTAGATGCTAAGTATTTGATTCCGCGAGACTAGCGGACGTAACGCGTGGGAGTTGGCCCTGCTTCGAGGCGATGTCGATCCCAAATAGCTCCCTCGCGCGTGAGGTAGGCCATCTCGAAATCCTGGGTCAACTCGAGGCAATCGGTGGGGCAGGCGTCTTCGCACAGACCGCAGAACATGCAGCGCGAAGTGTCATAGGTGAAGCCGGTGAGCACCTTGCGGCGGGTGGCATCGTCTCGTTGCCAGCCGACCACAATCAGATTCTCCGGGCAGGCCAACGCGCAGAGATTGCAGGAGATGCACAGCGTCTCGCCAGTTTCGGGATTGATGTTCAGGCGTGGTGCGCCGCGGTAGCGCTCGGCAACCATGGGACGCTCGAGCGGGTATTGCTCCGTGTAGATCTTTTTCGGGTTCTGATAGCTGAAGGTGAGCGCCATTCCCTTGATCAGGTCCACGAGAAAAATGCGGCGCAGAAATTCTTTCATGGGCGTAGTTTCAATTGGCGGAGAGGGATTGTCAAGCAGGCGCGGAATCACCGGAAGTCGAGCAAATTTCAAGCGGTACGGTGCGCCAAAGGAGTGGTGGGCCTGACCTCGTCTCTGCAGACCCCTGAAAATCCGCAGGAGCGCCACACACGGTGGTCCCGCGCCACAGAAATCGAGCATGGTGGTAGAATCGCGCGCATGTCCTCTCCGGCCGAGCCCCGCCCGCAACTCTCGCTGCGTCCCGCGAATGAGGAAGACGCTGCCGGCATGCGGGAGATTTTTGCCGAGGGCGTGCAGGACCACCTGATTCCCTTCGAGGATCACGCGCGCAGCCGCGATGAAATCAAAGCGCAGATTGACGTATCGCTGGCGGACACCCGGCAGCCCATTCTGGTGGCGGAGTTACGAGGGTGGCTGCTGGGGTGGGCAGCGCTGGCGCCGGCCTACTCGCGTGCAAAGCTCGCGGATATTGCCGAGGTGTTTGTCTACGTACGGCGGTCATTTCGCAATTACGGCGTCGGGCAACAATTGATGCGCGGGATTCAGGACCAGGCGAAGCTGCTGGGGTATCGCAAACTCCTCGGACACATCCTCGCGGATAACGGGGACAGCTTGCGGCTATGCCAGACGACCGGCTGGCGTGAGGTGGGGCGGCAGATGGCCCAGGACCCTTCGTTTGAGCAGTTTCGCGATGTGATTGTGGTGGAGTACTCCTTCCCTTCCGAGGACGATCCGCCGGAGTGAGTTGTCTCACAATTTCCAATTCTCATCGCAAAAAAACCTACACGTAGAACCGGCGTGTCAGCCATCACGTTATAGGAACGAGGTCCCGGGCGGCGGGTGTGCTGCGAATTGACGTTGGTGGTGGAAGACCGCGCCAGACTGATATGCTCGCGACATGCCTGAAGACGATGTTGCCTGGATGCGCGTAGCGCTTGCCGAGGCGCGGTTGGCAGCGGAGCGCGGCGAGGTGCCAGTCGGAGCGGTGCTGGTGCAAGCAGGACGCGAGATTGCGCGCGCGCACAATCGCACCATTTCGGATTGCGATCCTACCGCGCACGCTGAGATAGTGGCGCTACGACTCGGGTCGCAAGCACTGGGCAATTACCGTCTCGCGGGCACGACGCTTTACGTGACGATCGAGCCGTGCGCGATGTGCGCCGGAGCGATGATCCAGGCGCGGATCGCTCGGCTGGTCTACGGATGCGCGGAGCCGAAAGGCGGCGCGGTGCGCTCCTGCTTCGCCGTGTTCGATCACCCGATGGTGAACCATCGCGTTGAAGTTATCGAGGGAGTTCTGCAAGAAGAGTGTCTGCACGCGATCCAGACTTTCTTTGAGGCACGGCGCTGAGCTAGGCGCGAGAATCCCGCCGAATTATTCCGCGATTTTTAGGACGGCGGCGCCGCAGATGGCGTCGTTTTTCAGCGTGGGTTTTCGGGAGCCCGCGCGGGACGGATCGTCGCTCGCCCGTGGTCCACTACGAATTCCACGCGATCTCCTGGCTTCAGACCGAGCCGCTTTCGGATTTCCTGAGGCACGGTCATCTGGCCTTGCTGCCGGTCGCGCTGGACCGCGCCATCTTTGCCTTTCTCTTCTACTAAGGATATCGGATATCTAAGTACACGCTGCTCCGCTTCTCCTGGCTCGGCGGCGCCGTTGGCCATTGTCGTTCAAGTTCTTCTCTCGCGTGTAGTAAACCATGGCATGCCGTAGAAGCTGATTCGCTTTGGTCTGATACCCGCGGCCATCGGCTTTGAGCCATGCCATGACGTCGGAATCCAGACGCATGGTGACGGGCTTCTTCTTCGGCCGGTAGAACTTGCCGATTTCGGCCCCGCTCCAATCGAGAATCGGAGAGACATCCGAGAAGTCAATGTCTTCGTCTCTCTTTGCGGCGATGGCTCGGATGGCTCGCTTCTCCTTTGTGAGCTTCCTCATAGGCCTTCCTTTCGTGCGACTCGGCGGCGCGAGCTGAGATGACGCGAATGATTTCCTTGTTGTATTTCTCATGAAAAGTATGGACAACCAAAAGAATAGAACCGGTCCTATGGCTCCAACCGTTATCCAGTGTTCCTCATCGTCAGAGATCAAGTCCCGCTGCGTGATCGCGTAGGGATCATCGAAAACAAGAATAGCAGTTTCAAGGCGAACATCATGTTTACGAAGGTTTTGTCGACTCTTGTTTTCGTACCACTCAAATCGCATGGCTAGCCCGCCAACCGAGCCCGAGGCGGCAAACCATCAATATCAAATTGTTCCATACGCGCGCCAAACAGCACGTCAGGGGTCGCCAACATGGTACGCTCGGAGATCAAGTGAATCAGCCGGTTAGGAGTTACGGGTTGGATTCAGACACTGCCATCGGCGGCCCTCAGGACCATTTCCCTTCCACTCAGGTACCACTGCTTGAGGCTACGGCTGCCGGTCTGTCGAGCGAGGCAATGGATCGAGTGATCGCGCTCTATTGGAGACCAGTTTATCGGTTCATACGTCTCAAATTCCGAAGAAACAATGAAGATGCCAAGGACCTAACCCAAGGCTTCTTCGCGGCCGCGCTCCAGCGCGACTTTTTTGCGCGCTTCGATCCAGCTAAAGCCTCGTTTCGGACGTATCTCCGGATGGCCGTCGAACGCTTCGCTGCCAACCAGTATGCCGCTGCGAACCGGCAAAAGCGGGGGGGCGACATCCAGTTCGAACCCCTCGGGGACCAGGGGGCTTCAACCGAATCGCCAGAACAGGCTTTTGAGCGCGAATGGCAGCACGAGTTACTCTCTCTCGCTCTCGACGACCTGAGGATGCACTGCGGCGACTCTGGAAAGCAGCTCCAATTCTGCCTCTTCGAAGCCTATGATCTTGCCGATGCCGAACGTCCTTCATATGCCGAACTAGCCGTGCGACATGGCATCCCCGAAACTTCCGTGACTAATCACCTCGCGTGGGCGCGCCGCATGCTGCGCGAGTTTGTGACCGAACGGCTGCGCGGTACGACATCAGGCGCGGAGGAATTACGCGTGGAGATGCGCCGCGTATGGATATAAGCGACTCAGTCCTCGACCATTTGCGCCATGTGGCGGCGTTACCCGATCTGACCGGAACCCGCTATGAGCTGGAATCCGAAATCGGCCGCGGCGGCATGGGCGTCGTCTACGCCGCGCGGGACCACCAACTCGATCGCCGCGTCGCTCTCAAGGTTCTCGACTTTGCCCTGGCTGGCGAGGCGCAGCTAATCGCGCACCTTGAGCATCCCGCTATCGTGCCCATCTATGAGACCGGGGTACTGGCCGACGGATGCCCGTTCTACGCGATGAAGCTGGTCAGCGGCGCACGTCTTGACCAGTACCTCGCCGAGCAACCCACTCTTGTGGAACGCTTGCGTGTGATCCGGCGTGTCGGTGAGGCGCTAGCCTTTGCCCACTCTCACGGCATTATTCATCGTGACCTTAAGCCTCAGAACGTAATGGTCGGCCCGTTTGGCGAAGTCTACGTGATGGATTGGGGAGTGGACGCCGTAGCGGGGACACCCGCGTTTCGAGCCCCCGATGAGCGTCTGGATCAACGTTCCGACATCTACGCTGTGGGAGCGTTGCTGCAATTCTTGCTTCACGCGCCCGCTCCTCCCGCCCTCCGCGCCATTGTCACCAAGGCCATGAGCGCAGATCCGGCCGCGCGCTATCCCGACGTACCGGCGCTTTTGGCCGATATCGAACGCTTTGAACTAGGGTTGGCAGTCGAGGCCTGGCCGGAACCTCTGTGGCATAAATTGAGCCGGTTCGGATCGCGCAATGCCGTTTTGCTCTGGCTGGTCGTGGCTTATACCTTTGTGAAATTCCTGCTCTTTTTTCTGCGGAAGCTCTAAAGGAATTCCGGCCGGTGCGGAATTCTATAGTAGGAGGAAGCACCGATGAACAAGATCGTGGTGGGATTGGTGTTGGGGGCGCTTCTCGGCGCCATTGACGGCGCAACAGCGTGGTTCTACCCGGATGCGCGTTCAATGATGACCAACATCATGATCGGATCGTCGGTTAAGGGCATGGTCGTGGGAATCCTCAGTGGTTGGTTCGCACGCAAAGTGCAATCGACCCCATGGGGGGTCGCTGTTGGTTCTGTCCTTGGGCTGCTGTTGGCCTTTTTGGTGGCCGCAATGGATGCGGCGAAAGGCAGGCCGCATTACTTGGAGATTATGCTGCCCGGCTTTGTCGTGGGCGCTATCATCGGGTTCTTGACCCAAAAGATGGGCACGTCCGGCCCCGAGACAAAGGGGGCACAATGAAATTTCATCGCATCCTGCTGATTGCCGCGATGATGGCCATCAGCGCCGCGGCCCAGGGGGACCCGTGGGCGGCTCTTCGTGTCTTTGAAGGAAAATGGGAGGGCCCAGTTACGGGCAAGCCCGGCAAGCAATTCAGCTCCCGCGAGTATAAGTTCGAGCTGAACGGGAAGTTTTTGTCACAGAAGGACAAATCCGTGTACGAGCCCAAATCACCGGGAGCGCAGCCAGAGGTCCGCGAGGATTTCGGCTTTTTCAGTTACGACACGAATTTGAAGAAGATCGTGTGGAGGCAATTCCACAGTGAGGGCTTCGTCAACGAGTACATGTTGGAGTCGGTGAGCGCGGACGCCAAGTCGCTTGAGTTCATCACCGTGCGTATCGAGAATCTTGCGCCGGGGTGGCGAGCAAAGAAATCCTATCGCATCCTTTCCGCCGACGAGATCGAGGAACGTTCTCGCTGGCGCCGCCCGGCAAAGATTTTGACGTCTTTACGGTAGCCCATCTCAAGCGAGTAAAGTGATGACCCCGATGTGACAACATCATTTAGCGGCGGCATTCTTTTACCGAACCAGTCAACTCCAGGATGATCGGCTACTCGAAAGCTATCTCAGAATGAAAACCGCAAGGCGAAGATGGTCATGGCGTTCGAGTTGGCGGGTGCGCGGTGATGCGGTCACACAGATTCTTCGGCCCGCGGCGGCGGGCCTCAGAATGACAAGAAGGGGAGGAGCCGGGTCGGAATGATCGCGAGCGTCCGGCGGAAAGGCGTTCCGGCATAGGCGAGTGGTGCGATTGTTGGTGGAAGCGTGGGTGGCGCCGGAGAAAAGCCCCGCCCCTAGCCCTTCCTGCGTTGGAGCGAGCCCTTCCTGCGTCAGGGTAAACCCTTCCTCCATGATGCACCGCCAGGACAAATAGCTAGCGCCGCAGAGCAGCTAGCCCCAGCCGCGCTCCCGCCCAAAGCTTCAGCCCTCCATAGCAGAAAGCTAAGCGACCGTGACCGGCAAGTCTCGCTGAACATGCTGCAAAAGATGGCGAAGCGTTAACCGTCATGCGGAGTTAGCGCGTTCCTTGGTGCCTTGACCGGCAGCCGAGTCGAACGTTCTCGCCGCACGGTCGCCGAATTCGTCTGTAACGAGGCAAATTCCTTATTGCGGGAATGAGTCGCTTATAGAGGTCCATTTTACTCCGCCGGTCACGGCTGGCGCGGCGCGTTTTGCCCTGCTCAGGGTCTTCTAGCATTCCCTACAAAGTTATATTTCCAATATCGAAGTTCAATCTATTGTTCGATGGGCACTCGTTCTAAGTCAGGTTAAGGCGAACAAATCCGACGGCTAGCATTTCTTTATGAAACCAAAGTAGAAGGAAATCGGAAATAGTGCGAAATGGATAAAACCTCGTATTCCCAAAAACTCGGGCTACATTGTAGCAAACCGGAAGAAAGGAAAAGGAACCGCAACGTGAAACCAAGATGAATACCAACTCGCACCGGCCTGTGACAAAGAACGCGCCGGACAAGAACTTAAGAATGTCTTTGCAATTGGATTCTCATAGCCAAAGTATAGCGTGTTGGCGTTCATCAGAGACACAAAGCGTTGGCTTACACTGCTGCGGACTGGCCGCAGGGAGCACTCGATTGCTAACTTATTAAACATTATGCGCAAGCTATCCAACCGTCATGTGCGCTTTCGAGAGATACTTGTTCAGGGGGAGAGAGCATTGGTAACACGATGTCCAAGCACAACTCTGAGACTGCCTCGAAGTCCGAATCTACGTCGGAGTCCAAGCCGCAGTCCTGTTGGGACTGTCCTGACGCGGAGATCATAAGCAGCACGACTGGTGACAAGTACGCCTTTTGCCCTCCGAGTAAGTGGAAGGAACCCGGCTGTGCGGCGAAACTTCTGGCCACACTGAAGCGGCCCATTGCCGCACGCGTGGGAACGCGAATACTGATAGCGGACAGCTTCATATTGGCCCGGCAAGAGATTGCTGCATTTCTGAAAGACTGCGGTTTTGACATTTGCGGAGAAGCCGAAAACGGCAAACAAGCCGTCGAAAAGGCGCTGGCGTTCAAACCCGATATCGTCCTGATGGACATAACGATGCCTGGGATGGGCGGCTTCGATGCGGCTCGGGACATCTTACAGGCGTCGCCCATGGCACAAATCATAATTCTCACGATCCGCAGTCAGCCGGAATTGGTCGCAGAGGCAAAGAGAGTCGGGGCGCGAGGCTACGTTTCAAAAGGCAGCGCAGCCGCCTTCCTGATTGAGGCCATCGATGCGGTTTCACAGGGTCAGACTTACTTCGAAGCGAAGCCGCAGCTGTAAACTTACCGCTACACCCAAATCGCCTGGATGCCTCTGAAGGCCGGTCTATAAACATCCGGATCGCATCAGATGATTCAAGAATTGGCCGACGGTGTTGAGCCTCTTCTTGCACGCCGGGCGGCCGGGTTGGACGTTTCCGGGCTCATCCACAAAGGTTGAGAAGTCGTGTTGCTGAATTTCGCGTTGGATCCCCGTGCACAAGAAAGAGTTCTCATGGGTTGGCACTGTCAATCGGCGGACAGTTGGCAATCCGGGGAGCAACACATCATCCCTCTGCGCACCGCATTTCCGCGCCCCGCCATCATGAAGGTCTGCTAAGGCAAGTTCTGAGGTCCTCTGTGCCGTGAAGCACTGAGGCCGCCAGGCGAGCTGATAAAGCGGAACTTCGAGGGCTCTGGCGAATGGTTCCGCGGTCACACACTTCTTGTCGGATCGGGAGCTTTAGGACAAGTATGCAGCGGCAATAGTGGCTGGCAACACTAGAAGTCGGAATACTGTTGAAATTGCACGAGTTTCATGCCGCGTTCTGTGATGTGCCGGCGATTGTCTTCTTCCGCAAAATCCAGAAGCAAGCCGCTGGGGGAAGTCCAGATCAGAAACGGCGCATGCAAAGCCACGTTCAGTTCGAATCTGTCCGCCTGCCACCGATGTCCGGCAACCCGGATGTTTTCTTGTCCTTGATACTGCAAGTCCCCCAGAAGCACTGAGGTCCGAACCGGATTGTCGCGACCCGGCTCGTCCACTCGAACCATTTCGACTGCGATGCCGACTCCTTTCTTGCCAAGTGCGAAGCGCGTGATATTGCTGAGCGAAAACGCGGAAATTGGCCAAAGGAAGCCGTAGGGATGCTCCATGGCGATATCCATGCCGGCGTCATCGGGTGAATTCTTTGTGCCGGAAGTGCAAACGAGCTCGTTGGGCAAGAAATTGCAACTGAGAGGACCGGAATCGGGCTTCCATCGCAGTGTTCTGAACTCCTTAAGGCTGAGAGTGCGAAATCCGGAAGAGAGGTGGACCGAAAAAGGGTTACTGTGCTGCTCGTACTCTGGCGACTCATAATCGCGTTTGCCTTCAATTTCAAGGCTGCCATCGGGCAATCGACAAAGCTTCCAGGACTCAGTAAAGTTGTAAACTCCGGCGGCAAAGGGACCGACGCCACCTCCATTTGAATCGGTATAGACCTTGTATTCGCCTTCGGCGAGCCGGGTGCGATTCGAATCGCCCTGCAGCTCGGGATCCATTATGGATACTCCCGTGCGCACTGTGGCCGCGCGCGGGCCTGCATGCGAGGACAAATTGATCGAGGCGAGAGATACGGACCCAAACAGGCATATAAGAATCACTGCGTGCCGTGTGGCTTCAAAAGTCGAAGCGCCCATCCAGATCGAGAATCGCTTCATCGTGTCCTCCTGCAAGCCCTACGGCCGCGCTCTACAAACACGCAATCAGAGATTCTGAACAATCCTCAGTCGAACGTCACCACGATTCGCTCTCGGATCTGCCCCTTCTTCATCCGCTCGAAGATACTGTTGATGTTCTTCAGAGGTTCGAGTTCATAGTGCGCCTTCACCTTACCATCGGCGGCAAATGCGAGCGCTTCGGCGATGGCATTCCGCGTGCCGACGATAGACCCTCGAATCGTTAAGGCATTCAAGACCACATCTGGCTTGCACCGGGGACCGGCACGGGCACTTCTTCATTCACCAGGGCCTCAGCGAAGCGGCGAACCACGGCAGCTTTCATCTTGCTGGACATTTCGATTCCTCTTCAGGTTCTCGTTCTGCGCTCCGGGAAACGTCGTGTACGGCGTTACCCGCACAGCTTGCACGTGGTTGACCACACGGCTCCGTGACGGCCGGTACCCGACTGCGTGATCTGCGTCACAGCGGGAGCTCGGGTACGGAGTGATCTTGTTAGTTGAAGTCGGGGAGGCAGTCATGGCCGAGGACAAGCGCAGTTTGGTCGAAGCACTCAAAGCGGAGTTGGCGTTTATTGAAAACGGCGGCTATCGGAAGTTGTCCTGGCGACCGCAATTTGTTTTTGAAGATTCACCCACGTGTTTGAACTACCGCGATCCTGAATACCGCCGCCCATGCAGTGAATGCGTTCTTATGCAGTTGGTGCCCGAGGGATGCCGCGACAAGGCTGTTCCATGCCGGCACATTCCCTTGAATGCCAAAAACGAAACAGTTTCGTCCTTGTATCACTGGGCAGATGAAGAGGAGATCGAGGCAGCGGTTACCACATGGCTGAAGCACATGATTGCGAAACTCGAGCAAGAGCAAATCCAAGACCGGGTTGCGGCCACTGGCGCTTAACAAGGAACAAGACAGGGGTTGCAATTTCTTGCGAAGACACGGAGGGGGAGGAGAGTAGGACCGATGCTTTCGAAATGCGCCAACCCTGACTGCCTGGTTGAGTTCGACTATCGCCAGGGCCGGTTCTTCCGCTTTCACAGTAACAGCAACGATGGCGAGCTTGGCCGCGAGCCGCGCTCAGATCGGCACTTCTGGCTATGTGCAGCCTGTTCGCAGCATTACACGCTTCTGTATCGCAAGGACCACGCTTCGTTGGTTAGTCTTCGCGTTCCGCAACTGACCGAAGCCAAAACTGCGGCCTAGCCACGACACTGTCTCAGGGCTCCCCTCCCGGGAACTCCGCGCAATTGCCCGGCATACTTGCCCGCAAACGCTCCGGATGCTAATTTGCGCTCATGGAGCCGGCCGAAAAGGTATCGCCCGAAGCGTCTGCGCTGCGCGGCGAAGAAAAGTTCCACCGCCTTCTGGAATCCGCCCCCGATGCCATGGTCATTGTTGAACCCGGGGGACGGATTGTCCTCGTTAACGCCCAGGCAGAAAAGATCTTCGGATACTCCCGAGACGAGCTCACCGGGCAGCCAGTGGAGATGCTGCTGCCCGAAACCTCCCGGCAGGCGCATGTACACCATCGGAGCGTCTATGCTGCAGCGCCTCACGCCCGCCCGATGGGGAGCGGACTGGAATTATTTGGCCGGCGAAAGGACGGGAGCGTTTTCCCCGTCGAGATTAGCCTCAGCCCGCTGGAGGACGCGGACGGCCAGCTCTTCATGAGCGCGATTCGCGACGTTACCGAAAACAAACGCACCGCGTCGGCGTTGCGCCAGAGCGAGGAATACTACCGCCTGCTCGTGGACGAGGTGAAGGACTACGCGATTTTTATGTTGGACACAGAAGGGCGCGTAACCGGCTGGAACAAAGGAGCGGAGAGGGTCAAAGGCTACCAAGCCAACGAAATCATCGGGCGGCACTTTTCGGTGTTTTACCCAGCCGAAGATGTCGAACGCCGCAAGCCCGCAGAAGAACTCAAGCTCGCGGAGGCTGCGGGCCGTTGGGAAGATGAGGGCTGGCGAATCCGGAAGGACGGATCGCGTTTTTGGGCCAATGTGGTGATCACGGCGGTTCACGGTCCCGACCGGAAGCTTATCGGTTTTTCCAAAGTCACTCGGGACGTCACCGAGGAGAAGCGCGCCCGAGAAGCGTTTCTCCTAGAAATCACCAACACACTGGTTTCGAAGCTGGACGCGCAGCAGCTTCTTTCCTCCATTGCCTCGTGTCTGCACCAGTTGAAGCAGTTCGACTTCGCCTCGCTTGCGCTTTACGACGCGCCGACGGGGATGTTGCGTCTTCAGCCTCTCGGCTCTTCAGCCGATGCCGCACCCGCTGAAAGCGAGCTGATGCCAGTTGCCAGTTCGCCAGCGGGATTGGCATATGTGAGCCGGAAGCCCGTGCTTATTACAGGACTACCGGGCGAAGATTTGCCGTCTGAAATAGCAGCTCAGCTTGTCCGTCAAGGCAGCCGCTCCGGTTGCTGGATACCACTAATCGGCCGGGAGGGAGCGCTGGGAACGCTGAATCTTTTCAGCCGCAGTGCCGGTGCTTTCACCGAAGAAGACCTCAACGCTCTGTCGCCGGTTGCCAGACAAGTCGCCATGGCTCTGGATAACGCGATGGCTTTTCAGCGTGTCTCTGAACTTACGCAAAGACTGGCCGATCAAAAGCAGTACCTCGAGGATGAGCTTCGGACGGAATTCAACTTCGAGGAGATTGTCGGCGAAAGCAAAGCTCTAAAACGAGTCTTGAAGCAGGTGGAAACTGTCGCTCCGACAGATTCGACTGTTTTGATTCTGGGGGAAACCGGTACCGGGAAAGAACTCCTTGCTCGTTCCGTCCACGACCTGAGCGCGCGCCGAGCGGGAACCTTTGTCCGGATCAATTGCGCTTCGATTCCGGCGGGCCTTTTGGAAAGCGAGCTTTTTGGCCACGAGAAAGGCGCTTTCACTGGCGCGCTCACGCAGCGGACCGGCAGGTTCGAGTTGGCGAACCACGGAACGCTTTTCCTGGACGAAGTCGGCGATCTGCCGCTCGAATTGCAACCCAAACTCCTGCGGGTGATACAGGAGCATGAGTTCGAACGCTTGGGCAGCAACAAGACAATCACCACCAACGTGCGTATTATTGCCGCAACGAACCATGACCTTGGCAAGTTGGTCGCCCATGGCCAATTTCGAAGCGATCTCTTCTACCGCTTACATGTTTTCCCGATCACCGTTCCCCCCTTGCGGGAGCGCCGGGAAGACATCCCGCTCCTGGTGCAATATTTCGTTTCGAAATACGCGAGCCGCATGAAAAGACAGATTGAGAGCGTTCCGCCGGAGGCGATGGATGCGCTCACGCGATATCCCTGGCCGGGCAACATACGGGAACTCGAACACTTGGTTGAGCGCGCCGTGATCCTCTCTCGCGGGTCGGTGCTGGCCGTGCCTCCTTTTGAACCTCTTCCGGCGGAGGAAGCTTCAGCGGCTTCCACGTTGGAAGGCATGGAACGACAGCATATTCTCCGTGTATTGCGCGAAGCCGGGGGAAAGATCGGCGGCCCCGGTGGCGCCGCGGAGCGCCTTGGCATGAATCGGACCACATTGAACTCCCGCATGCTGAAACTGAACATCTCCCGCAAAGATCTCTAAGCGACCTCCTTCTTTTGGTGCAATCGTCACACCTGTCGGTGACCGGCGTCACTGTGCCATTTCGTGGCAGTTGCAATGCTGCAGGTAGAGGCTGGAGGCTTTGCCCATGAAAATAGCAGCCCGGAAGCGAAAGCAAGTCAAAGCTCTTCATTGTGCGAAAGGGGCTCGGCCGAAGCGAAAGGCGCCTGAGCAATTGAACGCCGTCTGCATCAAGAATTACGTACTTGAACCTCACTTTGAACTGGAACGCCCGCAGTTCTAGCGGGTCTTTACTTTCGCAAGCGCCTTGATTGTTCAGATCATTCGCCAACCCAGCGCCCGGTGGTCAGAAAGTGAGAGAAGAAAGGAGCAATATCGTGAAAGTCAGAGACATCATGGTAGGTCCGCCGATTTGCTGCAGCTCCAAGACGAATTTGGGCGAAGCTGCTGAGATCATGTGGAATCAGAATTGTGGGATTCTGCCCATTGTGAACATACAGAACAAAGTGATCGGCGTCGTAACGGACCGGGATTTGTTCATCGCCCTGGCGACGCGGAACCGTCTTCCCGGCGAACTCACGGTGGGAGACGTCATGAACGGGCACGTCTACTCCTGCAAGCCAGATGACGATATCCATTCCGCCCTCGGGAAGATGGGCGAAGGTCGAGTGCGGCGGTTGCCGGTGCTTGATCACTTCGGGAAGGTCGTGGGTATTCTTTCCATGGACGACATCATCCTCGATGTCCAAATGGGCGAGCATCCCGATCTCTCCTCGCAGGACGTTGTGCACGCCCTAAAGAGATTGTATGGACCTCGGTTGCCCCAATTGATTCATCGAAAAGTCTGTGAAGCGGCTTAGCCGTTAAGCCGCTGTCTACCAAGCCAGGGTTTGATGATAACGAGCGAGGATGAGCCGAATCGGGTCGGCTCATCCTGCTCGAAACATTCTCGGCAGAGGTTTCGGCCACGTGTGTCCCGCGATCTCTCGCCGGCCCACCAGTTTTGAATGCATGACTGGCGAGATACCGCCACGAGACGACATATCATCTCAATTCCGCGGGCCATTCACCGGTCCCCCGAAGATTCGTATGCCCCATCTCCAATGTTCTAAGCAGATTAGCTCAAACCGATCAGCGCCCCGTGTTTGGCATGTGTTCTGCTCTTTTGCTTGGTGACGGCGGAACCTGGACCATATGCTCCGGATCACAACCTCCGAAACGCAGGACCTGCTCCTCCTCAAGCTGGAGGGCCGGGTGACAGGTCCTTGGGTGAACGAGTTGAGGCAAACGTGGCTCGGCACTGCAAGCGCGTTTGGAAGCAAGGCAGTGCATGTGGATCTGAGCGCGGTCAGTTTCGCCGATGCAAACGGTTGCGAGTTACTTCGGCAAATCCGGAAAGCCGGCGCCATGCTGCTGGGAGGGTCCGGATTTCTCCGGCAGATCCTTTGGGAAACCGGTAAGAAGCCCGAACGCTCTGGGCAACGCCAGACGGAGGATTTTGATGAACGCACCATACGGTTTTGAACTCCGGGAAAACTGCCAGACCTGCACGCTACAGAAGACCGGTTTCTTCTGCCACGTTTCTGACGCCGCGCTCAGTGCATTCGAACGCACGAAATTTACGAGTTCTTATCCAGCGGGGGCTGTGCTTTTCGTAGAAGGCCAATCGCCCCGCGGCGTTTACATGATTTGCAAGGGCCGGGTGAAGATGATGATGTCTTCAGCGGACGGAAAAACGATGATCGTCCGGTTCGGCGAAGCCGGCGAGATGCTGGGTTTGCATTCGTCCGTTTCAGGCGAGCCGTACGAGCTGACGGCCGAGACGTTGGAACCTTGCCAAATCAATTTCGTTCGACGTGAAGACTTTCTCAAACTCCTGCACGAGCATCCCGAAATGTACGCCAACGCCGCTCAACAATTGAGCGGAGCTTACCGCATAGCATGCCAGCAAATTCGTTGCCTGGGTCTCTCCCACTCGGCGGCTGAAAAGCTGGCGGGCTTCCTGCTGGAATCCGCCAAGAAAGGGCAGGAGACGAAACAGGGCGTTCGCTTCCATTTGAGCCTGACGCACGAGGAAATCGCACAGATCGTAGGCGTGTCGCGTGAGACGGTCACGCGAGGTCTCAGTGAACTGCGAAGCAAGATGCTGATCTCGACCAGCGGCCCGAACGTCGTGATCCGGAACAAGCCAGGGCTCGAGGCCATCGTCGCGGCCTGATTTGGGACAAGCTACACAGAACTGCGAATCCTGAGTGGCTGCCGAGATCCGGCGAAAGGGATTCCTGTGAGCGAAGACACACAGAAAAGTGATCTCGATCACCGAAATAAGGACGCTGCTCGCATAAGATGCGGCTACGAGGTGTTCTATGGCCGGCACACCAGCGGGGACGCGGGTTGCGTTCAAGAATATTTTGTTTGCAACGGACTTTTCGGAGGCGTCCGAAGCAGCATTGCCCTTCGCATTGACCGTCGCCCGGCGGTTTGATGCCAAGCTTTACACGTTCCACATGCTAACGCCCATGGCATACGATTATTCGACGCCAATGCTGGCCGAGACGCTGATTGAGGCACAGGAAGACGCCGTCCGCACGGACATGCGGCGCCTGGAATCTCAACTCTCCGGCGTGCCCCATGAAGCAATCGTCGAACTGGGGCTGGAGATATGGCCCGTCCTCGAGCGGGAAGCTAATAAGTACAACGTGGACCTTCTGGTGTTCGGCACGCACGGGCGCACGGGTGCGGAACGATTGCTACTCGGGTCGGTCGCGGAGGAGGTCTTCCGGCGCTCTACAATTCCGGTGCTGACGATCGGGCCACAAGTACGCGCGAGCGCGCACAATGACGCGAGATTCCATTGCGTACTATTCCCGACGGACTTTACGCCGGAATCGCTGGCTGCGGCTCCGTATGCGATCTCGCTTGCGCAGGAGAACCAGGCGAAGCTCGTGTTGCTACACGTGATTCCGGAACGGGATCGGCAAGCCGAGCTGCGGGGAGGCGCAAACTCCGTGGCAGATGCGATGGGGAGGCTTCACGATTTGGTTCCCGAGGAGGCGGAACTCTGGTGCCGTCCAGAAACAATAGTGCAGTTTGGAAAGCCATTCGATCGCATTCTGGACGTCGCCGCCGATCGCAAGGCAGATCTGATTGTCCTCGGGGTTCGTGGCGCCAAAGGGCATCTTGGAGCGGCTACCCACATCGAAAGGGCCACTGCTCATAACGTAGTTGTGCAAGCATTGTGCCCGGTCCTCACAGTACGCCAGCAATAAGCTCCGAAAATATAGGCGCCGCGGTGTGCGAAAATCAATAATCAGCACCCGCGCCAACTCGTTTCGTCTGCCTACCAAGAGGCCGCATTACCTTTCGCGAGCGACCCCGGCCTGAAGGAATTCAGGAATGTGTGACGAGCGCCGCAATTCGTTTTGGGGGATTTTTGGGGGAGCGCTTGGCAACACGACCAGTAGCCGGTCGCAACAAAGAGCCGAAACGCTCCCATGTTGGCTCGAACCGATTAACTGCCAGCGCTACAGCAATTTAGTGCCTGAGCGTAAGTCCAGATCACAATCCCGTGTGAGCTAAAGCACGGCTTTGCATAGGTTGCGACGGTTACCTTGAATCTGTCAGGAGGCAGTCTATGAATACGATCGGTTCCCAGACTGTAGTTTCGTTCAAGAATATCCTCTACGCAACTGACTTCTCGCCGTCTGCGGCCGCAGCCCTCCCGTACGCCATGTCGATTGCCCGTCACTACAATTCGAAACTGCATGCTCTGCACGTCCGGATGCCGAGCCCGCTCTGGTTCATGGGGCTTGAGGCTGCTCCCCAAATGATTGAGACGGAGCAGGAACTCGCGGCAAAAGACGCACTGTACCTGCACAGAATGCTCGGTTCGGTACCCCATGATGTGACGGTTGAAGAAGGGGACTTCTGGGCAGCTTTCGAAAACAGTCTCGAACGAGGTCAAATTGATTTGATCGTCGTGGGCACACGGGGACGGAGCGGGCTGGCGAAAGGACTGTTGGGATCGATTGCCGAAGAGATTCTTCGGCGGGCGACATGCCCGGTGCTGACCGTCGGTCCAGAAGCACGAATCGAAGGAGCAAAGAAGCTGAAAATTCAGGAAGTCTTATACGCGACCGACCTTTTGCCGGAATCACTGGCCGCTGCACCATATGCCATTTCACTCGCTGAGGAACACCATGCGATATTGACTCTGTTGAGCGTTCTCGATGGCCCCAAGGTGGGGGACCTGATTCGGCCTATGGATTATTCATATTCGCAGGTGACCCGGCTGCGGGACCTGGTGCCGTTGGCAGTTGAATTCTGTTGCAAACCAACGTACCTGGTGAAGGAAGGGAAAGCCGCCGACAAAATTCTCCAAGTTGCCAAAGAGAGGCACGCGGATCTGATCGTTCTGGGCGCCAAGAACGTGTCCGGCTACATGGCGGCCGCCACGCATCTTTCCGGAGCGACGGCGCACAAAGTGATCATCGGCGCCGCTTGCCCGGTTCTGACGGTGCGGAAGAAGCGAGATTGAAGCTTCGGACAATAAAAACATTAGGATCATCGCCGGGCGATCTCGAAGCGATTAAAGTACTTCCACCGTGACCCAACGCTCCTCTTTTCAGTATCTTTTCGAACCCAAATCCGTTGCCGTGATTGGCGCAACCGACCGCGAAGGCAGCGTCGGGCGTACGGTGTTTGCCAACCTTTGTTCCGGCACCTATCGGGGCAAGGTTTACCCGGTAAATCCGATTCGCGCAAACATAATGGGATTGCAATGCTGGACGAGCATTCGCGAGGTTCCCGAGCATGTCGATCTGGCCGTAGTCGTAACTCCCGCGGCGACTGTACCCGGCGTGATCGGCGATTGCGTGCAGGCCGGGGTCTCCGCTGTCGTAGTTATCTCAGCGGGCTTTCGCGAACGCGGCCCGGCAGGCGCCGAGCTGGAGAGCCAAATCCAGGAGCAGCTTCGAGGCAGCAATACACGGCTTCTCGGCCCCAACTGCCTGGGCGTAATGAACCCGCCGCTGGGGATGAATGCCACGTTTGCCCAGGATATCGCTCGTCCCGGTAGCGTTGCTTTTCTGAGCCAAAGCGGCGCGCTGCTCACGGCAATTCTCGACTGGAGTTTGGAGGAAGAAGTCGGATTCAGCGCGATTGTTTCCACCGGCTCCATGCTCGATATCGGCTGGGGAGATTTGATCGAGTATTTCGGCGACGATCCGGAGACGCGCAGCGTTCTCTTGTATATGGAATCGGTCGGCAACGCTCGATCATTCCTTTCGGCCGCGCGGGAAGTTGCGCTTCGCAAGCCGATCATCGTGATCAAGGCCGGCCGTTCGGAAGCCGCCTCGAAGGCCGCGACTTCGCATACGGGCGCGATGACGGGAAGCGACGATGTCTTTGACGCTGAGCTCCGTGGCTGTGGTGTGTTGCGCGTCCAGAATATTTCGATCTTTTCTATATGGCCGAGGTTCTCGGGAAGCAACCTCGCCCGAAAGGCCCGCGGTTAACGATCGTGACGAACGCAGGCGGTCCGGGCGTGCTTGCTACTGACGCACTGATCGCCAGCGGCGGGCAGCTAGCGCCGCTGTCCAATGAGTCTTTGGAAGCATTCAATTCTCTTCTCCCGCCGTACTGGAGCCATGCCAACCCGATTGACATCTTGGGCGATGCGGAGCCAGAGCGGTATGCGGAGGCGCTGCGTATTGCCACGCAGGATCCAAACAGCGATGGCCTGCTCGTCATTCTCGCGCCCCAAGGGATGACCGACCCTAAGCGGGTTGCTGATGCGCTGGCGCCTTATGCGAAGATTTCGGGCAAACCCGTACTGGCAAGCTGGATGGGAGGCAAAGTTGTAAGCAAAGGAGTTGCGGCCCTGAACGCAGCCGGTATCCCCACGTTTTCTTATCCGGATACCGCCGCGCGGGCGTTTCAGTACATGTGGAGATTTACTTACAACCTTCGGGGCCTCTACGAGACGCCAGCTCTCGCGGATGACGTCGAGATGACGGAGGCTTCGCGCGAAAAAGTGGGAGCGATGCTGCAGCCTGCGCGAAATGCCAAACGCTCAATCCTGACAGAAGCGGAATCGAAGCAAATCCTCGCGCTCTACGGCATTCCCACGGTCGAAACGAGAGTAGCTACGAGCCAAGCCGAAGCAGCTCTATGGGCGCGCGAGATTGGATTCCCAGTCGTGTTGAAGGTGTATTCGGAAACGATTACGCATAAGACCGATGTGGGCGGCGTGAAGCTAGACCTGAAAGATGACCAGTCCGTCCGGGCCGCATACCGGCAGATCGAAGCTTCGGTTTGCGAGAAGGCCGGCGCCGCGCGTTTTCAGGGCGTGACCGTCCAGCCGATGATCAAGCTGGAGGGATACGAGCTGATCCTCGGCAGCAGTATTGACCCGCAATTTGGGCCCGTGATCCTGTTCGGCGCAGGTGGGCAACTGGTCGAGGTGTTCCGCGATCACGCTCTTGCGTTGCCACCGCTGAACTCCACGCTCGCACAGCGCCTGATGGAACAGACGCAGATCTTTCACGCGCTAAAGGGCGTACGTGGACGCAGGCCAGTGGACCTATTGGAAATCGAGAGAATTTTGGTTCGCTTCAGCCGACTCGTTCTGGAGCAGCCGTGGATCAAGGAATTGGATATCAATCCCCTACTCGCTGCGCCCGAACGGATACTCGCGCTCGACGCGCGGATCGTGCTGTATGACGCCGCGACACCGGTCGAGCAATTGTCGCGATCCGCCATTCGCCCGTATCCCGCACAATATGTTTCTCCCTGGATCACTAAGGCCGGCGTTCAGGTCTTGGTTCGTCCGATCCGGCCTGAGGATGAACCGGCCGTGATAAGATTTCATGAGCGGTTGTCGGATCGCTCTGTTTACCTTCGATACTTCCACATGGAAAAGTTGAGCGAACGGGTTGCACATGAACGGCTACTGCGAAAATGCTTCATTGACTACGACCGAGAAATGGTTCTGATCGTGGAGAGTACCGGCGCAGGCGGCGCGCGCGAAATTCTTGGGATCGGCAGACTGACAAAGGCTTTGGGCGCATCCGGCGGAGAAGTGGCTGTGCTCGTAGCCGACGAACATCAGAAGGAAGGGATCGGCACCGAATTGTTGCGACGTTTAATTGCGATTTCACGCGATGAGAAGCTGCAGAGCGTCGAGGCCAATCTTCTCGCAGAAAACGCAGGCATGAGCGCGCTCGCGTCTCACTTCGGATTCAACTCCCAGAAGGGTGCCGACCCAAGCCAAATGAGCGCCGTCCTAAGGTTGTAGCGCGCCTTATCGCCAGGCAGTCGGCCGGCACGAGAGCACCGGCAACGGCCACTCCCTCAGACCTGTCAAGTTGCCGACACCTCGTTCTTAAGCCCTGGAGCCGGAAGTTCCGGCCAGCGAGTTTGCAGCAGTACTCCCTGACCAGGTTTGTGCGCCAGCGTAAAAATAGATGCGCACTGCTCGCAGAGCCAGTAATGCTTTGCGCGACGTGTGGAAGCGGGTGGCGCCACGGTCGCAGAGAGGCTATTCATTCTGGCGAGATCGTCGCCCGGCCGAAACCGGAAGAACCTGCCTCCTGCGAGCCAGTGGAACGCCACAGGGCATGATGGATTCGCGCATTTGGGATGAACGTTCTGATAAAGCGGAACGCCCTGTGCGGGTTCGCCTGAACCTCCTGGCGGTTTATCCTGGTTTTGCGGGGCGGTTCTGCGCTGTTCCTCGAGATGGGTGATGGCGCTCCGCAGCCATTTTCCATATTTCTCCTCGATTTCGCGTTGATCTCCATAACGGTACAGCAAATCGAGTGCCTCGCCTTCAGCATTTAGCGGAATGTGACGGCAGGGAATTTGCGCGTTCCGAAATTCCGCAGGGACAAGCTGCATCAGCACGCAAGCTTCACAGGGCTCTGGATTTTCCTGGGAATCGTAGTTCATACAGGTAGGAGAATCCTCAAAGATCAGGAGCGGCCGCCAGGGCTCGCGCGATGACCTCCCGTAGCCACCTTTTTCGAGGAATTCGAGCTCAAATCTTAAGACTTCCAGAAGATCACGTTCATCTCGATGCATACGCGGCCACCATTCATCGAAAGTATCCGTTCTCCTGGCTGTAATTGCTGTGATCGGCGTCACTTAATTGTGTGATTCGAGAGGGCATGATGGTCGGCACGGTCCGCTCTCATTCATAGGTTTTGCCGTCGTATGAGGAGCGTTGAGCACGATTAGAATCGCGCTCTATACTTTTTCCTTGATACCCTTCATCGACACAAATTCCTCCGGGCCCTCGGAGTTCGTAACAGAAGGCGGCCATAAATCAGGTAGTTTCGGTAGGGCCGGGAATCGCGAACTGCGCCTACGTGTTGGTTCTTTGGGAATATGAGGCCCAGCGCCACAGCACGAGAGTGTTTCGCAATTCTCGTCGTTCTCATATTAAGGAGGCCTTAAGAATGCCCGCGAGCAATAAGGAACCACATCGCACAGGACGCATTGGCTGGCTGCGCGCTGCTGTACTGGGCGCGAACGACGGCATCCTTTCAACAGCGAGTCTGGTGCTTGGTGTCGCTGCTGCGCATGCGACTCACAGCAACGTATTGGTCGCAGCAGTCGCCGGGCTAGTCGCCGGGGCTATGTCGATGGCCGCCGGTGAGTACGTGTCTGTCCACTCGCAAGCAGACACCGAACAGGCCGAACTCGAACGTAAGCGCGCGGAACTCAAAGCCGACGACCAGGGCGAGCACAAGGAACTGATGGCGATCTACGTCGCTCGCGGGCTCAATCCTTCACTCGCGAAACAAGTCGCCGACCAGTTGATGGTTCACGACGCGCTAGGCGCACACGCCCGCGACGAACTCGGCATCTCCGAGACTCTCCGTGCGCGTCCAATCCAGGCTGCGTTGGCATCGGCTGGCAGCTTCGCTGTCGGAGCAGCCATGCCTCTCTTGGTTACAGCCATAGCCCCGGAGGCGAGTCTGATCCCTCTTGTCTCTGGAGCTTCACTCGTATTCCTCGCGCTTCTAGGCGGGCTGGCTGCACGTACGGGCGGCGCGGCGGTGACGATGGGCGCAATGCGCGTCACGTTCTGGGGTGCTTTGGCCATGGCGGTGACCGCAGGCATAGGAACGCTGTTCGGAACAGTTGTGTGAACAGAGATCGAGTCTGCCACGTTAACCAGCGTTGGCCCTTCTGGATTCAATCCACTTGGCCGGATAATGAGCCTGTTCGAACTCAATAGGCGAGTATCAAAGATATGATTCTGACAGACCATGGGAATGCTGAATCACTGGATAATGCGATCTCCCGCTCGCTGACATCGAGGTTCATTAGAACCCAGCCATCCGCCCGGACAGCAGAAGCAGTGCCGCTCCCGCGAGGGAGAAGTCTTTTATAAAGTGCGCAAACTCACTCAGCCGCAGATACCAGTCAGTCTCGTTCCAAAAGCGGTGTAAGTAGAACGGTGCCGGAAAGATTATGCCAAACAGCAAAACCGCTCCAAGGCCCGAGTGCCAATTGAATAGAACCAAAACGCCACCGCCAACCATCATGATGACCGTCAGGATCGTGGCTGCCCGCGGGAGTGGCACACCCTTGCGGGCAAGGTGCGCCGAATGCTCTTGGAACTTAAGTAGGTGGCTTGTCCCCATCGCCATGAAGTACGAGACGAACAGAATCCGCCCCACCACCAAGAACCAGAGCGGCAATTGTATGTGCATCGCGAAACCTCCGTTCAAATACAGCCCCTATCGCCACGCCATTAACTCAAAATACGCTTCTACTTCGCAGTTCAGGTGCTACGCGATCGATGCGGCGCGAAAGTTCCGGCAGATGGCATGTTGGCACTCGCGGAAAGAGATGGTGCTCGATATGCAAGAACATATTGAACGTAATTGCGTTCTTGATCTTGTTACGCAGCGTTCTCGCAATATAGTGCGTACGGTCGCAATGGTGGTGTACCGTCCACACCGCAAAAAACGCTGTCAAGCATTGCCCGACCGCCATTGCGCTCACGTGATACCGGAGCGTGCTGCTATTCCAGACAAGAAATATCAGGGCGATCCATGCAACATTCAAGAGCAGTTCGATGGAAACCGTTGCGCGTAGCTTCCGGTTTCCATATCGAAGTGCCGTGATATGCAGGAGGATCGGGAAGGCCGGACCAAACAGCAATGCGCGCCAAGCAGGCATCTCTGCATGCCTACCTTCCACATCGTCTTCGCTCAACGTGAGTCGGTGATGTCTTAGGTGATTGAATTGCACAGCGTGCATCGATCCCAGCATCACCAGACTCATGACCCACAGTACGATGTTCGTCGCCCGGCGAGACAGCCCCAGCGATGAGTGAAAAGCATTGTGAATAAACCGAAGCCCGGTAAGGAAAAACACAAATGATAGGCCGAGTGCAATTACATAGTGACCGTAGGCAGCCGCCAGAAGCGAGACCGCGAGCCACATCGCGGGCAGCAAAGGCTCCAGCAGAATCTCGAAGGAAGTAACACCGACCAGATCGCGCCATCCCACCGCCCGAAGGCGGGGATCATGAAAGATATCTGACGGTGGTTCCAGATCGCTTTGACTCTGGACGGGGCCGTCGACGATAAACGAAGTTCGTTGTCGGTCATCGCGTTTCATCCGCGGTTCTCGGCGGGTGGGGCGACAGCGAAAACCAGCGAGACCAAATAGACCACAATTCCGAGGGCTATTAACGATGCGCCGACAAAGGCAAACAAGACAAACGAGAGCGGGTGGAACCACAGGAGGCTCACAATTTCCACGAACAAGCCCAGAATAATCAGGCTGCTCGAAACTCGCAGAAACTGCCGGATTCCGATCGCACGGAGTTTCATTGGCCGGGCCTCCACATTTTTAAGTGGTCCACTTCGGATGCGTTGTGAACCGTATCGTGGCAACCGCTCGAAATACACGACAGCGAATTTGTCTTGAGTGAATCGATCATCGCGGCGTGGACGGGGTTTCCCTCAAAGCTGCGGGCACCCGCATGGCAGTGCAGGCACTGCAGGTTACTGTACCCGCCGCTTATATGGATTGTCTCGGGTGGCGTACTCACGTACTGCAAATAAATGCGCGTTATGCCCTTGAGCTTGTCCTTCAAAGGGCCGTAGATGGTGTAGTCGGTGTGGCAGGCATAACAGGCCATGTCCGCCGGCACACGGTGGTTCTGAAAGTGTTGGGCGGGAATATGTTTGGGATCATCCACGTAAAGGCTTTGTCCATAAGGAATCATCACATGGCACGATATGCAGAATCGGGTC
>Ga0182024_10007013_pt1 | contig 24476 bp, 22 predicted proteins | sample P32metaG_FD_120480 | JGI IMG/M metagenome (GOLD analysis project Ga0182024, IMG submission 120480) | Permafrost microbial communities from Stordalen Mire, Sweden - P3-2 metaG (Illumina Assembly) | ecosystem: Environmental > Terrestrial > Soil > Wetlands > Permafrost | place: Sweden: Stordalen...
CCGCGCCCTCGACCAACGCGATCATGCGGTCGAGAAAGGTCGAGCCCTGCGCCGCCGTGATCTTGACCTTGAGCCAATCCGAGGTGACCCGCGTGCCTCCGGTCACGGCCGAGCGATCGCCGCCGCTTTCGCGAATGACCGGCGCCGATTCCCCGGTAATGGCCGATTCGTCGACCGAGGCGATGCCTTCGATCACCTCGCCGTCGCTCGGAATGTAGTCGCCGGTCTCGACCAGGACCAGGTCGCCCGGCTTTAGCGTCGCGGCCGCCACCAAGTTGAAGCGCCGCGTGGCGAAGTCGGCGAGGCGTTTCGCCTCCGTTTCGGTGCGCATGCGCCGTAGCGTGTCGGCCTGCGCCTTGCCGCGCCCTTCGGCGACCGCCTCGGCAAAATTAGCGAACAGCACGGTGAACCAGAGCCACAGCGTGATCTGGCCGGAAAACAGGGCATTGGTACCGACGACCTTGCCGCTGCCTAGGATCAGGTCGCGGACGAAGAAAATCGTCGTCAATACCGAGACGATCTCGACCACGAACATGACCGGGTTCTTGGCGAGCGTCCGCGGATTGAGCTTGCGGAAGGCCGCCCCGAGCGCCGGCACGATGAGCGCGCGGTCGAACAGCGGCATCGGCTTCTGGTTCCGCTTAAAGAGCGGGACCTTTTCGGTGATATCCATGATTGCCATGTACGTCTTCCTTTGACCAAAATCTTGGGGTCATGGGCCGGCGAACAGCGTGCCGTGATTCATTGCCACCTGCTCGACAACAGGGCCGAGCGCCACGGCCGGGAAGTAGGTGAGGCCGCCGATAATCACGATCACGCCAACGAGGAGGCCGACGAAGAGCGGGCCGTGGGTCGGGAAAGTGCCGGCAGAAGGCGCCAGCAGCTTTTTCGAGGCGAGCGAACCGGCCACGGCGAGCAGCGGGATCACGAACAGGAACCGGCCCATGAACATCGCGGCCGAAAGCGTGGTGTTGTAATAGGTCGTGTTCGCGTTGATGCCGGCGAAAGCGCTGCCATTGTTCCCCGTCGCCGAGGTGAAGGCGTAGAGGATTTCGCTGAAGCCGTGCGGACCGGTATTGGCGATGCCTGCCAGACCAGCCGGAAGAACCGTCGCCAGCGCGGCCCAACCGAGGATCGACAAAGGCAGCATCAGGATGGCGAGAATCGTCATCTTGACCTCTCTCGCCTCGAGCTTCTTGCCGAGATATTCGGGCGTGCGCCCGACCATCAGACCGGCGACGAACATGGCGACGATGGCAAAAGCGAGCATGCCGTAGAGGCCCGAACCGACGCCGCCGAAAATGATCTCGCCGAGCATGATGTCGACCATAGGCACCATGCCGCCGAGCGGGGTAAAACTGTCATGCATCGAATTGACAGCGCCGCAGGACGTGTCCGTCGTGACGGTGGCGAAGAGCGCCGAATTGGCGATACCGAAGCGGACCTCCTTGCCCTCCATGTTCCCGCCGGCCTGACTGGCGCTCGCGGTCTGGTCGACGTTGTATTGCGCGAAGGCGGGATTGCCCGCGGATTCCGCCCAATAGGCCGTGACGACGCCCACCAGGAACAGCACGCCCATCGCGGCGAAGATCGCCCAGCCCTGTCGTTGATTGCCGACCATGCGGCCCAGGACATTGGTGAGTGCCGCGCCAATGGCGAAAATCATCCCGATTTGCATGAAATTGGTCAGCGGGGTCGGGTTCTCGAAGGGATGCGCGGAATTGGCGTTGAGGAAGCCGCCGCCATTGGTGCCGAAAATCTTGATCACTTCCTGCGACGCGACAGGGCCTTGTGCGATCACCTGCTTGGCGCCTTCGAGCGTGGAGGCCTCGGTGTAGGCGCCCAGATTCTGCGGCATGCCCTGCCAGACGAAAATGAGCGCGACCACGATCGAGATTGGCAGCAGGATGTAGAGCGTGCAGCGGGTCAGATCGACCCAGAAATTGCCGATGGTCTTGGCCGAGCGGCGCGCGAAGCCGCGAATGAGCGCGATGGCCATGGCGATGCCGGCGGCGGCCGAGACGAAATTATGGACCGTGAGCCCCGCCATCTGCGTCAGGTAGCTCATCGTCGTTTCCGGCACATAGGATTGCCAGTTGGTGTTGGTGACGAAGCTGATCGAGGTGTTGAGGGCGAGGCTCTGCTCGACCGCATCCTGGCCTTGCGGATTGAAGGGCAGCACATTCTGAAGGCGCTGCAGCCCATAGAGGATCAGGAAACCGGCCAGCGAAAAAACCAGCATCGCGAAGGCGTAGCCCAGCCAATGTTGCTCCTCTTCCTTCCGAACGCCGCACAGCCAATAGATGCCGCGCTCGATGGGACGCAGCGCCGGCGTCAGGAACGTGCGGTCGCCATTGAAAACGCGCGTCATGTAGCCGCCCAAGGGCCGCGTCAACGCAATGATGACCGCGGCGAACAGCGCGATCTGAAGCCATCCATTAATGGTCACGGATTTCTCCTGAACTTGGCGAAACTAGAAGCGCTCGGGCCGGATCAGCGCATAGACGAGATAGATCATGATCCCGATCGTCACGACGCCGCCGAGGATGTAGTCGATCGACATGCTCACATCCTTTCGCATAGGGCGGCGTAGCCGCAGGCGGCGGCGAAGATCCCGATGGCCAGAATGATGAAAATCGCATCGAGCATGGCTTCCTGCCTTTTCAGCCCATATTGCCTTCGGCCGAATAAAGGGGACCTGACGCATATCAATTCCATGCCGATTTTTGCGATCCGGCATAAAGACCGCATAAAGAAACGATCGAGCGTCGGGCGATTGAGCCTCATCTGCGACTGAAATCTTTATAGAACCGCGATCTTCCCCGTCTCGAATCTTTACGGCCGGCCGTCCTATTGGTGCGGAAACCGGGATGTTCCCGCTGGATGCCTCATGCGCAACCTCGATCAACTTGGCGAACTCGGTTCGCGCTCACTCGGACCGCTCACTGCGGACGCAAATGGAAAGACCGAACATTCCGCCGCCCGGACGATGCGGCTCCTAGGCCGCGTCATTATCGGATGGATGGCGGCCATCATCGTGATTCAACTCGTCGTGAAATCCTTCGGTTGGGCCTGAAATGCTTCGGCGCTGGGCTGCAACATCGCCTTTATGCGCGGCAGTCGTTTTCCATCTCGAATTTTTATGCGGCCCTGCCCTTCTCATGGATGTGCCCGCGCATCGGGCGCATTTTTCGAAGGCTCCATCATGAATCATCTTGCTTGCTTCACGCCGGTCATCGACCACCGTCGCTTCGTGGTCTCGCAAAATTCGCAAGGCCATTGGATCGCGCGCGAAGGCACGGGACTGATCGAAGGCGTATTCCGCAGCCAGCGCGATGCGGTCCGTTTCGCGCTATTCGAAAGCGGAGACCCGGAATCCGTGGTGGTTATTGCCGGTGGCGCGGCGCGGCCGCCCACCGCTCATTGAGCGGGTGCCCCGCGGGAAGCGATTGCGGGACGGGATTTTGATGTCGGCATGAATTGTAGCGGGGTTAGGAGTTCTGGGGCGTCCGGATCCGCGCGGGCTCATGGACGGCGAATGCCAACGTTAAGCGCGCTTCCCCTTTAAGCCTCCGAGTGATCAAATCATTGGCGCGCTCAAATGGTCCGTTGGTTGGGAGATTCCAGTTTGGTTCATCCCGGCTGGGCGCGTCGCGGGAGAGCACTCATGGTCGATCCAAGCAAGACAGCGATGCAACGCCAAGGGGACCCGGGCGACGAAGTCACCCATGGCCTGGTTCTCGTTGGCGTTACCATCGTCGATACGCATGACGGCAGCCAGGCGCGCGATATGACGGTCGTGATCGAGGATGGCAAGATCGCGAAGATCGACTTGACCGACAACATGGCGGTTGGCGGCGCCGCCAGAGCGATCGACGCGCATGGCAAGTTCGTCGTTCCAGGCTATCTCGATATGCATGCCCATCCGCTTGGCGCCAGGGATGAAGAAGGCAGTCTGGCCTTTATGTTGGCGCATGGCGTTACGGGTTTCCGTCAAATGTCCGGGTCGCCGGAGATGTTGGCGGCACGACGGGAAGGCAGGCTTCTGCCATCCGTGCCGTCACCCGAATTGCTCGTGATGCCCGGAATGGTTCTGACACCGTTCAACGCGGGTTCAATCGAAGCGGCGGTCGGCGAAGTGCAAAGTCAGAAGGCCGCCGGCGCCGATTTTATCAAGATGGTTGAGGTCGGTTCCGCCGCCTTTTTCGCGGCGCTCCGCGAAGCTACCCAGCTTGATTTGCCGTTCGCGGGGCACATCCCGGCAAGCGTCAGCGTCGTTGACGCCGCGCAAGCGGGCATGCGGTCGGTCGAGCATCTGTTCGGCAGTTTGGAGACCTGCTCCACCGACGAGGCCGCGCTTTTGCGTCCCCCGGAAGCGCCGCCCCGCCTGCCGCCAATCGGGGCGCCCGACCAGGCGGCTTTGGTCGAACGGGCCCTTGCCAACCCGATCCTCATGCGGCCGCCAACCTACGACCGGGAGCAGCGGATTGTGGATACGTACGGCGAGGAAAAAAGCCATCGGCTGGCGGCGCAATTCGCCTCCGCCGGGACGTGGCAAGTACCGACTCTGATCCGCTTGCGTACCATGGAAGTGGGCGACGATCCGCTTTATCGAAGCGATCCGAACTTACGTTTCATGCCACTCGCAACCCGGCAATTATGGGAATCGCTCGCCCTGCAATTCACCGCGCGACTGCCAGCGGCGACGCGAAAAATGCTTGCACGGCTCTTTTCCTTGCAATCCGGTCTGGTGAAACGGTTCCAACAGGCGGGGGTGAAGATGCTCGCCGGATCCGATTTCGGCGGTGGATGGTGCATACCGGGAGCGGGCCTCCACCAGGAATTCGAGCTTCTCGGCGAAGCCGGGCTTTCGCCCCTTGAGGTCCTGCGGATGACGACGCTCAACGGCGCGATGTTTCTGGAGCGCGAGGCCATCATGGGAAGCGTCGCGCAGGGAAAGAACGCCGACCTGGTCCTGCTCGACGCCGACCCGCTGGCCGACGTGAAAAACCTGAAACGCATTCACGCCGTGGTGCGCGGCGGCTCCTACTATTCGTCGGAGATGCTTGACGCTCTCAAACAGAAGACGGCACAACGTCATTCGGCCAGCAGATAAAATGAACCTGGCTTAGGACTTACGCTCGTCCTCGACCTGATTTCACTTCATACCTTGGCGGCGCTCTTCCATCGTTTCTAGCGCCGAGACAATGCACTCAACGCCATGCTGCCGCCGCGAATGAGGCGCGGGGCCAGGGCGGTCAATAATTTTCTCCCAGACCGAATAAAACCGGCGGTACGGCGGTCTATCCCTACGTGAAGGATTGAAACATTCGAAGGAGATTAACATGCGACGCACATCGATGTTTTGCACGGCCGCGGCCCTGATCGCCGGATTGGCATCGGCGGTGCCAAGCGCAATCGCGGCTCCGGGCCCGCAAGTGTCCGAAATCGTGAAAACTTGCGTGGCAAGCGGCCTCGATCCCAGCGAAGCGCCTTTCGCCTACTGCGTGGCGGCCCTCCGAGCCCAAGCCAACCCACAAGCCGAAACCGATGATAATACCCTACAGAATTCTGCACTTTTCACCCCTTGATCGCATTTTGATGCGGTGTGGCCGGCTAATCCGACTGCCCTGGGAATAAACGAACGCGGGAGACGATCTTCCCTCTGGAGGCCCTGCAAGGGCCTAAAAGTGAGGTATCCAGATGCTGCGTTCCGATGGCGATCTCGACTTGCATGTTTTCGACCCGGTGATCCGGTTCCTGCACTGGCTGACCCTGTTTCTCATCGCTACGATCTTCGTGCTCGCATTCTCGATCGATTTCGCATCGTCTAACGCGGAAGCCACCGCACTTACTCAGCTGCATCGATCGTTCGGCCTGACCGTGTGGGTGGTGACGGTCGGCCGGCTCGCTTGGCGACAATTCTCGCGCTTCCCCAATTGGCCCTCCGACATGCCGCGGGCGATGCGATTCGCGGCGCACGGCAGCGAATACGCTCTTTATATCCTTCTGCTGATCCAGCCGATCCTGGGACTCCTCTACACCAACGCGCATGGCGACCATGTGAACCTGTTCTTCCTCGGCCAGCTCCCAGCGCTCATCGGCAAGAACCGCCCGCTCGCGAAGCAGCTCCTGGAGTTGCATGAAGCGGTCGGGCTCCTTCTCCTCGGCCTGATTGCGCTTCATGCCTTGGCGGCGCTCTACCATCATTTCTGGCGCCGCGACGACACACTCAACGCCATGCTGCCGCAGCGAATGAGGCGCGGGGCCGCGGCAGGGTCGCGCGCATCAAAGCCTTAGGCAAACCAAGAAACGTGCGATCTCATTTAAAAAACTTTCGCCAGAAGTGAATAAATCGCCCGCCGATTGAGTCTCCATCTCAGACCCGCACCTTGCGGGGAGACAATGGAGACGAGAATGCCCGACAGATATGATCCCAACACCGGCCCCTCGCGACGCAAGTTGTTGAAATGCATGATGTGGGGGAGCGCGGGCGTCCTGTGGACGGTGAGCGGTGGTGTGTTGAAGCCGCTCAGTCTGAACGGCGACGCGCTTGCCGCGGCCCCGGCGGCCGGCGATTTCACGTTTATGCAGATCAGCGACACCCATATCGGCTTCAAGGGGGCGGCCAATCCCGATCCTGGCGCCACCCTCAAGGAAGCGCTTGCGCGGGTCGGAAAGGTACGGCCGGCTATGCTGCTCCATACCGGCGACGTGAGCCACCTCACAAAGCCCGAGGAATTCGAGATGGCCGTTCAAATCATGAAAAGCGCCGGTCTTGAGACCCACTACGTGCCCGGCGAGCACGATACCATCAACGACAATGGCAAGTCGTTCTTCGAGCGCTTTGGGCGCGAGACGAGCACCGGTGGCTGGTACAGTTTCGATCAGGGCGGCGTGCATTTCATCGGACTTGTCAATGTCGTCGATCTCAGGTCCGGCGGCCTTGGCTACCTCGGACCGGCGCAGATCGAATGGCTCGCGGACGATCTCAAAGGCAAAAGCGCCAGCACGCCCATCGTGGTCTTTGCCCACATGCCGTTGTGGACGGTTTCCGCCGACTGGGGCTGGGGAACCGACGATGCCGCGCCGGCGATCGCGCATCTGAAGCGCTTCGGCTCGGTCACCGTACTCAACGGCCATATCCACCAGGTAATCCAGAAGGTCGAGGGCAACGTCTCGTTCCGAACCGCCTATTCGACGGCCTTCCCGCAGGCAGCGCCCGGCACGCCTGGCGCGAGCCCCGGCCCACTCAAGGTCGCGGCCGAGAAGCTCAGAACGGTGCTGGGCGTGCGCCGGGTCGATGTCGTGCATGATAAGGATGTCGTGCTGACCGACGCCACGCTTGCTTCGTGAGGTGGCGGATGAACATGCTTTGGTTGGGCAAGCGCGGCGCTATCACGCTCGCCATTGCCGTCGCGCTGGTGCTCTTCGCCGGGTTCTGGCTTGGCTGGCACAGTCTCGCCGCCACGTCGTCTCCCTACGAGGTGGCAATCGACAACTTCACGTTCGGTCCGGGCGTTCTCACAGTGCCGCGCGGCACGAAAGTCACCTGGACCAATAAGGACGACGACCCGCATACGGTGACGAGCGACGGCGATCCCAAGCTGTTTAAGTCGGCGGCGCTCGACACCGACGAAAAGTTCGCGTTCACTTTCACCGATGCGGGTACGTTCAAATACTTCTGTTCCATCCATCCCCGTATGCAGGGCACGGTGGTGGTGCAGTAGTGCTTGGTGGGTGAATAGGCACCCGATATCGATTGGGCGCTAAGGCGCTCAATCGGTGTGCATTTTCGTGATCCCTACGCTCGCCGGTGCCTTCGCCTGGGCGGGGCAGCGGCAAGCTCGATCCATACCGGGGCATGATCGCTCGCTCCTTCGCGTCCCCGCGCGGCGCGGTCCACGCCGGCCCCCGTCAATCGCTTCGCCAGCGAGGGACTGAGGAGAAAATGATCGATTCGCAGGCCGGCGTCGCGGGCGAAGGCGTTGCGGAAATACTTCCAGAACGTATAGATGCGCTCGCCGGGATGCAGATGGCGCAGCGCGTCGGTCCAGCCCTGATCGACGAGGCGGCGATAGGCATCGCGCACCTCCGGCCGAAACAGGGCGTCATCACGCCAGCGCTCCGGCGCGTAGACGTCGAGGTCGGTCGGCATGACATTGTAATCGCCCGCGAGGACGACCGGCGCGCCGGTCGAAAGTAACTCCAGGGCATGTGTCGCCAATCTCTCGAACCAGCGCAGTTTGTGATCGAATTTGGGTCCGGGCGCGGGATTGCCGTTCGGCAGATAGAGGCACCCGACCACGATGCCGTCGATGGCGGCTTCGATATAGCGGCTGTGCGTGTCGTCCGGATCGCCGGGCAAATCCCGGCGCGTCAGGCGAGGCTCGCCGCCGTGCGCCAGGATGGCGACGCCGTTCCAACTCTTTTGCCCATGCCAGACCGCGCCATACCCGGCCGCCCGGATCGCGGCCGCCGGAAATTTATCGTCCGGGGCTTTCAGCTCCTGAACACAGACGACATCCGGCGCCGATTCCGCGAGCCAGGCGAGCAGATTGGAAAGGCGGCCATTGATGCCGTTCACGTTGTAAGTCGCGATCCTCATGGTGTTCCGTCAGCCCGTTACGTTCACCGTCGTCTCATCTCCGATCGTCATGGCGAAAAGTAGACCTACGGGCGAGGAAAAACGGCAATCCGCGCGGCGCGCCGATCCACTGCATGCACCGCGCCGGCAATCCGCGACTGGTGCCAAAATACGTCGACGTCGCCAAGTCTGGGGCACCGATCCCCTCCTCAGGGGGTGTTCGGTGCCAAGCTCATTCCATGCATTCGAAATTGGCGGCATCCTCGGGATTGCCTTGACCTTTGTACTGAGCGTGCCGCGGATAGGCGCAGAGCGGGCGGCCGCGGCCGGGAAAAGCGGCGCCCGTCGCGACGACCGAATCCGGTGCCTTGCCGCGTTCGACCCAATCCACGACGGCGCCGAGGAGATCGAATCGATCGAGCGTGCTGCCGCTCGAGCAATGGCCCATGCCCGGCACGAAGTAGATTCGGCTCGATTGGGCGCGGACCTGCTCCATGCCGCCGGAAGCCTTCGCCATGCGCTCGTAATAGTCGAGTGTCCCGAGCGGCGAAAACCACGGGTCGCTCCATCCGTGATAAAATAACAGCTTGCCGCCATGGCCGAAGAAGCTGGTGAGGTTCGTCCAGTTCGCCGTATTGGTCAGACGCTCCACGCCGTCGGCGTCGACCGCGTCCTCGATCCGATCGACATCGATGCTTTCGCGGATCGCAGGCCCGACCGGGCTGTGCGCGGCGGTTGTAAGGATGCCGGGAATGGGGACACCTTCGGCAGCGATTCCGCTATCCCAAGGGAACGGCGGATAGACTTGAGTGCCGCGGGAGTTCTTCGGTCCGGCGAAGGCTTTCTTCAGCGCGCCGACCTGATTCGGCGACAGGCACGAATCGTTCTTCTCGGCGCCGCAGGCGAGAACCGCGGGATCGAAATGGCAGGCCCCGGCATTGAAGATCATCCCGTCTTCGATGCCGTCGTTGGCGTCGCACGCCTTGAGGATCGCGTCGGTGATCAGCTTCTTGTCGCCGGCGGAGAAATCCTTGGTCGGTTCTGGCTTTCCCGACGCATCGCGGGGCGCGATCTCGGTGAAGGCGACATTGGCCCAGGCGAGACCGAGATTGGAATGGCCGGTATTCATCGCGGGATCGCCGGCGACGATACCGTCGAATTTTTCGGGGTAACGTTCCGAGGCGAGCATGGCTTCCCGCCCGCCGGTCGAGCACCCGGCGAAATAGGAATGTCGGGCTGGCTGACCGTAATAGCGGGCGATAATCGCCTTCGCGACGTCGGTGACCTTGCCGACCGAGGAATTCGCGAAATCGAGCGCGGCTTCCTGGTCCTTCATGAAGGCAGCATCGAATACCGCACCCTGATGCCCGCTATCGGTCGAGACCACGGCAAAGCCGCGAGCAAGGGCAGGCACATCACCCGCGGCCGTGGCGCCGACCGGGGGCCGGATCGAGCCGTTCAATCCGCCACCGCCCTGAAACAGGAACCGTCCGTTCCAGTGATCGGGCAGCGCGATCGCGAAACCGATCGCATAAGGCTTGCCGTCGACTCCCGTGCGCCGATCGATCATGCCATCCGCGCGGCAATTCGAGGGAAGCGCGACCGCGACTGTTGCTGGCGATGGCGGCTGCGGCCGCACCGTACCCGGCGGCGCCTCGGGTACTTCTTGCGCCGTGGCGATGACCATGGTCGAGCCGGAGATGCGAAACCCGCTGAGATCGGCGCATTTGAGCGCGGGCGAGATACCGGGATTGGCATCGTCGGAAGTCTGGGCAAGCGCTGGCGAGATCGCGACGATCGGGACGGCCCCCGACATCAGGCAAGCCGCTGCGCCCAAGAGCACCAGCCATCGCTTCCACTGGATCATCGTGCGTCTCCCGGTTGCTCGCGCCTTGTCGGCGTCTTCCGTTTCGACGTTAGGCCTAACCGCCGGCGAGTTTCAATCTTGGTGACGGTGTAGTTCGATCGAATTCAGTCGTTGCCGGACTTAGTTTGCGTGGGCCTCGCCGATCGTATGCGCCGACGAGACGGCCCTTTGGGGTTCTTAGATGATCGGCGAACACCTGCGAACAGTGGGGTTGCGGAGAGAGGGCCGGCCGATGAACGTTTAAAGAGGCTGAATTAAGCCAAACTTCTTCCCCGCGCCATCCTGGCCCTGAATGCGCTTTACCTCTCTTTCCTGTTCTGGTCCTAATGCGGCGCATAACATTTTAAGCACGAAACGATGAGCCATCACGTTGTCGCAACCGTCGACGAGATTCCGCCCGGTAGCCAGAAGCTGGTCACGATTCGGGGCCGGGAGATCGGGGTCTTCAATGTCAAGGGCGACTATTACGCGCTGCTCAATCGCTGCCCCCATGCCGGCGCGTCGCTGTGCCGGGGAAGGGTCGGCGGCCTCGTCCTTTCGGACGGACCGGGTCAATACGAGATTCTCCGCGAGGGCGAAATCCTGCGTTGCCCGTGGCACGGCTGGGAATACGACATTCGCACCGGTCAATCCTGGTGCGATCCCGAAAAGGTGAACACGCGGCAATACAAGGTGACGGTCGAGCCCGGCGCTCGGATCGCGAAGGGCCCCTATATCGCCGAGACCTTCCCCGTCACCGTCGAGCAGGATTACGTCGTCGTCGAGGTATAACGCCTCAACTCAGCCGATACAGCGTTTTCGCATTGTCACGGAAAATCGCCTGGTCCATCTCGTCCGATAGCCGCACCTTGAAGGCTTGGCGGGGATCGTCGAAATCCCAATGCGGATAGTCGGTCGAGAACAGCAGCCGATCGGCGCCGATCCATTCGATGACATCGAGCAGATGGCGCGGGTGTTCCGGTTCCTCCATCGGCTGGGTCGTGTACCAGAAATGCTCGCGCATATATTCGGAAGGCGGCCGTTTGACGTGCGGCAGCTCGTCCCGCATCCGGTGCCAGGCCTTATCGAGCCGCCAGGCCAGGGCCGGAACCCAGGCAAAGCCGCCCTCGACGCAGATTACCTTTAGGCTTGGGAAACGGTCGAATACGCCTTCCATAACCATGCTGGTGACGACGGATTGGAGGCTGTGCGCGAAGGCGTAATGCTCCTCGATGTAATAGGACATCCACCCGCTGCCGCTATTGGCGCCGGGACCGTAAGCGGCCGAATGCAGCGCGATCGGCAGATCGTGTTCGACCGCCGCTTGATAGACCGGCCAATAGCGACGACGCCCTAGCGGCTCGGTCGCACGCGGCGGAATTGCAACGTGCACGAAAGCCGGATTCCCCGCATGGCGCTCGATCTCCGCCACCGCCGCGTCAGGATCGTCCTGCGGCACGCACAGCGAAGCCTTCAGCCGCGGTTCAGGCTTCACCCATTTTTCGAGCTGCCAGTCGTTGGAGGCGGCGCAAAGAGCCGCGCCCAGCCCTTGGTCGAATGTATGGCTACCGATCGAGAGCGGTTGCAGGATGCCGTATTCGATACCCAGCGGGTCGAGAAGCTGTTCCCGCATGAAAGGCAAATTGGAGCCGGGCAAGCCGCCCCCCGGGGGAAACGCATCGAGGCGGGAGCCATTGCCGGCGGTCATGCGCGGATAAGGCACCATTCCGAGAAAAGGTTGCGCAACGCGCGCGCCGTAGCTGGCGACATGCTTGGCCCATCGCGCCGGAAGGAATTCCGCCATTTCGGTCGGCGTGGCCGGCATCGGGTGAATATCGCAATCGACCACGCCGCGATGGTTCACGCGCGTCTTCGCAAGAGCCGGCGCCGGATCGGTCGTCATTGCAGGACCTCCTTCAATCGCGGATAGGTCGCGAGCGGATTATCGACCAATATCTTCTGTAACAGATTCTCGGGCAAGCCGGCCGGCAAGACCTCGTCGCCCTCAAACTGCCAATGTGGGTAGTCCGTCGCGAACAGCAACATTTCGTCGGAGCCAATATGGTCCAGGAGGCGGTTCAACTCTTCGGAATTGGGCGGCGCGTCCAGTGGCTGGATCGTCAAACGGAAATGGTCCCGGATGATGTCGGCCGGTATCTTCTTGATCCAGGGCACTTCGGTGCGCACCCCGCGCCAATCCTTGCTGACCCGCCACATCAGTCCCGGCAGCCAGCTCACGCCGGACTCGATCAGCACAACCCGCAGATCCGGAAATTTCGCGAACACGCCCTCGGCGACGAAACTGATCGTCTGGGTCGCGAAAGCTTGCGCCTGGGTGACATAATCCTCAGCGAGATAGGATGGGTAACCGCTTTGCGTCGGCGCATGACACATCATGCTGCCGGCGTGAATCCCGATCGGCAAGGCATGGCGCTCGGCTGCCTTGTAGATCGGCCAGTAATTGCGCCGTCCCAGCGGCATCTCGCCCATGGCAAGCACCAGGACTTGGACGAAGCGCCTGTCGGGCGCCAGCCGTTCGATCTCTTCGGCCGCGGTCTCGGGGTCCATCAGCGAAATCACGATCGAGGCCCGCAAGCGCGGCTCGCGATCGAGCCATTCCTTCGCCATCCAGTCGTTTATCGCCCTGCACAACGCGGCGCCGAGATCGGGATTGTAGACCGCGAGCGCGCCATAGAGACAATTGCAGATCGCGTAACGCAGGCCGAAATGATCGAGCGCCTGCGCGCGCAACCGCGGGAGATCGGAACCGGCTTTGCCTTCCCTAGGCCGCCAGTCCGGCCGGCTCGAAAGCGGCGCGTTGGGCGGATAGCTGTTGAGTTCCAGCCGGCTCATGCCCTTCATCACCATGGTCATGGTATCGCGCCAATAATTATCGAGATAAGGCAACAAGACTTGGCTGCCTGGCACGGCGGGATGGATGTCGCAATCGATCGCACCGGGATAAGGCAGATGCAAAGTCGAATCTCCGCACGTATCGTTGAACGCAGAGAGGCATATTGCGGGCTTCGGCGGTCCTTCGCAACATTACCGGCCGCCGGCCCCGCGATGCCGCGCATTTTGGGCTGAGGCCAGGCGAGCGACAAAGCAGGGCTATCGGGAGGAAGGGATGGCGGCACCGGAAACGATCGACATCAACGCAACGATCGAACGAATCGGCCTGGGCCGTCTCGCCATCTTCGTGATCGTTCTGTCCTTTCTGATGATGATGGCGGACGGTTACGATTTCGGGACCCTGTCTCTGGCGGCGCCATCGATCCTGAAGGAATGGAAGATCGAACCGAAGGAAATGGGTACGGTCTTCAGCATTACTTTCATCGGTTTGCTGATCGGATCGCTGACCTACGGTTGGGTCGCCGATCGTTTTGGGCGGCGTTTCACGATCATCTTCGGCGTCTTCAATTTCGGCATCCCGATCCTGCTGACCGTATGGGCCACCAGCGTGACGCAACTTGCGGTGCTCCGCTTCATCGGTGGCGTCGGCATGGGCGGCATCGTGCCGATAGCCTATACGCTGGTCAGCGAATATGCGCCGCGACGTTTGCGCTCCACCGTCACGGTCATTACCAATGCCGGATATAATGTCGGCGCCGCGTTGGGCGGATTGATCGCCGCGGCATCGATTCCGCTCTATGGCTGGCAATCGCTTTACGTGATCGGCGCCATTTTTTCGTTCGCCATGGCGCTGATCATGATCGTCTATCTGCCCGACTCCCTGCTCTTTCTTATTTTGAAGAAGCCGAATTCGCCCAGGATCCGTCCGCTTGCCGAGCGGCTCGTGGACGGTCGCGTCTTCGCGGCGGACACGCGTTTCGTCGCACTAGACGCCCAGGAGGACCACAAAACGGCGAATCGAGCGGGTTTCTTCCGCCTGTTCACCGGCACCCGAGATTACGCGACTGCATTGCTCTGGCTTTTATTCGTCGCCGATGCGTTGGGATTTTTCTTTTTGGCGAGCTGGCTTCCGGTGGTGATGGTGAACGCGGGAGTCGGTTCGAGCACCGCCTCCCTGATGGCGTCGCTGTTCGTCCTTGCCGGCCTGATCGGCGGCTTTCTCATTATGCGCTTCCTCGACCGCGTCGGCCCGATCGCGTTCATCGCCCTACCCATCATCGGCGGTCCAACAGAGATTGTGATGGGTATCCGAGGATTGCCGGAGCCGCTCTTGCTGGTTGCCGTTGCGGTTGCCGGTGCGTGCCTCGCCGGCATTCACATGGCCGTCTATGCGATCGCGATTCGGTTCTATCCACCCACTATTCGCGGCATCGGCATTTCGATGGCGACGGTATTCGGGCGCGCAGGAGGCATTGTCGCGCCCTATGTCGGCGGGTTTTTGCTTTCGGCCCACATGCCGCTGCAACGACTGATGATCTTCGCGGCCATCCCGTGCCTGGCCACGACCGTCATCGGGATCGGGCTTGGCGTGCTCTACCGCCGGCATTTCGACGTCCCCGCTTCGCTGCCAATCGCGGAGCCCTCGGCAACTTAGCACCCCCGTGGCCCTCTTGCTTTGATACCGACACGTAGAGACCTGCGCCGTCGCCATATAGCCCTGGCTTTCGCGAGGCCCGCTGGACCGCGAGCGCGCTCGGCTTTCGCGCATCCCTTCGTCGACCCTTTCGCCGTTATTGAAACTGCTATGCAATTTTGATGTGAAATTTGGCGAACATCAAGGGACCGCGCTGGCATACGGTTTCCCAAAAAACACTCGGAAATTACTGGGAATTTTGAGCCTTTTCGGCTTCTCGGAGAACGCCGGCTAACAGGGGGTGGCGGAGAGGGTGGGATTCGAACCCACGGTACCCCGCAAAGGGCACAACGGTTTTCGAGACCGCCCCGATCGACCGCTCTGGCACCTCTCCGCGGCTGTGGTTCGTCAAGGGCGGCGGACACTAGCGGTTTGCGCGCGTCCCGCCAAGCCATTCGGTTCCCGGAAACCAGATGGGGCTTGGCAGGGGATCGCGGCGCGCGCATTTGGGGCGCGGCCAAGTATGCCTAGAAGGTCCGGGCGGTGCTCTTGGCCGCGACGAGGGCGGTCGGAGCCGGAGCGGAATGTCCGCCGGCGGCAAGAATTTGATCCGACACCGCGCGCGCGAGAAGAGCGTAGCCGCCATCGGTCATGTGCAATTCGTCACGCGACATGAGCTGGGCCCGAGTCAATTTTCCGACCGCGAGCCATTCGCGCATCAAATCGAAGCGGCGGATCACCGGGACACCCAACTCCGCGCCTAGCGTCCGAAGAGCGTCCCGATAACGGACCGAGCCAGGCACCGCTTGCAGCACGGGGCAATCTTGCGGCGTCATCAGCATGACGTCGATGGCCGCCGCCCGCATCGCGTCGATGCCGCGGCGCGTCTCGCCGATGAAGCGCTCGAGCGGCAAGCCCTTGAGGGGGTCGTTGCTTCCCGTCTGCCAGATCACCAAATTGGGATGCTCGGCGATGATCTTGGGCAGACGCCGCATCATGTCGTCCGCTTCTTCGCCGCCCACGCCGCGATTGATCACGGTCACCGATGAGCCGGGCAATACCGCCCTCAGTTCCGCTTGGAGGCGGGCCGGATAGGTAGCGGCAGGAGAACTCGCCCCCGCACCCTCCGTGGATGACGAGCCGAACGCGACGATGCGGAGGGGGGCGCCTTGTGCCAGGATCGAGGCCACATGCGGCAGCGCGACCGATACGAGCGCCTGCTCCGGACTCGCCGCGGAAGCAGCCGTCATGGCGCCAAGCACAATTGCGCCAGCGGCAAGGAGGATCGCGGCGATCCTGCCGGAATAGGGGACGCTGAATGCCACCCCTCTTTGGTACTCATAATCGGGTCCGCCTGGCAAGAGCTGGAACGAAAACTTTTCGATCGGGAAACGGACGAACGAGGACGGTCCGAAGTCTTGAGAACCACCCACCGGAAGCATCGGCGCGCGCGCGTCTCGCCTCCATGATCCTGGCCGCGCCCATCAAGACAACAAGTCCGACCGCGTTGATGGCGACCTGAATCTCCCAGTTCGTGCCGAGCGTGCTGGTGAGCAAGCCGCCGATCAGGGCCAATAGCGTCGCCAGCGAAAAGATTTCAAGCGAGTGCCGACCGCAAGCATCGATCGCGCCCATCCAGCCACGCCGGACGAGCGCCAGGAACCTCGGGGAGCTGAGCCCGAGATAGACGAGCGCCAATATGTGGAGGAGGCGCAGCGGAGCGAGATTGCTCTTGTCGGGTGTACCGAGCGGGATGGGATGGAAATCCCACCACCCCCACGAAGCCCATGGCGCAGACGATAGCAAGGCGAAGCCGAGATAGGCCCAGCATGACCAAGCCAGCCAGTTTATGCGGGGAAGCGAGCCCGCGCCCGCCTCGACGACGCGCGCGCCCGCGGCGCCAATCACGAACAGGAATTGCCAGGCGAATGGATTGAAGTACCAGCCGTCCCCCGTCATCCAATTCTTCAAATTCAGCCCGGGATCGAGGTTCGCCGCCAGCCACACCAAGCCCGAGACGGCGAGGGTCGCCCATGGACTCTTTCGAATGCCAAAATAGATCAGCGGAAAGAAACCCAGGAGAATGATGTAAAGGGGCAATATGTCGAGCTTCGCGGGCAGCGCGCCGAGAGCGAGGCCATGTCGCACCACGCGTGAGCCGTGGCTCAGGAACGGGAGCAAGTCGGGAATCAAGATATCGTAACGCACGCTCCAAGCCTTGACGATCAAGAACGTCAGCAGGAGCAGGCCTGCCTGAAAAACGTACAGCCGCAGGCAACGCGCGATGACGCGGGTCAATCCGATGCGAACGCCGCTGCGCTCGAACGATCGTCCATAGGCGATCATGGAGGAGAAGCCGGAAAGGATGACGAACAGTTCGGCCGCGTCGGAGAAACCGAACATGTGCAACGTCACCCAACTCAGCGCGTTACCGGGCACATGATCGATAAAAATCATCAGTAAAGCGAGACCGCGCAGGACATCCACTCGGGGATCGCGTCGCGGGGAGCGACCTGCTTGCATATCAATTCCCAATCCTGCCGTAAACATACCACAGCCAGCCGACACTTACCGGTGCTAATCCATGCAATTTGTATTCCTAAATGGATTTCACAAGCCGCCCAGAGCATGTCTGGTCTGCCCCGCGGTCATTGATGAGATCGCCGAAATTTCCATGCCCGAGGATGCCGCACCCGGGGACAGCGCGGAAGGCTCTCGAAACCGGCGCGGAATCTCTTACGAGGTGATATGTTCGGTTGACTCCGTCGAGCGAACGGTTCGGGGGCTCGGTTCGAGAAGGGGGGGAACCACATGCGTAGTCTTGTTCTAACTGTCGCGCTCCTGTTGGGCGCGCTCTCACCGCTTCCGGCCCTGGCTACCGCTTTGGGACCGCCGGCGGCCACCTATGTTTTCGGAACGCTCGATGCGCCGCCGGTGAGCGAGACGAACGGCAACAAGGAATATACTTGTACATTGGTCAACACGATCGCGTCTTCCGAAATGCGTTCGAACGGCCTGGGCGCCGTTACGTTCTCGATGTCGGACCCGATTCAATATTTCAACAATGTCGCTCTCTACACATATGGTTCGTACGCGACGATGACGTTCGCGAGCGCTTCGACGGGGACAATTCGCTTTATTCGGGAAATCGTGGATTCGGTTGGGACCAAACCCATCGTCCAAACGTTCGATTTTGTCTCCTATACGCAGGAATTCAAAGCGTCGACCGAGACTCTGACCCTTTCCTTCACGATTGATTTCCCAAACTGCCCATTGGCGGTCAGCGGCATCTATCAGCAGTGAGCACGTAACACCCACAATGAATGAACCCGCGGGAGCGGTTCCGATCGTCATCATCGGCTGCGGTTTTGGCGGCATCGCGATGGCGATCGCGCTCAAGAAAGCGGGCGAACGCGACTTCGTCATCCTGGAGCGCGCGGCGGATGTCGGCGGTGTCTGGCGCGACAACTCCTATCCGGGCGCGGCCTGCGACGTGGTCTCGCGAATCTATTCCTTTTCCCACGATCAGGATTACGAATGGAGCACCGCATTCGCGCCTCGGCTGGAGATCGTCACCTACATCCATCGCGTGGTCGCCAACCACGATTTGCGGAAGCATGTCCGCTTCAACACCGAGGTTGCAGCCGCAACCTTCGACGAAGCCACGGCGCTGTGGCGGGTGGAGACAAAGAATGGCGAGCGCATCGAAACGCCGGTCCTGATTTCAGCCGTAGGCCTCTTCAACCGGATCAAGATTCCCGACTTCCCCGGCCGCGATACCTTCGAAGGGGCGCAATTCCATTCCGCATGCTGGAACCATGATGTCGCGCTCGACGGCAAGATCGTCGCAGTGATCGGCAATGGCGCCAGCGCCGTCCAGTTCGTGCCCAAGATCGCGCCTCGGGTGAAACGGCTCTATTTGTTTCAGCGCACACCGCAATATGTCCTGCCGAAGAGCATCTTCCCGGGCACCGGGAAATGGGACGCCTGGTTGCAGCGGCATCGGGGTTTGCGCGGCCTGGCGCGGCTCAAGATCTATCTCGCCTTCGAGCGCTTCGTCTTCCGGCGCAAATGGCGGCCGCATCTGCGTCTGCGCGGCGAAGCCGGCTTCCGCAAGATGCTCGAAGCCAAAATCGCCGATCCGGTCCTGCGCGCGAAGCTCACCCCCGACTTCCCGATCGGCTGCAAGCGCCAACTGGTCTCGAACGAATGGTTCGACACGCTGATCCGGCCCAATGTCGAAATCATCGACACGCCGATCGATTCCGTCACGACCACCGGCCTGCGCACGCGCGACGGCAAGGAGCGCGCGGTCGACGCCATCATCTATGGCACCGGCTTCACGCCGACCGATTATCTTCAGCCCATGCGCGTCACCGGCCTCGGCGGCAAGGGACTGAACGAAGCCTGGCGCGAGGGCGCCGAGGCCTATCTCGGCATCGCGGTCACGGGATTCCCGAATTTCTTCATGCTTTACGGCCCTAACACCAACGCCATCACCAGCATCATCTACATGCTGGAATGCCAGGCGCGCTACATCGCCGATTGCATCCGCGCGCTGCGCACGCGAAACGCCGGCTATATGAATGTCCGCGCCGAAATCCAAAGCCGCTTCATCGCCGAGGTCCAGAAGCGGCTGTCGGGGACGGTACAGGCAATGAGCATCTGCGTGACCTATTTCAAGCAGGCCAACGGCCGCATCACCACCAACTGGCCGGGTTACGCGTTCGAATACCGCTGGCGAACGCGCGGCATGCGCGCGAGCGACTACGAATTCGTGGCCAAGGCAACGCCGAATTTAGCGCCGCCGGCCGCAGGAGCCTGAATAGGGTATCAGGTTCACGTCCTACCGAAGCGTTCGCGCGCGAATTTCTGCATCTCGTCGAGCGTCATCGGCTTTCCCTGCCCCTGGAAGGCGCCGGCCGCGCGCATCGCGATCATCTCCTCGCGCGAATTGGTGCTCGGGAAGGGCGTATCGGGGACCGGAACGCCCAGAAACGTGCATAGCGGCCGCCAGCCCTCGCGCACGTCGAACACGAGGAGACGTTCCTTGGGAACGGTGCGGACGACCTCGTCCTTGTGGCGTTGGAATTGCCCAAGCATGAAACCGCGGTCGTTGATGCGGTCGCCGAAATCCACGTTGATCGTCTTCGCGAAGAACTCCTTCAGCGGCGTCGAATCCGACCGCAGCCGCCAGGCCGGGGAAAATACGGTGGCCAGCGTCGATTCGAACCACGTTTCCGGATCACGGACCGATAGGACAATTTTGGCCTCGGGGTAGTAATCGGCAAGCTGGCGCCAGAAGGTGCAGCCCGGCGCATCGGTGCAGGATCGATAATCCTTGAAGATCGCATCCCAATCCGGCTTGCCGTCCGCCGCCTGAACCCACAAGCTCGTGCTGGCGGGGTTCATCATGATCTCGCGCATGTGATGGCACGGCCCGAAACCCACTTGTTCGAGTGCCAGCTTGAGGGAGAGGGTTCCCGTGCGCGGATAGCCGGCGCCAATAACCTTGAGTGCCATCTTCATGTCTCTTCCGGTTGGAACCGACGCGACCGTCTTCGGGGTCGAATCCAGCGACCCGCCTCGGCCATGATTTGGTCATTCATTATGCCACACGGAATGCCGAGGGGCGAACTCGTCGCCGTTCCAATACCGGATTACCGCGAGGGTGATTTTTGCCGCGCGAAGGTCGCGGAGATAGATAGTTTACGCCGAATTCATCGTCACGAAGCAACGGGCGGTACCGCTGCCGGCACCGCCCGTTCCCGTGATGACGCCAGCCTGAGCCGGCGTCAAAGTCGATGTTCAGTTGCTTGGGATAAGCGTCGGTTTCTTGTAGTAATCGATGATCTGGTGGGCCAGCCAACCATGGTCATCGGGATTGCTGAAATTCTTGATGACGCTGGTGGTGTTGCCGCCGCCCCACAGGATTGCGAACACATGGCTGTTTGTTGCCGCCATGGTCAGCTTTCCGTTGTCTTGGCCCCACATGAAGTTCCCTTTCTGAAAGAGCAGGTACTCCTTATACGTCGAGCCCTTGGGGCAATAGTAGGAGGTACTCCCGCAACTCATCAGGAAATTGCCTACGGCAGTGTTTGTATCCGTCGCGGATTTCGGCCCCGCGATGAGGTTGCCGAGGCTGGCCTCCAGATTACTCTCCCCGAAGAAAAAGACCGGCGCGGTGCTGAATATGTATTCGCCCTTCGTGTCGTTGTAGAGTTCCGGGGTTTTCTCCCCGACATAGGGAAGGTGGGACCCTGGAATCTGCCACATCATGATCGGGATTTTGTCGAACTTCGCACTGACCTGGCCGATCGCCGTCACATAATTGTCCCATGACCGCTCGCTGTAGAGTCCAGCCTCGCCGGCGGCGGCGCTGTCGTCCGCCTCATAGCGGTCGAAGACGAAATAATCGGGGACATAGGACGCTCCGAGAGCACCGAGTTTGATCGCGCTGGGAGCGTTCTTATTCAGCCAAGTCGACAACGGCGTCGAATAGGTCTTGGCGATGCCGGCATCCGTCAGGTTGGAATCCACCCAATAGCCGGTGCCCACCGCCCACATATTGTCCTGCCAGCCGAACGAGACGTGCCCGACCGGCGAGAATGTCCGGATGAGCCAGTTGTTCGCCCGGACCCAGCCCTCGAAACCCGCCGGGAAATTCGGTCGCCGATATTTCGTTTGGTCGAATGTCGGTTTGACGACGCATTCATTAAACCAGTCGCCGATCTGACTATATTTCTTGCCGGTTCCGCCGATCAGATTGTTGGTCGCCGTATTCCAATAGGGATCCGATGCGGCGTTGATGCTCCAGACCGGATAGCCGTCCGCGAGCATCTGCTCAAGGATCGATACTGGTGTCCCGGTGTAGGTCTTGTTGAGATAGGGCGCCTTACCGAGGCCATTGGGGTTGGAGGTATTGTGATATTTGCGCACGTTCGTTTGGAAGCACAAAACCTGGTCGACGGCCCCATTGACCGCATTCGCGGGGAGCGCCTTGTCCACCGTGCCAATGAAGTTGCCCTGCTCGATGGCTCCCATCAGATCGGGATTGAGGATCAGCGTTCCAAAATAGTCCTTGGCTTTATAGACGACCGGCTTGCTGTTCAGCGCGATCGCATCGGACGACAGGCTTATGAGATGCCGCCCCATGAGGTAGGTGCCGCCGCCGTGCGCCGCATCCGGTTTCGGCGAATTCGTAAAATCGTCGACCGCGAACCCGCCGCTCATCTGGGCGGTGTATTCGACGATCGCGACCCGCGTCGCATGAGCGTTGATGCCGCTGAGCGTGGCGAGATCGACCGTCATTTGGAGCGCGTTGGTCGGCGGATCGATGACCCCCGGATCGCCATTGCCGTTCGAACCGGCATATTTGAAGACGACATCGACGGGCCGTCCTTGGAAATCGTCATCGCCACCCCTCGAAGTTTTGGTGAGAGGCGTGCCGTCGGGGCCGCCGACGGCTCCCATAGCGAGATAATCCGGCCAGCCCGGAACAGCTTCGGCGGCGCGCGATGAGGAAATAGCGCCGCTGGCGCAAGCGAGTGCCGCGGCGCACAAGAGTGCCGCCGGCATTGGTAGTGTCTTCATGCCAATTGCCCCTTTCAAGATTTCGCCGGGCGGGTGAAAATCCACCACGGCTCGGTGTCCAAGGTCCCGCCACAATCAGAGCATTGCCGTCGGCGGATGCCGCGACGGGCATGCCTTGGACACTGGACTCCGGGATAATTGTAGCCGCTACGTGACCAGCTTCGGCCTGGTCACGGACGTTAGCGATCGTGAAAGAATTAAACAAGAGGTTATATTATTTTAGAAGCGGAATTGTGGGGTTTCCGTAGACACAATATAGAATAGAATTCCGGCTACACAATATAAAATAGAATCCGGGGACAACCAGGCTGTAGCGGGCCCGCGCAAACGGGGATGCAGGGCAGCCGTTCGTCGCTCGCACTGGACCCGGGCTTTCGCGGGAGTGACGATGTATATCTGTCTCAGCGATTTCGAGGAAAGCCATGAAATACCGCATGCTCGGCCGCACCGGCCTTTATGTCTCCGAAATCTGTCTCGGCACCATGACCTTCGCCGGCCGCGGCCTGTTCAAGAATGTCGGCCAGGTCGACCAGGATGGCGCGACCGCGCTCGTCAAGCAGGCGCTCGAAAGCGGCGTCAATTTCTTCGACACCGCCGACGTCTATTCCGAAGGCGAATCGGAACGCTATCTCGGCGGCGCGATCCAGGCGGTGGGCGTGGCGCGGAGCGAGATCGTCGTCGCCACCAAGGCGCGCGGCCGCATGGGGCCGGGGCCGAACGCGGTCGGACTGTCGCGCGGCCATATCATGGACGCGGTCGAAGCGAGTCTCGCCCGGCTCCAAACCGATCACATCGATCTCTATCAGATCCACGGCCTCGACGCGGTGACGCCGCTCGACGAGACGATGGCCGCGCTCGACAATCTCGTGCGGCGCGGTCTGGTGCGCTATATCGGCTGCTCCAACCTCGCGGCGTGGCAGATCGAAAAGACGCTGGGCCTGTCGGCCGCGCGCGGCTGGGCGCGTTTCGAAACGGTGCAGGCCTATTATACGATCGCCTCGCGCGATCTCGAACGCGAAATCCTGCCGATGATGGCGGCGGAGCAGCTCGGTCTCATGGTCTGGAGCCCGCTCGCGGGCGGATTGCTCAGCGGCAAGTTCAAGCGCGACGCGGCCGGCCCCAACAATGCGCGCCGGAGCAGCGGCTTCGACTTCCCGCCCATCGACAAGAACCACGCCTTCGACGTGGTCGATGCGATGCGGCCGATCGCCGAGCGGCACGACGTATCGGTCGCGCGCGTGGCGCTTGCGTGGCTGCTGCATCGCAAGGGCGTGATGAGCGTCATCGTCGGCGCCAAGACCGAGGAACAGCTTCGCGACAATCTCGCCGCCACCGACCTGAAACTCGATGAAAGCGAGCTGGCGGCGCTCGACAAGGCAAGCGCGCTTAAGCCCGAATATCCACAATGGATGTTCGAGCGGCAGGGCGCCGGCCGCGTGCCCGGCTGAGAAATTCGCGAACCCGCCCGACAGCCCATCGGCGGCGTGGACGCGTAGGCGCCGCGGGCGAGGGGCGACGCATCGGACGGTTCTTCCCGGCCCCGTTCCCGTCCCGTCAGTCCGCCCTATCGCGAATCGGAGGCCATGCGTCTTTTCAAGCGGGCGAGGCTATTTTTGGCCTGCTCCGACCCTCCGGCCGCGGACTGGCGCAGCCATCGGATCGCATGCCGATAATCTTGGGGAACGCCCAGTCCATGACCATAAAGATAGAGGACCCCGAGGTTGTATTGCGCTTCGGCATTGCCCTGGTCGGCGGCCAAGCGATACCACATCGCCGCGGTCATATAGTTGCGGGCCACGCCATAGCCATTTTCGTACATCATTCCGAGATTGAATTGGGCGGAAGCATTGCCGCGATTAGCCAATGGCCGCCAAAACCGCAAGGCCGAGACATAGTCTTGCCGTCGGAAAGCCGCATCGGCCGCCGAACCCTCGGCGTCGCAGACCGAACCGTCCTCCGGCGCG
>Ga0182024_10007014_pt1 | contig 24474 bp, 17 predicted proteins | sample P32metaG_FD_120480 | JGI IMG/M metagenome (GOLD analysis project Ga0182024, IMG submission 120480) | Permafrost microbial communities from Stordalen Mire, Sweden - P3-2 metaG (Illumina Assembly) | ecosystem: Environmental > Terrestrial > Soil > Wetlands > Permafrost | place: Sweden: Stordalen...
AGTTGGTACATCTCCGAGAAGCCCTTGCCGAGGGCGCTGCTGTTGGCGAGGTTGCCGCCGGGGACGATGATGTGCTCGGGGACTTGCCAGTCCATCTGCTCGACCATCTCGAAGGCGGGGGTCTTCTGGCCTTCGAGGCGGTAGGGGTTGACGGAGTTGAGCAGGTAGATTGGGAAACGCTGCACGAGGTCGTTGAGGATTTTGACGCAGCCGTCGAAGTCGGTCTTGAGCTGGAAGGTGAGGGCACCGTAGTCCATCGACTGCGAGAGTTTGCCCCAGGCGATCTTGCCTTCGGGGATAAAGACGATGCTGCGGAGGCCGGCGCGGGCGGCGTAGGCGGCCATCGCGGCTGACGTGTTGCCGGTGGAGGCGCAGGCGACCCACTCGAAGCCGCGCTGGGCGGCGACGGAGAGAGCGGCGGTCATGCCGGTGTCCTTGAAGGAGCCGGTGGGGTTCATGCCCTGGTGCTTGGCGAGAAGCCAGTCGACGCCGGCGGCTTTGGCGCAACGCGGAAGGTCGTAGAGCGGAGTGTTGCCTTCGCGGAGGGTGACTACTTTTTCGAGGTCGTCGACGATGGGGAGGAGATCGCGGAAACGCCAGACGCCGGACTGGTCCACCGCCATGGTTGATGTCCGGCGCTCCTGCCAGAGCCAGCGAAGGGCGCTGGGATTGGGCAGGTTGGCTGCGGTGTTGGTACCGCCCGGCTTAATGGCAGACCATGGGTAGACGACCTCATACAGGCCGTTGCAGAGCGGGCAGCGGAAGTTGCTGCTGGCGTCGTCTTTGGCGATGACGGCGGCGCACTCTGTGCATCTAAGGTGATGTGATGCTACTTTCATGGTTTCCCCTAGCCTATCGTAAAGCGCGGACCGCGTCTGCCGTACTTGCCTGCCTTGGAATGATGTTTGGTGGATGCTTTTCTACTGCAGACGCGTGGGGGCAGAAGGAGCTGCACGTGGCGGCGGCGGCTGATCTGCAGCCGGTGATGCCGGTCCTGGCACAGGCCTATGAACACGCAACCGGAGTAAAGCTGGTGGTGAGCTATGGGGCGTCCGCGACGCTGACTGAACAAATTCTGAACGGCTCGCCGATGGACATCTTTCTGGCTGCGGACTTTGTCTATCCAGAGAAGATTGTGGCGGCGGGGCTGGCGGATGGAACCGAACCGACACCGTACGCGAATGGGACGCTGGTGCTGTGGGCGCGGAAGGATTCGCCGCTACAGCCGTTGAGCATGGAACGGATGACCGACCCGCGGGTGAAGACGATCGCGATTGCGAATGAACTGCATGCTCCCTATGGACTCGCGGCGGTGAGTGCGCTGCGGCATATGAAGCTGTATGACGCCGTCTCGCCGCACCTTGTGGTTGCGGAAAATATTTCTCAGGCGGCACAGTTTGTGGAGTCAGGGAATGCTCAGCTTGGGCTGATTTCGTTGACGGCGGCGAGTTCGGAACACTTCAAGGAGATTGGGACGTATGTGCTGGTGCCGACGACCGCGTATCCGGGGATCCACCAGTGTGCGGTGATCATGGCGAAGTCCGAGCATAAGGCGGACGCGCATGCTTTTCTGGATTGGTTGCTGACGCCGGCGGTGCAGGGGAATTTGAGTAAGCTGGGGCTGGCTTCGGTGAAGTAAGGCTCATGTCCCTGCCGGACGGGCCCACTGCGCGTGGAGCGGCCACTTCGTGGCGGGTATACCGGTCTGGGCAGGATAAACGGCATAGATCCTCCCGTTGGTCGGGATCATCATTTTCCGACCAACGGGAGGACCACAGCAGATCGTAGTTGCAAGAAAGGCAGACGCGCCACGAAGTGGCCGCTCCACGCGCAGCGGGCCCGTCCGGCAGGACATGAGCCTTTTGATGTCTTCCGATGTCATAGACTGACGCTGTATGGATTTTGAGGCGCTGTGGTTGACGTTGCGGCTGGCCGTGGGGACGACGGCGATTCTGCTGGTGGCGGCGCTGCCGCTGGCGTGGTGGATTGCGTCGGGGCGCGGAGGTGCGGTGCGGGCTCTGGTGCAGGCCGTGGTTGCGCTTCCTCTGGTTTTGCCGCCGACGGTGCTGGGATTTTACCTGCTGATTGCGATGGGACCTTTGACTGCGCCGGGGCGGTTGTTGATGCGAGTGTTTGGGCATCCTCTGGCGTTCAGTTTTTCCGGGCTGCTCGTGGGGTCTGTGCTCTACAGCCTGCCGTTTGCGGTGCAGCCGCTGGTGGCGGGATTTTCGGCGGTGGATCGGGGCTATGTTGAGGCGGCGGCTGGCCTGGGAGCAAGGCCGGCCAAAGTATTTCTGTCGGTGGTGCTGCCGATGGCGCGAGCTTCCGTGCTGACGAGCGCGGTGCTGACGTTTACCCATACGGTTGGCGAGTTCGGCGTGGTGCTGATGCTGGGAGGGAATATTCCCGGATCGACGCGAACACTTTCGATCTCGCTCTACGACCTGGTGCAGGATGGCAACTATGCAGCGGCGGACAGGACCGCGCTGGTGTTAGTCGGATTTGCGGTTGTGGCGTTGCTGGCGATCTACCTGCTGCCAAGTATGCGGAAGGTTGATGGAAGGCAGGCGGACATTGTCAGATAAATTGCCCGCCAAGCTGCTGACGGTGAGGATGAAGCATCGGGTGGGGACTGTCTCGCTTGATGTGGAGTTTGCGTTGACGAAGCCGTGGACGGTGCTGTTTGGGCCGTCCGGCAGCGGAAAGACAACTGTGCTGCGGACGATTGCGGGGTTTGTGCGCCCGGAAGAGGCCGTGATCATGCGGGGCGCCGAGGTTCTGGTTGATAGCAAGGCGCGGATCTCCTTGCCTGCTTATACGCGGCCTGTGCGGAGTGCCGGACAGACAGCACGGCTGTTCCCGCAGATGACGGTGCGGGAGAATGTCGCTTACGGGGTTGGTTGGGACTCCAAATCAGAGGCGGCGCGAGGATTGGTTGACGAGGTCTTGAAGCTGTTTCGCCTTGGCGTGACGACGGAGAGCTTGCCGCGGGATTTGAGTGGGGGAGAGCAGCAGAAGGTGTCGGTGGCTCGGGCAGTTGCTTCGGCGGTTACGACTGGTGGGAGCGATGGGGCGCTGCTGCTGCTGGATGAGCCGTTCGCCGGTTTGGATATGAGGGTGCGGGATGAGCTTGCTGTGGAGTTGAAAGAGTGGCTCGGCGAAAGGAAGACGCCTGTGCTTTCGGTGACGCATGATGTCAGCGAGGCGTTTTTGCTGGGCGCTGAGGTGATCAAGCTGCGGGATGGGCGGGTGGTGCAGCAGGGTCCGGTGGGCGAGGCGCTCCGCGAGGAACGGCACAGGTTGATCGAGCATCTTGGCGTGGTTGATCAGCTGCCAGGCTGAACGGGTTCCTGCTCGAGCTGAATGTTGAAGCGGCGATGGATTTCGCGTTGGATGGTGTCGCGCAGGGCGGCGATGTCGGCGGAGGTAGCGTTGCCGCGGTTAATGAGGGCGAGGGTGTGGCGGGAGGAGATTCCCGCGGCTCCGAGGGTGAAGCCTTTGCGGAAGCCGGCTTGCTCGAGGAGCCAGGCGGCGGGGAGCTTGATGCTGCCTGGGCCGGAGGGCCAGTGGGGGATTTTTTCGATGGGAATGTTCAGCGCGGCGGCGATGGGGGCGAGTGTCGCTTCGGGGACGATGGGGTTCTTGAAGAAGGAGCCGGCGCTGCGGCAGTCGGGCTCGCCTTCGACGATCAACATGCCCTTGCCGTGGCGGATCTCGCGGACGGCGTGGTAGATCTCGATGGGCGTCGGGGGCTGAGCGTGGCTGGCGAAGTGGCGTTGCAGGTCGGGGTAGGTGAGGGTTGGGGCGGCGGTGCGGTCGAAGCGGAAGGTGACCTGGGTGACGATGTAGCGATTGCGGTGGGTGGTGTTGAAGAGGCTGCGACGGTAGGCGAAGCGGCACTGCTCGTGCGTGAGGGTGATGAAGGTGAGGGTTTCAAGGTCGAGGGCGCGGACGTGGGTGATGGTGTTGGCAACCTCCTGGCCGTAGGCACCGACGTTCTGGACGGGCGTGCCGCCGATGGTGCCGGGGATGCCGGCGAGGCATTCGACACCGCTGATTCCCTGCTCGCAGATGTGGAGGACGAAGCTGTCCCAGTCGGTGCCGGCGGCGACGGTGTAGTCGACGAAGTTATCTGCGTTGTGAGCTTGCGCAGGGGTGTCGATGGCGATGTGGAGGACGAGGCCGTCGAAGCCGCGATCGCTGATGAGGAGGTTGCTGCCACCGCCTAGAACGAAGATCGCCAGATTGCGCCGGCGGGCGGCGCGGACGGCATAGAGGAGCTCGGTTTCGGTGCGGCTGTCGCAGAAGAAACGCGCTGGGCCACCGATGCGGAAGGTGGTGTAGGGGGCTAGGAGGACCTGCTCCTGGAACTGGAGGACGGGAGGGGGCACGGGTTAGAGAGTACAACACCGGACGGGAAGACGACGGGTTTGGTGGCGCGGGGAGGGGTGAGACCGTACAATCGGGAGAGACGGCTGTTTGGTTGGCTGTTGCAAAGTTCAGGATTTGTAGAAGGTTCGACGATTCAAAGGGAGATGCTTATGTATCCAGAGATTATGGTGATTCCTATGCGCGAGGAGCTTACGCGCGCCGGTTTGAAGGAAGCTCGCAGTGCAGCCGATGTGGATGCAGCCGTGGCGCAACCGGGAACGACGATGGTAGTGGTGAACTCGATCTGCGGCTGTGCGGCGGGTAAGATGCGGCCGGGCGTTCGTCTGGCGATGCAGCACACGGCTAAGCCGGACCACTCGGTGACAGTGTTTGCCGGGCAGGACCGCGAGGCCACGGAGAAGGCTCGGAGCTACTTTGGCGGACATCCGCCGACCTCGCCTGCGATTGCGATCCTGCGCGATGGGCAATTGGTGTACCTGATGCAACGTTCGGCGATCGAGACCTCGACAGCGCCGGCGATTGCCCAGGAGCTGACGCGCGCGTTCGATACCTACTGCGCGACGACGACTGCCTAACGCCTTAGAAGACAATAGGAACAAAGATTGAGCCGGAGACTCGCTGCTACAGGGCGGGCTCCGGCTTTGTTCTTTTTTGACTCATTGGAAGGCGCGGGCTGCCGATAAGGGGATTATGGCGACCTCCCGATTACCCTCCGCTTGTGTTACTGGCCCCTGCGATTGTGCTGCTGATCGTTCTACTGATTCAGGTTCGATCTTCGCCATGGCATCGCAGAGGATGTGCATTCCTCCTCTGCGACGCCTGGAGGGAGACGAGGTCGAGATGGTGGGAACGGGTCCGGCGATGACGCGCCTGCGGATGCAGGTGCAGCGCATTGGGCCACACTTTCGCACGGTCGTCGTCAGCGGGGAGGCAGGCACCGGGAAGGAGCTGGCCGCGCGGGCGCTGCATCGTCTGAGCCAGGGAGCGGCGGCCCCGTTTATTGTCTGCCATGCAGGTGAGATTTCGGCCAAAGGGTTCGACACGAACAGGGCCGCCGCGGCTTCGGCTGACATCGACCGTTTGATGAAGGTGGCTAAGGGCGGGACGCTGTTCTTCGATGGGATCAGTGAGATGCCGCTGGAAGCGCAGGCCTATTTACTGTGCGTTCTGCGGCGGCAGGACAGTTCTCCGACCGGGTTGGCCGCGTCTCAGAAGATGGACCTGCGCATGATTGCTTCAACGCGTGAAGACCTCAGGGTGCTGGCGTCGACCGGGCGGATTTTGCAGGAGCTTTATCAACGGCTGGCCACGGTGGAGATTGCCCTGCCGCCACTACGGGAGAGAAGAGAAGATATTCCGCAGTTGGCGACTTACTTCCTTGCGCGGCTGGCATTGCAGGTTGAGACGAGCATCGAGGAGATTGGCGAAGATGCGATGAGACGGCTGGAGGCGCACTCCTGGCCCGGGAATGTGCGGGAGTTGGAGGACGTCTTGCGACACGGCGTTCTGCAATGCAAGGGGAGGATTTTGCAGGCGGCCGATCTTCCGGTGTTAGCGGGGGCTGGCGCTGAGGAGCCGGGGATGACAGATGCTTTTGGGACAGCGCGCCTGCAAGACGTCGTCGAGCGACATGTGCTGCGTGTGCTGAAAAGCTGTGCAGGAAACAAATTGCGAGCGGCGGAGTTGCTGGGAATCAGCCGATCAACGCTTTACAGGATGCTGGAGGCTTGCTCCTATGCCGACGGGGCGGCGATACATTGCAGGGCAGCCAGGGAGGAACGGTACACTCGATAGCAGGGGTTGAAATTGTCTATGAAGATGTTGGGGACGATGTTTGTGAAGATGCTTTCAAGGAATATTTCTCTGGGTGCGGCGGGTGGGTTGGCGTTGATTTGTTGCTTGAGCGTGTTGCCGGCAGGGATGCGGGGGCAGGCTATGGCGCCCGGTGCTGAATCGGTGGCTGCGCGGAGCAATGAGCTTTCGGCTCTGTTCGCGGAGATATGGCAGGACACCCTGAAGCACTCGCCGGAGTTCGCCTCGTCGCTTGGCGACAAGCGGTATGACGATCAGTTGACGGACTACTCGACCCATGAGGTAAACGCGTCGCTGGCGCGGGGGCGCGGGTACATCGAGAAGCTGAGCCAGATCGATACGGCAGGGCTGCCAGAGCAGGAGCGCCTGTCCGCTGAGCTGATGCTGCGGTCGCTGATCGACCAGCAGGAGGGGGCGAAGTTCAAGGAGTGGGAGATGCCGGTGAACCAGTTCAACGGCTTCCATACGGACCTGCCGCAGCTGGTGACGCATCTGCAGTTCGATGAGGTGAAGGACTACGACGACTACATTGCGCGGCTGCAGAAGGTCCCGAAGGCGTTCTCGCAGATCATGACGAACATGGAGCTGGGGATCGACGACGGCCGGATGCCTCCGCAATATTTGATGGAGAAGGTGCTGGCGCAGACGCAGGTGCTGGCGCAGCAGAAGCCCGAGGCGAGTCCTTTTGCGCTGCCGCTGAAGAAGTTTCCCGCGACCGTGAGCGCGGAAGAACAGAAGCGGATTTCGGGCGAAGTGATTGATGCGATTTCGACGCAGGTGCTGCCGGCGTATCAGCGGTTCGCGAAGTTTTTGCAGTTTGAATATGTGCCGAAGGGACGCAAGGATCCGGGGGTATGGGCGCTACCTGATGGCGATGCTTACTACGCGTATCGGATACGCCAGAGCACGACGCTGAACAAGACTGCGGCGGAGATTCACGAGATTGGACTCGACGAGGTAAAGCGCGACGAGGCAGAGATGCTGGCGATCGTGAAGAAGCTCGGGTTTACGGATTTGAAGAGCTTCAACGCAGCGCTGAAGACGAACCCGAAGGAGCACCCCGCTTCGGCGGAAGCTTTGCTGGATGCCTTTCGCGGCTACGAAGCGCAGATGCAGCCAAAGCTACCGGAGCTGTTTGGACGACTGCCGAAGGCGAAGCTGGAGGTTGTGCAGATGCCCGCCTTCATCGAAAAAGATCAGGCGGAGGCGTTCTACGATCAGGGGAGCCTGGATGGAAGACGGCCGGGGCGGGTGGATGTGAACACGTACGACTTTGCCAACAGATCGCTGGCTGGGGTTGAGGCGGTTGCTTATCATGAGGGGATTCCGGGACACCATCTGCAGATCTCGATCGCGCAGGAGTTGACGGGGCTGCCGGAGTTTCGCAAGCAGTCGTACTACACGGCGTACACCGAGGGCTGGGCGCTCTACAGCGAACGGCTGGGCAAGGAGGTCGGATTTTATCAAGACCCCTACAGCGACTATGGGCGGCTGGAGGCTGATATCTGGCGGGCGATTCGGCTGGTGGTGGATACCGGCGTCCACTCGCAACACTGGACGCGGCAGCAGATGGTGGACTACTTCCATGACCATACGGCGATGGATGACACGAATATTCAGGCAGAGGTGGATCGCTATATCGCGTGGCCGGGGCAGGCGCTCGGATACAAGATGGGGCAGTTGAAGATTCTGGAGCTGCGCGACCGCGCGAAGACCGCGCTGGGACCGAAGTTCGATATCAAGGCGTTCCATGATGAAGTGCTGGACTCGGGCGCGCTGCCGATGGATGTGCTGGAGCAGAGGGTGGACGCGTGGATTGCGACGCAGAAGAAATAGCCGCTGTCTGATAGCCTTTGTGGATGAGCGATGAGACTGGTGCGGTTGTAGTTCCAACTACCTTGGTTCCGGCTCCAGCGATGTCGGGGTTGCGGGTTGCGATTCTCGGCACGGGGAAGATGGGCGGCATTCTGCTGCAGGCGTTCCTGAAGAACAACCTGGTGACGCCGGAGCAGATCTTCGCTACGGTGCATCATGCGGAGCGGGCGCAGGCGCTGTCGGTGCAGTTTGGGGTGGACGTCACCACGGACAATCTTGCGGCGGCGCAACAGGCTGACGTGATTCTGCTGGGGGTGAAGCCGATTCAGGTTCCGGCGCTGATCGAGACGATCAAGCCGGCGCTGACGCCGGAGAAGCTTGTGCTCTCGTTTGCCGCTTCGGTGAAGACGCGGAGTATAGAGGACGTCGCGGGATGTGAACTGGGAGTAATTCGGGCGATGCCGAATACACCGGCGATGCTGGCTGCGGGGATTACTGCGCTTTGCAGCGGGCGCTTTGTCTCGGCGGAACAGATGGCGATCGCGCAGAAAATCTTTCAGACGGTGGGCCGGACTGTCGTCGTTGACGAGAAGCACATGGACGCGGTGACGGGGCTTTCGGGATCGGGGCCGGCGTTTCTTTACATCATCATTGAAGCGTTGGCTGAGGCGGGCGTGAATGTTGGTCTGCCGCGCGATATCGCTACGCTGCTGGCCGCGCAGACGACACTGGGTTCGGCGAGGATGGTGCTCGAGACGGGATATCATCCGGCACTGCTGAAGGACGCGGTGACGACACCGGCAGGATGCACTGTGGATGGAATCCTGGAACTCGAAGAGGGTGGGCTGCGCGTGACGCTGATCAAAGCAGTGAAGCGGGCGACGCAGCGGGCCAAGGAATTGGCGAACGGATAAGCCGTACTCGTTCGCGGAGCGACGGCGAATGAGTAAAGGTGAGAACGGCATCCGCTGGACTGCGTAGAATAAAAGAATGGCTACGGCTGCTGCAGCTCAGGTGAAGCGTGCACCCAGAACGCTGGGCTGGTTTGCGTGGGGGGTGGTGGGGTATAACGTGCTCGTGATCCTTTGGGGCGCGATCGTGCGGACCTCAGGATCGGGAGCGGGTTGCGGCGACCGCTGGCCACTTTGCAACGGGGACTTCGTTCCGCATCATCCGCGGCTGGCAACGGTGATCGAGTTTGCCCACCGGTCGATGACCGGGGTATGCGTGTTTCTTGTGGTGGTGCTGGTGACTTGGACTTTCCGTGCGACAGGGCGGGGACATCGAGCGCGGCGGGCTGCAGTGATCTCCGTGGCGCTGCTCGTGACCGAAGCACTGCTGGGAGCGGTGCTGGTGCTGGGTGGGTACGTTGCGAACAATATTTCGACCGCGAGAGTGGCGATGCAGTCGATTCACTTTACAAATACTATGCTCCTGCTGGGAGCACTGAGTTTGACCGCTTGGTGGCTGAGTGAACCGATGGACGCCGAAACGAAGCTGGCCGAGGGGTTGGTTTGGCCTGCCTGGATTGCGGTGATGGCGACAATGGTGATGGGGGCAACCGGAGCGCTGGCGGCCTTGGCGGACACCCTGTTCCCTTCTACTTCTCTGCGCGCGGCGCTGGCGGCGGACTTTGCGGCGAACTCTCCCTTGCTGGAGCGTATGCGATGGATGCACCCCGCCGCGGTGGTGGTGGGTTCGTGCTGCGTGCTGTGGTTGACGATGAGGATACGGTCGCGGCTGAGCTGGGTGGTGGCAGGCCTGCTGGGATTGCAGTTTTTCTTGGGCGTTGCAGACGTGCTTCTGCTTGCTCCTGCATGGATGCAGATTCTGCATCTGCTGGGAGCCGATGTCTATTGGGTCGCGCTCGTGGGATTGGCGGCGTCCGTGGTGTGGCCACGCACGCCGACGGTGACGCCAGCCTGACGGCTAGCGCGGGTCGGGCTTGCCTGCGATCTTGTCGCCGACCTTCTCAGTTCCGTGCGCCGTATCCTTGGCCGCAACCTTGGTTCCGTGCCCGATGTCTCTGCCTGCGGTCCTGGTTCCCTCCGCAGTCTTGTCTGCTGCGGTTCGCGTCCCGTTGGCGGTCTTGTGGTAGACCCTTTTCGTACCTGTGGTGGTCTTGTGCGTGGCAGTTCTGGTACCCCTTGCAGTCGTGTGGTAGGCCTTCCGGGTTCCGGTGTCGACGCCGTGGCCAGCGTCTTTGGCAGCGTCTTTTGTGTTGGTGCCGGCATTCTTCATGTCCTGCTTGGCGCCCTCCTGCGCAACGGCAAAGCCTGTGGAGATAACGAGTGACGATGCCAGAACGATGGAGCCTAGTTTGCGAAGTTGCATTGAGTCTCCTTGCGGGCGAACAAAACCCTGCGAGATAAGAGTAGCGGTTGGAGGGATGAGATGCAAAGAGGCGCGGGCTGCATCGCTGTCGCGGGCTGATGGCGCAGCCGTGTTGACGATTCGGTCGAATGACGCATCTGATACCGATAGGAGTTTCGCAGGATCAACGATATTTTCTGGCTGTTCATCATTGGAATTCACGGGGTTGGAGTAATCTTTTCATTGCTCAATGACTACTAGAAAACGAACTGCAAAGAAGACCGCTGGCGTGAAGAAAAACTCGGCCATCGCCGTTGAGAACCTGTTCTTCAGCCGGGACGAGTCGTGGATGCGGTTCAACCAGAGGGTGCTCGAAGAAGCCCAGGATGAGACCAACCCGCTGCTGGAGCGAGTGAAGTTTCTTGCGATCACGGCGAGCAATCTGGACGAGTTTGTAGAGATCCGCGTGGCGGGTTTTCTGCAGCGAATTGAAGACGGCTACAACCTGGCGCTGCCTCCGGATGAAGGCGGCCTGACTCCGCAGGAACGGCTGAACAGGCTCATGGAGCAGATCCACAACTTTGTGGACGCACAATACCGGTGCTGGAACGAACAGTTGCTGCCTGCAATGGATCGGGAGAAGATTCGTGTGTTGCGTTGGAGCGAGTTGGGCGACGAGGCGCGCGAACAGGCGCTTGCGTTCTATGAAAACGAGGTTGACCCGCTGCTGACGCCCGTGACGATCGACCCGTCGCATCCCTTTCCGCGAGTGCTGAACAAGGCGCTCTGTATCGGGCTGTTGCTGCGGCACCGTCGCAAGGGATCGAAGCCGGGGACGGCGCTTGGTGTGGTGACGGTGCCACGATCGCTGCCCCGGCTGGTGCCGCTAGTGGGCAACGATGGGTGCTGCGACTTCATTCTGCTGCATGAGCTGGTCGAGTCGCAGGTAGAGAGGATGTTCCGGGGATACGAGGTGCTGTCGCGGTCGGCGTTCCGGGTGACGCGGAACAGCAATCTCTATATGGAGGAGGAGGAATCGCGCTCGGTGTTGGAGAGTGTGCGCGCTGAGTTACATAATCGGCGCAAGGGCGACGCCGTTCGGCTGGAGATCGAAAGCTCCGCTGTCGAAGAGATGGTCGAGAGGCTGCGTATTAACTTCGAACTCGACCCGTGGCAGGTGTTTCGAACCGGTGGGCCGGTGAATCTTTCGCGGCTGATGAATCTTTACTCCGAGGCGAAGCGGCCGGCGCTGAAGTTTCCCGCGTTTGCAGGCAGAGAGTTCAAGCTGAGTGCGAAGTCCACCGATATCTTCGATGAACTGCGCAAACAGGATGTGCTGCTGCATCATCCTTTCGACACCTACAAGACGGTGGAAGCGTTCATTGGTGCGGGAGCGGCGGATCCCGGCGTAATCTCGATGAAGCAGACGCTCTATCGGACCAGTAAAGATTCGTCCATCTTCAGGGCGCTCACCGAGGCGGGCCAGAGTAAGGAAGTGACGGTGGTGGTCGAGCTGATGGCGCGGTTCGACGAAGACTCGAATATTCGCTGGGCGCGGGAGTTGGAGGACGCCGGCGTCGGTGTGTTTCACGGCGTCTTCGGCTTCAAGACGCATTGCAAGCTGGCGTTGCTGGTGCGGCGCGATCCCGACGGTGTGGTGCGGCGGTATGCGCATTTGGGAACGGGAAACTACAACCCGGTGACGGCACGGTTCTATACCGACATTAGTTTACTCACCTCGAAGCCGAAGCTGACAGAGGCCGTCCAGAAGGTGTTCAACTATCTCACCGCGGAGACGGAGTCCGACTCGTTTGGTCCCCTGATGGTGGCTCCTCTGACACTGGCGGAACATCTGATTGCCCTGATTGATCGCGAGGCGGCACATGCCAGAGCAGGAAAGCCGGCGTCGATTATCGCCAAGATGAATGGCCTGCTGGATCGGCGCACGGTGGAGGCGCTCTACGCAGCCTCGCAGGCGGGCGTCGAAATCGATCTGATTGTTCGCGGGATGTGTTCGCTGCGCCCCGGTGTAAAAGGGTTGAGCGAACGGATACGCGTGCGGAGTATTGTGGGACGGTTTCTGGAGCATAGCCGAATCTTCAGTTTCGCCAATGGTGGCGCGGAGGAGATCTACTGCGGCAGCGCGGACTGGATGCCGAGGAATCTCAGCGAGCGCTGCGAGGTAGTGTTCCCGGTCCTACAATCCGACCTGCACCAACGACTGCGAAAAGAGATTCTTGCGGCCTATCTGGCGGACAACACGAAGGCCCGGATCCTGCAGCCGGATGGAGATTATGTGCGCGCTCCGCGAATAGGAGAGCCCTTCAGCGCTCAGGATTACCTGATGCGAGTGGCGGAGGGCGCGGAGGAGAAAGTGCCCGCCACGACGAAGCACGATAAGGCGAGCATGCGTTAAATCTTCGGGGGAGTGCTTGCGCTGTTCGCGATGATTTTTACGAAAGCGTTAGGTCGCGGTTATCAGACTGTCTCAGAAACATGGCCAAGTTACCGAACGGTCAGTCTAATCATGGCAGCCTGCACAGTCGCACCAGCGGTGGCAGTTACGGTGACGGCATAGGCTCCCGCAGCAGTGACGGATTGTCCTGGGGAACTGATGCTGAGGCCGGAGCCGCAGCCCGTGACGAAGCCAAAGGTGGAGACAGCAAATAAAACAACAAGGAAGCTGCCGCGGCTTTTTCGACTACCGTCGCGACGCGGGAGGAAGAGCAGAATCACTCCAACGAGCGTTGCGCTGCTGCCGCCCGGAAGCCCGGCCGGGGTGGGATGGTTGCGGGCCGCCGTATCTGGAATCTCATTCCCCGTTGCAGCAAGGGCGATGGTGAGAGTCGTGGTTGCGGCAGCGGTGCCGGTGAGGGCGATGGACGAGGGAGCGAAGAGACAGGTCGCTCCGGAGGGCAGGCCACCCGAGCAGGCAAAGCTGATGCTAGAGAGAAATCCTCCTGTCGGTGTCGCCGTGAGAGTGACCGGGCCGGATGTTGTGCCCTGTGCCGCAGTAAGTGTTGCACTCGAGAGAGACAGAGTGAAACCGGCGGAGGGTGCGAGGATATTCAGAGTCGCAAGCGGGGAGGCGGCGGCCAAATGATTGGAGTCGCCGAAGTAGTTGATCTGGAGGGCATGCGAGCCGGCCTGGAGCATGGTGGTGTCTAACGGCACACTGACCGTGGGGCCGCTGAGGACCACCGGCAGACCAAAGAGATTGCCATCCATTAGAAGCTGCACGGTCCCGGTGGGCGTGGGCGATGTCGGACCGATCGTGGAGGTGATGGTGACTGCTGTTCCCTGCACCGCCGCTGCGGAGGGAACGGCGATGCTGACAGTGGAAGCGAACGCGGCGGAGGAACCAGCGACCATGAGAGCGATGGGTGTTGAGACTGAGCCTGCGTAGTTGGCGTCTCCCGAGTAAACGACTGTGATCGGATCGGCGCCGGAGGGAAGTTGACTGGCCTGGAGGTTGATCGTCGTGTCGCCTGCGCTGGCCGGCGAGAGCATAGAGGACGCAAGGACGGTGCTTCCCGAATTCACCATGACTGTGCCGCTGGGATGCAGGCCGTAACCGGCGGTCTGCGGTAGCACCTGAATCGTCAGCACGGCGGCCGCATTGGAGTAGAGAGAAAGTACGCTGGAGCTGAAGGCGCTAGTCGTCGAGGCCCTTGTAATGGTAAGTGGAAATGGTGCGGCCTGGCTCGCGCTGAAGCTGTTGTCGCCGGAGTAGACTGCGTTGATGGCGTGGACCCCAGGGGCAAGGAGTGCAGTTTGGACCTCGGCCGAGCCGGTTGAGTCGAGCTGGAGTTCGCCTCCAGCCAAAGCCGCGCCGTTGTCGAGGAAAGCGACATTGCCGGTAGCTGTCCCCTGCCCCGAATGGCCCGAGATGCTGGCGCGAAGCAGAAAAAGATTGCCGTAAGGCGCGACCGAGACGGCTGTACTGCCGCCGGATGAGGCGTTGTAGAGGAGTGGCTGGAGGCTGATGGTGCTGCTCTCCGGGATCACGAGAAGAGTCATCGGATTCGAGTCGCTGGCGGCGTAAGTCCCATCGCCGGCGTAGTGGGCTTGTACCGGTAGGACCCTCCAGGGAGATTGCCAAGGGACGCCGTGTAGGAGCCGGATGCGAGAGCACCGGACTGGACCGGAGAGGAAGCGGCAAGACCGCCGATCGATACGCTACCAGTGGGGGTCCCGCTGTTCGACGACACGTCCGCGATGACAGCGACGGTGCCGCCGTGGACGATCGTAGAAGGAGCGAGTGCAAGTGTGGTGGTCGTAGAGACGAAGGTGGAGTTGGTCCAGCTATTGACGAGATTGGCGGCGTTGACGCTTCCCAGGCCAGTGGCAAAATCGTAGCCGATGGTAGCGCTGAATCCCGAGAGAACACCGTAGTGGTCCGATGGATTCGTGACGGTACAGTTAGGCGTGCCTTTGAGGCAGGGCATGGCAATGGTGCCGGTAGTGACGTCGTTGAAGATGCAGCCTGAGGCAGGCGCACCCGTCGCGGAGTTGCATGCAATGCCGGATCGGGCCTGTTGGCTGGCGAGGCTGTAGAGCACATAGCCAGCGTTGCCCATGCGTCCGCCGATCTTCTGGTTGACCATGGAGAGGATGCCGGCGAAAGCAGGCGAGGCCACCGAGGTTCCGCCGTAACCAGCGAAGTCGGTCAAGCTGCAGGGTTGTCCATCGGGGTTGCCACTCTGCTGACATATCACGTAAAAAGCGCCGAAGAAACCTGCGATGGCGAAGAGAGACACATCCGGAACGTCGCGGGAGCCATCTGCGGGAACGCCGCTGCCCGTCTGCCAGGATGGCTTGCCATACCCTCCCGTGCAACTGGCGGGCGAGGAGCCGTCCGACTGTGTGCAGGTGCTGGCGCCGCCGCCGCCGCCTACGACAGTGGAGAAGCCGTCGCGGATGGCACTGGGGTTGTTGCACACCTGTTCAGGGGTCTCGCCCGAGAAAGCGCCGTCGGTAGCAAAGACGCTGTTGGTGCAGCTCTGGTTCCACGGGACCTCGGGGATGTAGCCCTTTGCTGAAGCCTCGGTGGCGCTGTTGTTTGCTGCGTTCCAGAACGCTGCACCGCCGCTGGGCATGTAAAAGTCCGTGCCGCCGACCGCTACGTTGTAAGCCGTGCTGCCCAGTCCATTGATCGCGATACCGTCGGTTGCACCGTCAGCGGCGGAGTCGTCGCAGCCGGCCGAGCCTGAATCTCCACTGGCAATCAGAACGGTAATACCCTGTGCGGCGGCCTGCTGCCAGAGCGTGTTGTAGAACGCATTGCCAGCGGTGCCGAGAAAGAGCTCGCACTCGCCATAGCTGTAGCTCATGATCGGCGCAAGGTTGTGATCGACGATATAGATGGCCGAGAGGTCGGTGCCTTGCATGAGCTCCGTACTCTGCGACACGACATAGTCGATGGTCGCTCCCTTAGCGACGGCGCCGGACCACTGGGTATCGATGTCCGCTTCGGCCTCGTCGCTGGTGACGCCTGGGTCGGCCCGGTTATGGATAATGTTGAGGTACTGCGTACCGGTAGCCGTTGCGGTGTCGCCCAGGGGAAGGCCAAAGAGCTTGCGGAAGTTGACGAAATCGGCAGGATTGATGTCGGTCTCACCGACAATGGCGATAGTCTGGCCGGTACCGTCGATGGGCGTGCTCGCGCTCCAGAGTGGAAGAACGTTGTAGATGGTAGCGAAGTCGTAAGGGCCGACACCATAGGAGGTGCCGCTCCCGCTGCCGAGCGTAAAGGAGGGCCGGGAGAGCGTAGCGCCTGTCTGGATCTGCGCGGAGATTGAGTCCGGCAAGCGGGTGGTGAAGTTGGTCGTAAGGTCGCGGCGGAAGTTGCCCAGCTTGCGATTAGCAGCCCTGCGGGGGAAGTTGTTCAGCGAGGCGACGCCAGCGATAACGGGGGCGAGGGCGGCTGGAATCTCAGGATCGGTCGCGTTGGCGAAGTACTCCTGACCATGCACGTCGTAGTGATGAATGCTGGTGTGAAATGCCGTTCGTACGGCGCCGGCATTGCCGCTGAATTCAATAGACGTGCGGCCCGCGTTGATCTGGATACCGGTGAATCCGCGGCTGGAGAGCCACGTGGTCACTATACCGAGGTCGCGGTCCGAAGGCCCAAACGCCGCACCGAAGCTTTCAGGAGTGAGCCATTGAAGATAGTTCGAGGAGGACTTGTCCTGCTGCTGGTCGATGAGCTGCTTGAGGGCCGTCTCCTGATCGGCGCCGCGCTTCAGAACGAGAACCATGCGTTGAAGCGGCTTGGCGTCGTCGAGCGAGCCCCGGTCGAATTCGGACCGGGCCAGAGGATGGGTGTTGCCCGAAAGAGTGGTGAGGTGAGAATCGTCGACGGCTTGAACGATTCGTGAGTGCAGAACAGAGAGTGGCGCCTGCGCGGATGCCGAGGCAGCAGTAGCAAAAATGAGAATACTGGCGATAAAAAGCGGCCAGGGAGCTGCGGAGAGACGAGCCATGCAATCGGTCCTGCGCTGGAAGCGGCACCTTCTTCAGTTCTAAAGAGACCTGAGAGGTCTGCTTCAGGCACGATTCTTTCCTGAGCACATTGGTGCGTCAAGAATCATGGACGAGGAATCAACGATGCCCGCAGGAGATTGTTCCATTAAAGGAAAAGGCCGCGCCGGGGAGGCGCGGCCTGGGATAGAGCGGATACTACGGCACCGTGACGACAACCGTTGCGCTGTGCACGAGATTGCCCGTGCTGGCATTATTCACCGCTGTGACCGTGAAGGTGTAGGTGCCGGCAGGCGTGGGGGTCGGACCTGTGCCGCCACCGCCGCCGCCGCCGCCCCCGGTGGTGGAGGTATTGGAGCAGCCAATTGCGGTGAACGCGGCGACCGAGAGAATCACAGCAAGCAGAGCGCCCCAGCGGCGGCGGCGCGGCATTGTGAGTAGAAGCATACAGGCCAACGTGGCCCCAGAGCCCGCGGCATACCAGGGTGCTCGTCCGGTTCGCGGATGACTGGAGGCGCCTTTGACTTGCGCCCTTAGTGCCGCGTTGAGTGCGGACGCCGTGACAACGAACGAAGTCGTACCCGCCGTCGTGGAGCTTATCGTAACCGCCGGTACCGAGAAGGCATAGGTCGCACCGGCGAGGTTATCGTTGGTCGCAATCATGTTGACCGTGCCGGTGAATCCGTTGACCGGAGTGATCGTGAAGACGACGCCTGTGCCGACAGCGCCGGACTGCACAGTGACGGCGCCGCTGCAGGGTGTAAGGGAGAAGTCAGGCTTTGTCGTGGAGACAATGTCGACTGAAGCCAAGGTGCCGTCGGCTGCTAGGAGCGTCCCCTTGGAGGCGGCAAACGTGGAGTCGCCGGTGTAGACGACGCTGACGTTGTGTCCACCCGAAGATACTGTCGGGGCACTGAGCGAAAAAGTTGCAATGCCGTTTACCAGAGGCTGCGGCGTACCAACTGCCGCGTTATCAATGAGCAGTTGAACCATGCCGGTAGGAACAGCACCGGAGACTGGCTGACCGGAATAAGTAGCCGGACCTGGACTCCCTGTCGTGACTTTGACACTTAAAGCAAGAGCAGTGGAGATTCCGCAAAGCGCGGTAGAGGTTGTGACAGTGGTATTGGAAAGTACTGTGCCGATGCTACTTCCGCCACCCCCCGCCGGTATCGCCGACGCCCAGCTATTCGCCAGGACATTGGCGTCGATGGAACCAAGGCCCGAAGCCTGGTCATAGCCAGGACCGGCGTTGTATCCGATGGAGCCACCGTTGGGGCAGTTTGGGGTTCCCTGGGAGCACGGAACCGAGTTGTTGCCAGTCGTAGTGTCGTGGAAGATGCTGCTGTAGGTCGGTCCGTTGGCCAAGCCGTAAAGGATGGGATTGACATTCCCGATGCCCGTGTTCGGCGTGCCGCCAAGTTTCTGTTCCACCACAGCCATAAGACCCGCGAAGCTGGGAGCGACGAACGAGGTGCCCCCAAAGACGTCGAGCGTGCCACTGGTGCTCAGGAAGCCGTTGGCGCAGGATCCCTGGCTGCACACGATGTAGCCGTCGTGATTCGAGGCTGCGTTGAACGCGATATCCGGAACGTCGCGGGAGTCGTCATTGGCGCAACCCGCGCAAGGAGTGTTTCCCATGCCCGTTGAGTTAGCGAGCTGCCATGAAGGTTTGGCGAAGAAGGCACTGGCACCGCCGCCACCTGCACCGCCGGGCGTCAGACCTTCGGTCGCGGTAGTCTCGTTCCAGGGTTGCTCGGGAATGTACGAAAGAGCTGAACCCCCGTTGCTCCCGTTGCTTGTACTCCAGTATTGCCCTGGAGTATTGATGTCACCAGTGAACATGGTGCCACCGGCCGAAGTCACAAACGGAGAACTGCTGGGAAAGTCGACATTGAGCCCCTCGGAGGCCAGCCCTTCATCGTCGCAGTCTGTCGCGCCGTCGTCGCCGGCCGAACCCACGATGGTGATGCCCTCCACGTTGGCCTGTTGGAAGAGCAGATTGAGGGTATTGATGGAAGCTGCACCCGTCAGACTCTCGCACAGACCATAGCTGCTGCTGATGATGGGCGCGGGCGGGGGACTATTCGCGGGAAGTCCGGCACCATCGACCAGGCCGGTAAGAGCATTATTAAGAGCATCCTGGCCGTAGGCATAAAGTATCGTCGCTCCCGGGGCGGCGGCGCCGGACCATTCCATGTCGATATGGGATTCATCGATGTCTCCCGATTGACTGCCTGGATCCGTACCAAAAAGCCTGGTCTGGGGGACACTGGCAGGGAGGCCAGCGGCAGCGCGGAAGGACGCGACATCGGCCAGGACAGGGTCCGTCTGCCCGACGACCGCAACGGTAAAGCCCGCGCCATTGAAGCTCGTAAGCAACGGATTAAAGTCGTAGATGGTGTGAAAGTCAGCTGGCGCAATGTAGTAGCTCGTCACACCGCTTGCCGTCTGGGTGTACTGCGGGTTGGCCGAATCGACCGGGTTGACCGGAACGCTGCGAACCCGCGAACGGGGCTTCAGCTTGAAATCGTTGAGGCCGGTGACGCCATTCACCACTCCCGCGATACCAGCAGGAAGCACAGGCTCCGTAATATTCGAGATGTGCTGCTCGCCGCGGTACGACAGGCTATGGATGCTTGTACCAAAGGCCTGCTGCGCCTGCGCGACAGTCCCGGAAAAGGTAATGAAGGTGGAGCTGCGTGCCGTCCCGGTGATGGTGAAGCCCTCGCTGGCAAGCCACGCAGAGACCTTCGCCAGGTCTGCGCTGCTTAGACCGAAGCGCGCCCCGTATTGCTCCGGCGTGAGCCACTGGTGATAGCTTGGCGAACTGGGGTTCAACTGGGCCGCCAGAAGCTGGGTAAGGTCCGCCTGCTGCGCCGCTGTCAGGTTGAAGCGCACCGAGAGCGATTCAAGCTTCCTGTCCTGCGGCGCGGGCCCAAGATCCGTCGCAAACTTTACCCGTCCGGAGACGGTGCCTTGCACGGGCACGCGGTTAGCGCCGTTTACAGCGGCGATGCGGTCCGGTGCCGCCGCGTGGGAGAGGGAGGGAAACGTGGCCAGAAGCAGACCGAGGGGGAGAGTGAGATGAGAGATCAAGCGGCTGCGCATTGGATGTTTTCTACCTTACTACGACTCGCTGCAGAGAGATTACGGAATGGCCTGAAACGCCAGCCTCGAAGACAACTCCGCACACACCTGTAGGAGAGTACGGTTACATGCTTAGACAGACGAGTGAAAGAAAAGTTGCGCCTACATTCCCTACGAAATATTTGCTCGGTCGGATTTTCCCAAAACAGCACCAGTTCGAAGATCGCCGGGCGCATCGATAACCCGTCTCATCGGGACCATCCCGCCCGATCCACCGAAAACAGCCTCCTGCAACGCAACGGCAGTGCGCCTGGCCGCGCGCCCGATACTGGGAACGATGGCGAACTATGTTTGGCTCCGTTACGGTTCGGGGTGGGATGGTGAAAATCCGGGATCCGCGGGCCGAGCCGGAGGGTTCGTCCAGGCGAGTGCGCGGTGGAGTGTGTAACTTGAGCAGTTACATGCTATATTTTCCGGCCTTGATCACATGCCCGGCAATCTGGCGCCGTAATGCTATCGTGTCCACCGTGTCGTGCTTGGAGAGGCGGCGGAGGATGGTGAGTTGTGTGCGCAGCATGTCGCCCTCGGCTACCGCCGCGATCACCTTGCGAGCTGAAAGTTCGATAGCCGACATCGCCTTGTCAGCATAGACGCGCGCCATCGCCACAGGAATCGCGGAGGCGCCGCTGTCCTGCCCCGCTTCGATCTTCTCCGCGCGAAGAATAGCGCTCTCCATCGCGAAGACCTCGATGATCATATCGGAGATGGCTCCCATGACCTCCTGCTCCTCGGCGATCTGCGCCATGTACTTTTGCGTAGCGGCCCCGGCAACAAACAGCGTCAGCTTCTTGGCGTTGGCCAGCAGGTTCTGCTCCTCGGCCAGCGGCCCTTCCCGCTCCACCTTCTCGCTCGGCCCCGACATCACCTCGTCCATCAGTTTCTTGATCGCAGGCATCAGCGCCAGCTTGCCGCTCATCGCAGACTTCATCAGCCAGCCCGTGATGATGAGGCGGTTGATCTCATTGGTGCCTTCGAAGATGCGATTAATGCGGGCATCCCGGTAGGCGCGCTCCGCCGGATACTCCTCGACATACCCATACCCGGCGAAGATCTGCAGCACCTCGTCGACCACCATGTCGAGCATCTCGCTGGCCCACACCTTCACGATGCTGCACTCCACCGCGTAGTCCTCGATGCGCTTCTGAATCTCCTTGGTATCGTTCTTATCGACCCCAGCGAGCGCCTTGTCGATCAAACCCACCGTGCGATAGCAAACCGATTCGCCGACAAAAATACCTGTAGCACAGTTCGCGATCTTCTCCTGGATCAACCCAAACTCCGAGATGGACTTGCCAAACGCCTTGCGATCGATGGCATAGCGAATCCCGTTATTCAGCGCCATGCGGCCGCCGCCGACCGCAGCATTGCCCAGCTTGTAGCGGCCAACATTCAAAATATTGAAGGCGATGTGATGCCCCTTGCCAACCTCCCCAAGCAGGTTTCCCGCAGGAATCACACAGTCAGTCAGGATCAGCGGACACGTCGAGCTGCCGCGAATACCAAGCTTGTGCTCCTCCTTGCCGTTCGTGAAACCCGGCGTCCCGCGCTCGATCAAAAACGCCGTAAGTTTTTCCTTCCCGGCATCAGGCCCATCAGGAATCGCACACTTCGCGAACACAGTAAACAGATCAGCAAAGCCGGCGTTCGAAATCCACATCTTCTCGCCGTTCAACGTGTACGTCGTCCCATCCGCCGACAGCACAGCACGAGTCCGCGCATTGACCGCATCCGACCCGCTGGTCGACTCCGACAGCGCATACGCCGAAACAATCTCGCCCGACGCAATCTTCGGCAGATACTTCCTCTTCTGCGCATCCGTGCCGTACCAGACCAGTGGCAACGTGCCGATCCCCACATGCGCCGAGAACGCAACCGAAAAACTAGCCTGCTTCGAGATGTTCTCCGCAACAATCGCCGAGGTAGCCTTATCCATCTCCAACCCGCCATACTCCTCAGGAATATCGACGGCGGTAAGACCAAGATCCGCAGCCTCCTTCAGCAGCCGCCGAGTCACAGTGAAGTCCTTCGCCTCAATCTGATCCGACGCCGGCATGACCTCCTTGATGGCAAAGTTCGCAGTAGTCTCCGCAATCTGCTTATGCTCGTCAGTAAAGTCTTCCGGAAAAAAGCAGTCGGCAGGCGCAGCATCGGTGATAAGAAAGCTGCCGCCGGGAATGCGTTTCGTAGCTTCAACTGGTGCGGTCATGGTTGCCATGGTATTACCTCAAATGGTGCGGTATTGTTGAAGATTTTGTTTTGCACAGGGTGACGAAACGCCTATTAAGCATGTAGGCAAAAGTCAGACTGAAAAGGGCGGGTAAGACAGTAAGTCCGAAGCGATAAGCCGTGTCTTGGAATCGCTCGTTAAAACCGATCTGCCAGTCGCCGAGATGACCATGGAGCACCACGTGGAAAGCATGCCATAGTGGGCTGATACTGCAAAGGCAGGCGAGAACGAAACTGACTCTCAGAGCGGACAGATTCCGGAAGGCAGCCAAGACCGCGGCAATGAGAGTCAAGATCAGTCCAAGGATGTCCCATGAGAAGAGCAACCAAGATGTTCTGCCCATAGGCGCTCCGTGCGAGATTGCGGCTGCAGCCCATCCGCACTGAGCGAGAATTCCAACGGCCGCAAGAACGCCAAGACACACCAAAGCACTTCGAGAGAACCCATGCAGCATTGGATAATTCTTGATCAATATTGGGCCTGACATAAATGTTGTTCCCTTATCACTACGGATTCAAATTGACAGTCTCGAAGATTCCCGCAGCACCCATCCCTCCGCCAACACACATCGTCACAATCCCATACTTTGCCTTGCGTCGAGGCATCTCGCGCAGAATAGCGGCGGTGAGCTTTGCTCCGGTGCAGCCAAGCGGGTGTCCAAGTGCAATGGCCCCTCCGTTGACATTCACCTTAGCCGGATCAATCCCGAGCACCTTCAGCACCGCAAGCGACTGCGCGGCAAACGCTTCGTTCAACTCGAAGAGGCCGATGTCTTCAAGCGAAAGCCCAGCCATCTTCAGGACCTTCGGAATCGCGTAGATAGGCCCGATGCCCATCTCTTCGGGATCGCAGCCCGCATAAGCAAACGCGACAAACTTACCCATCGGCTTGATGCCCAACTGCGCGGCGCGCTCCGCGGACATCACCACAGCCGCCGCCGCGCCGTCAGAGTTTTGACTGGAGTTCCCCGCAGTCACGGTTCCCTTGGCATGAAAGACAGGCTTCAAGGTAGCCAAGACTTCGAGCGAGGTGTCGGCACGCGGTCCCTCATCCTGCTTGAACACAGTCTCAACAGCCTTTGCCTTCCCTTTTCCATTCGGCGTGGTAGTTGTAACCGTTACAGGAACAATCTCATCTTCGAATTTGCCAGCGGCTATCGCTGCAATCGCCTTTTGATGGCTCTCGAAGGAGAACTGATCCATCTGCTCACGGGTAATCCCGTAGTGCTTTGCAACGCGCTCCGCCGTAAGCCCCATGGACAGATACGATCCAGGATAGTTATCCACCAGCCACGGATTCATCGAGATCTTATTCCCGCCGAACGGCACATACGACATGCTCTCGACGCCACCCGCGACAATCACATCCGCGCTGCCGCCACGAATGCGGTCGGCAGCCAGTGCAATCGACTGCAACCCCGAGGCGCAGTAGCGGTTGATCGTCATTCCCGAGGCAGTAATCGGAAGTCCGGCGCGAAAGCTGGCGACGCGGGCCACATTCAATCCCTGCTCGGCCTCGGGCATCGCACAGCCCAGAATCACATCTTCTATCTCCGCCTTATCGAGCTGCGGAAGACGTTCCAGCGCGCCCGTAATTGCGAACGCGGCCAGATCATCGGGGCGTGTGGAACGAAGCGTGCCGCGAGGCGCTTTACCAATAGCGGTCCGTACAGCGGATGCGATGATGACTTCTTTCATTGGAGCTACTCCAAACTTGCTACTTCCAGCTCTGCGCTAGAAGACGTGTCATTGAACATACTCGTAATTCATAAAAAGCCGGCTCTAGTTCCGCAACGGCTTACCGGTCTTCAGAGTGAAAGCAATGCGTTCCTGCGTCTTCTTTTCGCCGCACAGGCTAAGAAAAGCTTCCCGTTCCAGGTCAAGTAAATACTGTTCGCTGACCGGTGTGCCGGGAGTGACGTTCCCTCCGCACAGAGCATACGCAACCCAGTTAGCCACCTTCGCGTCGTGGTCGGAGATGTACTGCGCCTCGTGCATAGTCCACACGGCAAGCTTCAGCGTAGCCAGAGCATTGACACCAGGAGCCGCAATATCAGTCCGCGGCACAGGGGCGCTATACCCGGCATCGGCCATGGCACGAGCCTTCACTTTCGCATCGGTCAGCAGACGTTCACGGTTCATCGTAATTGCGTCCGAGGCCTTCAAAAATCCCAGGCTGCGGGCCTCGGCGGCGCTCGTCGAAACCCTGGCCATCGCAATGGTCTCAAAGTTCTTCTTCACCGCCTCGTAGATCTCCACGCCCTCTCCACGAGCGTCCGGCCG
>Ga0182024_10007015_pt1 | contig 24473 bp, 27 predicted proteins | sample P32metaG_FD_120480 | JGI IMG/M metagenome (GOLD analysis project Ga0182024, IMG submission 120480) | Permafrost microbial communities from Stordalen Mire, Sweden - P3-2 metaG (Illumina Assembly) | ecosystem: Environmental > Terrestrial > Soil > Wetlands > Permafrost | place: Sweden: Stordalen...
CCACATCGGGAGAGGCTCCAAAGCGCTAAATCCTGGGGGCGCGGGGGCAAAGCCCCCGCAGGCTGCGCCGGCGACCCAACCTTACTCTGAAGCACGGGCGCCCTCTCATAATGCATTACCGGCGGCCTGAGGCGGCGGACCAAACTGACAAGGCGGAATCCGGCGGACCTTATCCTGGTCGCTCCGAGCGCGTGGATGGTTATGCCCGGTGGAAAAAGATTTGCAGAGACAGTAGCCTGCGTGACCAAGCCCAGGTGGAGCTCATATTTTTCGCGGGAAAGGCTCTGCGCAAGGAGGGCAAACACCTTCTCGGCTCCCCCGCCGCCAAGATGCGGGATGAGCAAGAGGACTCTCGGGCGATCAATCATCAGGTATTCCACAGGAAACTCAGGGAGTTTTCCACAGAAGGGGAGAATTGACCAATTACCCGATACCTTCGTGCTTGTTGTGGCACGTTCGCTGACTGTGCATAAATGGTACAGTAAATTTGCTTTTCTTAATAATCCGACCAAAGACATCAAATGAGTTTCGACGCGAATACCTCAGGGGCAAAACTCCGCAGAATACCTGTGTGTTTGTGTCGCGGCGAGAGCCAGGACCAACCTTCACCCGGACATTGATAGCGAACTACTGAACAGCATCCAGAAATCTGTTCAGGGCTACCCGAAGTGAAGGTGAGTCAATGATTGCTTCCAAAGGGTCTACGCCCCTTGGTGGGCTGCGGGAAGATTGCGCGCAGCCGCCGAATCATATTGTTATCGGCATTACCCACCCGCAGACCTGTCTGACACTAACCGGCCGCTTGCGCGCCCTGCGCGAGGCAGGATTTCGCGTCATGCCGATTTCAAGCCCCGGCAAGTTGCTGGACCGCACGGCTGCACGCGAGGGTGTTGATGCGATCGGCGTGCCGATGAAGCGCGACATATCGCCGATCGCCGATCTGGTTTCGCTGGTGCGCCTGTGGTGGGTTCTGTTGCGGCTCAAGCCGGACATTGCTGAATTCAGTACGCCAAAGGCTGGCCTGCTGGGCAACATTGCGGCCTGGCTTGCTGGTGTTCCGGCGCGGATTTACATGCTGCGCGGGCTCAAATTGGAGACATCCAATGGAGTCAAAAAGGCTGTTTTGCTGGCGTCGGAGCGGGCGGCGTCTGCCTGCGCGCAGGTTGTGCTCTGCAATAGCCAGAGTATGCGCGCAGAAGCGCTGGCGCTAAGCCTTGCGCCTGCGCCCAAGTTGCGCCTGATCGGCGATGGGAGCAGCAATGGAGTGGATGTGGAGCGATTCTGCCCCGGAGCCAGCAGAGTTCGAAGCCAGCTTGGCCTTCCAGAGAACGTTCCGGTTGTGGGATTTGTGGGCCGTCTGACCACGGACAAGGGCGTTCCTGAGTTGGTTGAGGCATTCGACACCATTTTGAAGCGTGAGCCGGATGCGCACTTGCTGCTGGTCGGCTGGTTCGATGTTTCAGAAGACGCCCTGCCCACGCGGTGGCGGGTCCGAATTGCGAATCATTCGCGGATCCATTGCACAGGGTTTGTGCCCGAGACGGCGCCTTACTACCGGGCGATGGACGTGATGGTTCTGCCCAGTTGGCGTGAGGGATTTCCCAATGTAGTGCTGGAAGCGGCGGCTACGGGGATTCCGGTGATTACGACTAAGTGTACGGGCTCGCGTGACTCGGTGGTGCCTGAGGTGACGGGCCTGCTGATTCCGCCCGGGTACCCTGAAGCCATTAGCGAAGCCGCGCTTAAACTGCTGCGCGACCCTGCGCGGCGGCGCATCATGGGCGATGCCGCACGCGCCTGGGTTTGCAGGCATTATTCAGATGAGCGTGTGCTGCGTCTGGCTGTTTCGTTTTACAAGAGCCTGATTAGGCCACTGGCGGAGAAGGGGCCCGGTGATTCTCTGACTCCAACTGGCGGCGGACGCCAGGCGGAAGCAGCGCTTTGAGTGAGGGAGGATTAAAGGCCTCAGGGGACAGGTGATTGCTCTATCACGATTCCGTGAACTTCTGGAGCTGGGGCAGGAGGGGCTTGCAGCGTATGGGCTCCGGCTTCGGCTGCGCGCAACACTTCTCCGGGCACGATGCCCAGGATTAGGGTTGCGGCAACGGCCAGCAGCAAAGCTGCTCCGGCCGCTATACCTACCTGGGGCTGCGGTACTGAGGCTTTCTCCGTGACGTCCGTTGGACGTTGCGCGGTCACCAGGGCCAGACGCAGATAGTAGGCTGCAGCCAGGCCCGAGTTGAGCAGGCCAATGATGGCCAGGGCAACTGCTCCGCCGTTAACCGCGGCTGAGAAAGAATAGAACTTGCCGAAGAATCCGCCGGTGAAGGGAATGCCGACCAGCGAGACAAGGAAAAAGATCAGCATGCCGCCCAGCAGAGGGGAACGGTAGAGCAGGCCGCGGTAGTCGTCCACTATGGGCAAGGATTCGTCGTATCCGCTGATGACAGTAATCACGGCAAATATGCCGACGTTCATGGCCGCGTAGGCAGCAGTGTAGAAGCTGGCGGCGACGATGCCGCTGGTTCCGAGTCCGGCGAAGGCGGCCAGCAGATAGCCTGCGTGAGCGATCGAGGAGTAGGCCAGCATGCGTTTGACGTTTTGCTGGCGAAGCGCGGCCAGGTTGCCTACGGTCATCGAGAGCACAGCGACGACCCACAGCAGCGGCGCCCAGAGCGAGTGGAGGTTGGGAAAAAGCTCATAGACAATGCGCAGCAGCACGGCGAAGGCGGCGGCCTTCGGCGCGGTGGAGAGCAAAGCCACTACGGGCGATGGCGCGCCTTCATAGACATCGGGCGTCCAGACGTGGAAGGGCGCGGCGGAGACTTTGAAGAGAATGCCAACCAGCATGAGCGCCATGCCTGCCAGGATTAGAGGCTGATTGACTGCCAAGGGCGCGAGGCGGGCGATCTCGTAAATCTGCGTGGTTCCGGTTGCGCCGAAGATCAACGCTACCCCGTAGAGAAGGAATGCGGTGGCAAAGGAGCCGAGGAGAAAGTACTTGATTGCCGCTTCGGGTCCGCGTGCTGTCTGCTTTCGATAGCCGGCCAAAACGTAGGTGGCGATGGAAGAGATTTCCAGAGCGATAAAGACTACCAGCAACTCGACCGCGCCGGTGAGCAGGCACATGCCTACCGCGCCGAAGACGATGAGGGCGTAGAACTCGCCCTGGTGATGGCTGTCTTCAGGTAGCGTATCGAGCGAAAGCAACAGCGCGACAAGCACGATGCCGCAGATGAGAACGTGGAAAAAGATGGTGAAGGCGCTGGTCTCGACTGTGCCGAAGAAGCCTGTACCTTGCGGCAGTGAGAGTTGCCACAGGCTTGCCCAGAGAGCCAGCGTGGTTCCAATGGCGGCTACCCAGCCCAGCGGACGGCGCGGGAGTCCGGGCGGCAGCGTGGCATCGATCAGCATGACTGCCGCGCCAGTGAGTGTGAGGATGACCTCGGGAAGGATGCGGTAGATGTCTGGAACTGGATTCACCGCTGACCTCCCTGCGCTACGAAGTGGGTGTCAACGGTTCGCGACGGTTGAGGCCGGGGGCGTACGCCTTGTTCGATTGTGGGGAGCCAGATGGACGGCATGAGTCCCATCACCAGGGTGAGGACTGCAATGGGCCACAGCAGGGCCAGTTCGCGGAAGTGGAGATCGTCGGCAGGCCGGGAAGCAACCATCTCGCTTTGCGGCCCGTAGAAGAGGCGCTGAACCAGCCAGAGCATGTAGGCCGCACCAAGGATCACGCCCAGGGAGGCGGCAACGGTCCAACTGCGGCTGACGCCGCCAAAGGTGCTGGAGAGGATAAGGAACTCGCCAACAAAGCCGCTGAGGATGGGTAGGCCGATCATGGCCAGCGTGGTGAGGACGAAGAGCGTGGCCGTGCTGGGAAGTTTGGCGGCCAAGCCTCCGTAGGCGTTGATCTGGCTGGTGGCGTAGCGGTCGTAGAGGAAACCGAGCAGCACAAACAACGCGCCATCGACTACGCCGTGACTCAAGATCTGGTAGACCGCACCGGTAGATCCGATGAACGTAAAGCCGTAGATGCCGAGAACGATCAGACTTAAATGGCTGACGGCGGCAAAGGCAATCAGCTTCCAGAAGTCGCGCTGCACCAGTGCAAGGCAAGCGCCATAAAGGATGCCGATAACGGCAAGGGCAATCAGCCAGGGAGCGGCCGTGTGCGCCTGCACAGGAAACAGACCGATGTGAAAGCGGAGCATGGAGTAGAGGCCGAGCTTGCCGGCGACGACCATTGCCAATGCGACGGGCGCCTCGCTGTAAGTGTCGGAAAGCCAGCTGTGCAGCGGGAAGACAGGCACCTTGACGGCAAAGGCGAAGAGAAAGGCGAGGGACGTCCAGAGGAGCGCCTGGGCAGGAAACGATCCGTTGGCAATGAGGATTTGAAGAGTTGCAAAGTCAAAAGTGTTGGTCTTTGCATAGAGCCACAGGATGGCTACCAAAAGCGGGGCTGACGGGATGAAGGTGAACAGGAAGAACTTCAGCGCGGCCCTGGGTCCATCTTTGCGGCCATACATGGCGATGAGAATGGCCATGGGAACCAGCGACAGCTCCCAGAAGCCGTAGTAGAGCATCAGGTCAAGCGAGATGAAAACCCCGAACATGGCTGTCTGCTGGATAAGAAACAGCACGAAGAAGACCTTGCGGCGCTCTTTGATGGCGTTCCAACTGGCAAGGACGCCGACCGGGGCCAGCAAACCGGCCAACACTACCAACCACAGGCTGAGTCCATCGATGCCGACGTGATAGGCGATGGCTGGGCTTTCGATCCAGGGGCGATTGATTTCGAATTGGAAGCCGTTCTGGCCGAGGACGAAATAGGCCGGCAGATGGAGCGTCAGGCCGAAGGTCACGAGAGCCGTTAGCAGGGCGATCCAGTTGGGCAGTTTGGCGCGGTCGGGAAGCAGCGCCACCAGGACTGCTCCAGCCAGAGGAACGAGCAGGATCAACGTGAGAATCGATTGGTTTATCGCGTTCATTCTCCGCGCTCCATAACTTAGTGCCCCGCCATGTTGAGATGAATTCCGATGGATGCCAACACCGTGGCCCAGGGAACCACAATGAAGAGCAACACAGCCGCAGCGCCCGCCGTCAGCCAAGCGGCGTAGGAGCGAATGTTTCCCGACTGCCAGCGCTGCAGCAGCGCACCTGCGAATGTGGCGATGCCGCCAAGCAGCCAGGCCAGGCCGCCAAGTAAAGCCTTGTCGACCACCCAGCCCAGGAAATAATTCGAGATGACCATTAACGGCTTGACGACCGTGGCGCCGTAGATCTCGTCGACGTAATATTTGTTGGCCAGCAGCTTGTATCCGGCGGGCAGTGCTGCGGCCAGTTCTGCTGGACGCTCAGACTTCTGCTTGTAGAAAGAGTGCGCGATGTACCAGCCGATGATGGCGGCTGCGACGGCGACGATGCTCAGTATCAACTCAAGGTGGTCGCCGGTTGCTTCGACTGCACGTGGGCCTGTTGCTGGCGCAAGGAATGCGGCAAATCGTTCAATGCCGATCCAGCCGCCTGCAATTGAAAGCAGCGCAAGAATCACGAGCGGCCCCAGCATCGACCATGGGCTCTCATGCGGATGAACATCGGGACTGCGCGACTCACCCAGAAAGGTCAGGTACCAAAGGCGGAACATATAGAAAGCGGTAAGCAGCGCTGTGAGGAGGCCAGCGAACCAGAGGGCTTTGCCGGCTGTGCCTTGTTGAAACGCGGCGTAGAGAATGGCGTCTTTCGAGAAGAAGCCGGAAAAGGGAAAGAAGCCGGCTATGGCCAGGACGGCTACGGTCATGGTCCAAAATGTGACGGGCAGCTTCTTGCGCAGACCACCCATCTTGCGTAGGTCCTGCTCACCGCCGAGGCCGTGGATCACGGAGCCCGCGGCCAGAAAGAGCAGAGCTTTGAAGAAGGCGTGCGTCATAAGGTGGAAGATGGCTGCGGAGTAGGCCGCGACGCCGCAGCCCAGAAACATGTAGCCCAGTTGCGAGATGGTGGAGTAGGCGAGCACGCGCTTGATGTCGTTCTGCACCAGGCCGATGGTGGCAGCGAACAGCGCCGTTGCTGCGCCGATGATGGCGACCGTGCTGAGCGCCAAGGGCGAGTGGTCAAAGAGAACGTGAGTGCGGGCGATCATGTAAACGCCGGCCGTAACCATGGTGGCCGCGTGGATGAGCGCGGAGACGGGCGTGGGGCCTTCCATGGCGTCGGGCAGCCAAATGTAGAGGGGAAGCTGCGCGCTCTTACCGGTTGCGCCGAGAAGCAGGCAGAGCGCGGTTACGGTGAGCACGCCGCCGGTCCAGGTGGGGTTCGAGGAGAGCTTAGTAGAGATTTCAGAAAAGGTGAGCGTGCCGAAGTTGGCCAGCAGCAGAAACATTCCGATAAGGAAGCCGAAGTCGCCGATGCGGTTTACGATGAATGCCTTCTTGCCGGCTTCTGCGGCGGTGGTTTTGTTGAACCAGAAACCGATCAGCAAGTAGGAGGCTAGCCCCACGCCTTCCCATCCGACAAACATCAGGAGTGCATTGCCGGCGAGAACCAGGGTGGTCATGAAGAACAGGAACAGGTTCAGATAGCTGAAATAGCGCGCGTAGCTCTCGTCGTGGGCCATGTAGCCAACGGAGTAGATGTGGATGAGGAAGCCGACGCCTGTGATGACGAGCAGCATGACCATCGACAACTGATCGAGCACAAACGTGAAGTCAAAATGCCATTGGCCTACTGAGATCCAATTGCCAAGTGTCTCGACAACAGGCTGAAACGGCCTCGGAGGTCCCAACTGACCGCCGACCTGGATTACGTAGTAGCGCAAGTACAGATCCGCCGAAGTAAGCAGCACTATGCAAAACGCCGCCAGCGGAGCGAGCAATGCAACTGTAGTCACCAACGCTTTAGGCAGTCGCCTGCCAAGCAGCCCGTTAATCAGGAATCCCGCGAACGGCAGCAGCGGAATCAGCCAGAGATGGAGAGATCCGTTCATAGTTTCATCAGGTCGATACGGTCGACGGCCAGGGTGGAGCGGGCGCGGAAAACGGCGATTATGATGGCCAGGCCCACGGCAGCTTCGGCCGCGGCAACCATCATCACGAAAAAGACAAAGATCTGGCCTTTCACCGCGTGCCACTGGTGGGCGAAGGTGACAAAGGAGAGATTTACGGCGTTGAGCATAAGCTCAATGGACATGAAGACGGTAATGAGATTGCGCTTGATGAGGAAGCCGACAACGCCAAGCGCAAACAACATTGCGCTGAGCAGCAAATACCAGAAAAGAGGGACTTCCTGCGACAGAAGTGAATTCACTTGCCTGCCGTCCTTTCACCGCTTGCGAGGGGGGCAGCATTCCCGTGGGGGTCTCCGTCGCCATGGCGGGCTAACGCAACGGCGCCGAGAATGGCGATGAGGATGAGCACCGAGGTCACCTCGAAAGGCAACAGCAGTTCGTGGAAAAGAATGCGGCTCAGGTCTTCAGTAGAGGTGATGCCGTCGCTCAACGCGGCCACGCCCAGCCCGCGGGCGCTCAGGATAACAGTGGCGATGACGCCCAGTACGGCAACAACCGCGGGAAAGCCTACGGCTCTCGCTGTGCGGCTGCCCAGGGTGCGCTCTTCGCGTCCGGCATTGAGCAGCATCACCACGAAGGTGAACAGCACCATGATTGCGCCGGCATAAACGATAACCTGCGCGGCGGCCAGGAACTCCGCGCCCAGAAGAAGGTAAAGCACGGCCAACGAGGTCATAACTACTATGAGCGACAAGGCGCTGTTGATGGGATGGCTTTGGAGGAGGAGGTTGATGGCTCCAGCCAGGCAGAATCCCGCAAAGAGTAGGAACAGGATCAGGTGCATCAGGCGTTCCCTAATTCAATCGGCAGCCTATGAAGGCTGCAAGGTGGTTCGTCGGACGTTTTTATAAAAGAGTGAAACCCAGTGATGTGAAGCTTAACGATTTCCAGCACTTCTTGCGTAGCCGTTTTCACTCGTCACTCTCCCGGATGTCCCAAAAACTACGACCGCTGGTGGAAGCGATGCAACTGCCGCAGGGACCGCCGCATCTCAAAAAAACCTCTGAGTGCGGTCGTGGTCGTAACGTGTCCGCGAAATTCCTACAATCAGGATGATGCTGACGCAAACACCGAAAGCGATTTACGCGATCCCGCCCAGGCAAAACTCAAAAAAGACCCCGAACGGGAGGCTGCGAAGATCGCCACTGAGAAACCCAAGAATATCAGATCAGCGCGGCATGCGACGGATGGACCGCTGCCAAGAAGCTGTTAGAAGGGCGACGGGCCACAATCCAGAACTGTGGTGCCTGGAGCGCCCGATCCGGAGGGATGAAACAGAGCAATGAATGTATCAGCGAAGGCGGCCGCGACCGCCTGCCCACGGGTTGGGCGATGGGTGTAATAGTTGGCCGAGGGGCGCAAAGCTGTCGCAGGGTTTTCGACCTCGACTGTAGCGAACGTGGACCGGCGCTGGCGGGTGTTAACTAACCGTATTACTATGGGATGAATATTCAGGACGACACGCCTGAAATGCTTGACATGTCTTCTTTCTCAGACCGATGATCAAGGCCAAAGTAACTGAAAAAGGCCCTGAAAGTCATGGGGTCTATGCGAGTGTTTTCCTGGTTGTGGAGACTTTGGATGGACAGTGTACATCCAGATTGAAGTTCTTCCTGGATTGTGTGAACAAAGAGGCTTTCACACGATCATTTGCCTGAATTGACGGACAACTTTGGATTGAAGCACAGCATGTTATGACTGCTAAGAGGGGCTGTTCTTATTGAGCCCGAAAGACCTGGCTCCTTACGGGGCATCGGCCAACCAGACAACCATCATTTGGAGGTACGATGAGCATCCTCAAGAAGAGAAGTCCGAAAACCCTTTTATCTGTCTGCGCAGAACAGAAACAGCGATTGAAGAGACAAGCGGATCGTCCCGAGAGAGCCGATTGCTCCAAGATCAGGACCGAGTCAAAATGGGGAAGTGTAAGGCCATTTGGCGAAGATTTCAATTCGGAGCATTCCATTTACTACACGATTGTAGCGTTTTCCGCCATTTCATCTTCTGCTGAGCCTGAGAGCCGAAAAGGCCCCAATCCGCAAGATTTCAGATCGCCGAGTTGCGTGTACCTGGGGTAGGTGCAGCGCGGGAGCGAATGGGACTGCGGAGCTGGCGCGATCTGCTGTTTATATCAGGATCTTTACATTTGCTTTTTATCGTTTGAAGCAGGCACCGAGCAGCGCGGCGCTGGCTGAAGGAAGCTCTTCCATTTAAAAATTACTGATACGCGAGCCAAAGGCTTGTGGCCACAATGTTCAGCATGGCCAGGGGCATCAGGTAGCACCAGCCAAAGTTCATCAACTGGTCATAGCGGAAACGGGGCAGCGTGCCGCGGACCCAGACGTAGAGAAACAGGAAGCAGAAGACCTTGAAGACAAACCAGAAAATCGAAAGTCCGGCGTTGACAAATACATTTTCGAAAGGCCGCATCAGGTCGCCGAAGGGGCTGGTCCAGCCGCCGAGAAAGAGCAGCGTTGCCACGCATCCTACCATGATCATGTTGGCGTATTCAGCCATGAAAAACATGGCGAACTTCATTGAACTGTATTCGGTGTGGTATCCACCGGTAAGTTCGCTCTCGGCCTCAGGCAAGTCAAAGGGTGAGCGGTTGGTCTCGGCATAGGCGGCCATCAGGTAGATGAAAAAGGCAACGAACTGGAATCCGCCGAAGATGTTCCAGGTGAGTGCGCCTTTCGTGGCCTGTTGCTCGACGATGACTCTCAAGTTGAGCGACCCGGCGCGCAGCACGACGCCGACGAGCGAGAGGCCAAGGGCCAATTCATAACTGATGAGCTGGGCTGAAGAGCGGAGCGACCCGAGCAGCGAGTATTTGTTGTTGGACGACCAACCGGCCAGGGCAATGCCATAGACGCCGATAGACGTGACGCCGAGGATTACCAGCAGGCCTATGTTGATGTCGGAGATTTCAAACAGGTCAAGGCCGTGGGGCCCGATATTCGGTTCGCCGAAGGGCACTACCGCTATGGAGAGCAGCGCGCAGCCGAGCGAGATAATGGGCGCAAGCAGATAGAGCGGACGATAGACGCCGGTGGGGATGATGTCTTCTTTGAGGAAGGATTTTGCTCCATCGACGAGCGGCTGCAGGAGGCCGAAGGGGCCGACGCGGCTGGGTCCCCAGCGGTTCTGGATGCGGCCAACCAGTTTGCGCTCAAGCAACACGGTGTAGGCGACACCCATGAGCATCACAACTGTGACCACGGCTACCTTAAGCAGGCTCCACAGGAAAAATTGGAAGATCGAAATCGTCACGTGCCTTCAGCCTCTTTGTTTTCTTGCTGCAAAAAACATTCAATTCATCCCTAGTCCGCGGCCGTTTCTGCCAATGTATGCGTCTGATGCTGTTGCAATTCATTGAGCGCGGAGCTGTAGCGACCCAGCGTTGAAGAGGTGAACAGGGTGTCATGGGCCGGAGCCACCGATTCGTTAGCGGGCGCAGACAACGCCGAGACGGGAATGAAGCCCGGCTCCGTATGCACATCATTGCCGCCGAAGAGGTTGATGCGGTCGAGTGCATAGCCGGGAACCAGCCGTTCAATTTCATCGAGCACGGCGAGCGGGTCGAAGGGACTGAGCCGCGGCTCGAGGTTGTTGGCTGCCAGCCACACGGAGTGACGATCGGCTTCGCCGGACTGCGCACCGCGGGATTGGCCCAGGTCGGCTGTGACGCCGCTCTTGCCAAAGGGCACCAGAGACTTCACGTCTACTCCCATGCTGCCGGCCAGCCGGACCAGGATTTCAAAGTCGGGCTTGACGCCGGCGTGGTCGGCGGCTTTCTTTACGAATTGCACGTCGCCGAAGGTGTTGGTGACCGTGCCGGTTTTCTCATAGAGGCTGGCGGCCGGGAGCACGACGTCGGCAAGGGCCGCGGTCTCGGTGAGAAAGATGTCCTGTACGATGACGAACGTGTTTCTCAAGGCTGCGGGGTCAACGGCCAGCGTGGCAACCGGATTGGCGCCGACGACGAGCAGCGCACGTAATTCGGCGTTAGCCGCGGCAGTGAACATCTCGTTGAGAGGCTTGCCGGGTGATTGCGGCAACGCTGGATACTCGGCGAAAGCGCCGGGCTCGGAAACAGGTACGTAGCCCGGAAGCAGACCGGGGGAAAGTCCCATGTCGGCTGCGCCGCGGGAGTTGGAGTGGTCGCCAAGATAAGCGAAGCGTACGTTACCGCGCCCGAGGCCCCAGGCAACGAGCGCGGCAACGGCCTGGCCGCGAAACTCCTGGCCAAAGATGATGACCAGCGACTCTTCGGCCATGACGGCCTTGGCGAAGTCAGACTGGTTGCGATCGAGAATTGTTGTCAGATCCTTGTAACCGTTGGGCGGGAGGCCCTGGACGGCGCGGGCCTGGCGCTCAAGCTTGATGGGTCTTGAGTTTGCAATGTAAAGCCGGGCCTTGTTGAGGCGGACGTTGGTGCGCAGTTGCCACGCCAGCAGAGGGTGCTCTTCAGTGGGATCGCCGCCGACGAGCAGAATTGCCGGGGCGGATGCGATGTCGAGCAGGCGGGCAGTCTTGTCTTTGTGTCCGGCGAAGGCGCGGGCAAAGGCTGCGTAATCGGTGGTGCGCTCGTGGTCGATGTTGTTGGTTTGGAGAACGGTGCGCGCGAATTTTTGTAAAAGATAATTCTCTTCGTTTGTGGTCTGGTTGGAGCCGATGACGCCGATCGCGCCACCTCCACGGCTGTCGCGGACTTCTTTCAGCTTTGCGCCCGCGAGCCGCAATGCGTGTTCCCAGGCGGCCGGTTCGAGTTTGCCTGCTGCGTTGCGCACCAAGGGCTTGGAAAGCCGCTCGGGACTTTCGACAAAGTCAAAGCCGAAGCGGCCCTTGGCGCAGAGAAAGTCATTGTTGATGCCGCTCTTGTCGCGATTGTCGGCGCGGACGATTTCAGAACCGTCGTTGACCTGGCGCACGCCGAGAGTCACCTTGCAGCCGTCGCCGCAGTGCGTACAAACAGTCGAGACGTGGTTCATCTCCCACGGGCGAGTCTTGTAGCGATAGCTGCCGCTGGTGAGCGCGCCGACGGGGCAGACGTCAATGCACATTCCGCACTGTTCGCAGTCCAACTGGCCTGATTGTCCGTCAGCCGCGACGTCATTTGGCGCGATCACCGAATCCACGCCGCGATTCTGCACGCCAAGCGCCCACACGTCCATGCCCTCGCCGCACATGCGGATGCAGCGATAGCAGAGGATGCAGCGCGGCCTGTCGTAATAGACGGCAGGAGACCACTGCTGCTCATCGCAATGCTGCTTGGCCTCGGTGTAGAGGCTCTCGCCCGCGCCGTACTTGAAGGTCATGTCCTGCAGTTCGCATTCGCCGCCGGCATCGCAGACCGGGCAGTCGAGCGGATGGTTGCCCAGCAGCAGTTCGATGGTGGCCTTGCGGGCCTGGGCGATTTCGGGGCTTTCGGTGACGAAGACCTGGCCCTCGGCCACCGTGGTGGTGCAGGCCGTTTGCAGCTTGGGCACTTTTTCCTGGCGGACCACGCACATGCGGCAAGCCGCCTGAAGGCTGAGGCCGGGGTAATAGCAGAAAGCCGGAATCTCGATGCCCGCTTTGCGGCAGGCATCGATCAGCAGCATCCCCGCGGGAGCCGTCAGCTTTTTTCCATCGACTGTGAAGGTTGCGTCTGGCATTTCAATCCTTATGCGCTTGCGCTGTTTGCCGGGTGAATCTCAAGTTACGGAGCGCCGCTCTCTAGCGTATCGATGCGACGTTCGTGCAATTCTACGACGCGAGCGAGGGTATCCAAGGACCGCGCCACTTGCCCGAGGATGTTTTCTACTTTCCCGAGCCTCTCGAATCCCGCCCGGTTCTCCGCCGCCATCAGCTCAACTGTTTGGGTCAGCGCTTCGTGCCGTTCCGTCAGCCTTTCCAGCCGCTCATCAATCGTCATGGTCTACCTCCGTCATAATTTACGCACCCGCTTCGTAGGAACGAAGGAGAAAACCTCGGAAGAAAGAGGAATGCTTCTCGAACTCTTCCGGGCGAAGTTCAAAGTGGTACTTTTTCCACTCTGGATCGTAGTCAACCTCAAGGCCGGCTTTCTCACAAAGCTCATCGCTTTCGGGGGAGGACGGCAAATAGATCGAGAGCCTCAATACGCTCTTTCCAGGCCGAAACATCAGAAAATTGCTACCCTTGCCGTCGACAGTTGTACCCACATAGCCCTTGTTGTACTTCAAAACAATTTTAGGGTAGAACTCCCTCGCGACCGCAAGTATTCGGTCGGCAAGCTTCATCGTGGCAACCGATGCCCTAGATTCCCAGTAAACTTGATCCGCCGGCTGATACTCGGGTTCAGACCCGGCTGACGTTGCGGAGAGATCCAATACTTTTGTAAAGACGAGCGTGAACTTTCCGTCAACCTCGATTCCAGAGAGCTGGATCGCCACGAATGGGATGAACTGGTTAAACAACCCGATTACGTTGAAAAATCGGCTGGTGACCTTTTCGGCCACGATGACCGCGACGTGCCTTTGTTTTGGATACAGTTTCCGCATTACGTCCCAATACTCAATTATCCGGATTATGTGGGTCTCATCCAAGTCGCCTAGTTGTACCTCAACCTCATACCGAAGTCCGTTGGACTCGTCGCCAAGCAAGAAATCCACCCTTTGTCCGTCTGGCAATGGAGACTCCTTGCCGATCAGCTGTACGTCGCCGTCCAGCCCGAGAATCGCAGGGTCGCTTGCAATGAGTTCTTGAAGTCTCGACTCACCGCCGAATTCTTCCGAACCTTTCAGCTGGATGGGCTTCGGTTTCACATACTCCATGGAATCGCTCTCGAACACGGTTTGCTTACGTTGCAATTACACCACGGTCAACTGCGGCACGCCCTCGCGTGCGAATGGGCACGGCCTGCCGTTCAAATGGTCTTCAAACTCCTTGCGGAATTTTTTTACGAAGGCAATGGTTGGCATGGCCGCGGCATCGCCCAGCGGGCAGAAGGTGCGGCCCATCATGTTTTCCGCAAGGTATTGAATGTTGTCGATGTCTTTGGCTACGCCGAATCCGGCGTGGAAGCGGGTGAGCGACTTCTTGAGCCAATCGGTGCCTTCGCGGCAGGGAATGCACCAGCCGCAGGACTCATGTTGGTAGAAGCTGATGGTGCGGAGGGCTAACTCGACGATGCAAGTTTGGTCGTCGATGACAACTACGCCGCCTGAGCCCAGCATGGAGCCGGCCTTGCCTACCTGATCGAAGTCCATGCCCAGGTTCTCAATCTCTTCGGGCAGAAGGACTGGAGTCGAGGATCCGCCGGGGACAACAGCTTTCAACTTGCGTCCGCCGCGAATGCCGCCGGCTACGTCGTAGATCATCTTCTTGAGGTTGTAGCCCATGGGCAATTCGTAAACGCCGGGGCGCTGCACGTGGCCGCTGATCGAGAACAGGCGCGTTCCACCGTTGCGCGGCGAACCGATGGCAGCGAAGGCTGCGGCGCCGATGTCGAAGACGTGAGGCACAGTGGCGATGGTCTCGGCATTGTTGATCACCGTCGGGCCGCCGTAGAGGCCGACGACCGCGGGGAACGGCGGCTTGATGCGCGGAATGCCGCGCTTGCCTTCAAGAGACTCCATCAGCGCGGATTCTTCGCCTACTTCATAAGCGCCGGCACCGCTGGTAGTGACGACCTGAAACTCGGTGCCCGTGGCTTCGTTTCCGGTGCCGAAGATGTTTTTGCCGAGAAAGCCTTTGGCGTAGGCATCCGCTACGGCTTTTTCCATGATTTCGAGCAGATAGCGGTATTCGCCGCGCAAGTAAATGAAACCAACCTTGGCTCCAATAGCCAGGCCGGCAATGATCGTGCCTTCAATGACTGCATGAGGGTCATGCAAAAAGATCAAGTGATCCTTGCAGGTGCCGGGCTCGCTCTCGTCGCCATTGACCAGGACATATTTCGGCTTGGCTGATTGCTTGGGAACGAATGACCACTTGAGACCGGTGGGGAATCCGGCGCCGCCCCGGCCGCGAAGGCCACTGGCCTTCATCTCGTCGATGATCCATTCGGGCCCCTGTGCGAGACACTTCTTTGCGGACTCGTATCCGCCGAGTTCGATATAGCGGTCGATGTTGGCCGCGCCTTGACCGAAGCGCTTGCTGACCAGCTTGACTTCATCGGGATGGGAAACGAGTCTAGGCATGGGGCGCCTTCAAATCTGCGCGGCCCCGATAGCCCGCCAGAATGCCGGGGACGTGATCGGGGGTGAGCTCGTCGTGGAAGTCGTAGTTTATCTGGATGGCTGGACCCCAGCAGCAAGCGCCGATGCATTCGACTTCTTCAAGGGAGAAGAGGCCGTCTGGCGTAACGCCCTTGTGTTCGATGCCGAGTTCTTCCTGGAAACGCTCATAGAGGTCGTAAGCGCCGCGCAGCATGCAACTGATGTTGGTGCAGACCTGCACGTTATATCTGCCCGCCGGCTTGAAGCGCAGCATGGAGTAGTAACTGGCTACGTTCCGCACCTCGAGTTCCGTAACGCCGATGCGCTCGGCAACTTCAGCGATCACGGCGTCGGAGAGGTAGCCGATCTCGTCCTGCGCGTAAAGCAGCATGGGAACCAGAGCCGAGCGTCGAAGGGGATACTTTTCGACCAGCGCGTCGAATCGCGCGGCCAGTTGGGGTGAAAAGAGGGTCATTGTTTCTGGGCTCATCGCATTAACTCTCTCGCCCAACGTTCGGCTGTCATGTCCATCTCTTCATCGTTCCTATCCACGCCGCGCAATCTCCCGTGATCTGTGAATTCCAGTGTTCCGGCCCTTCCATCTTCGCGTTGCCAATTCACTTCTGAGCCGGTGCGGTGCAGGTCCAGCCAGTCGTCGCCGTGCCGCACCAGAATTCGTTCTTCACCTAACTCAACCGTCGCTTGCCGGTTGCCGTTCAACCCGTGCGCCGCGGTGTAACTGCGGAGCAGGGAAGCCAGCGAAACCCAAAGTTCAGCGTACAATTGCGCGGGGATTGCGGCTGGGTGCATCGTGACAAGTTCGGTAGCTTCCAATCCGCGTTTCCTCAGGGGCTAAAGCCCAAATTCATTTTGCTGTCCTTGCGGCACGACTAAAGTCGTGCCCTGTTACAAAGCAAAATCCGCATTTCCTCAGGGGTTAAAACCCAGCTTCATTTTGCCCTGCATATTGCACGACTAAAGTCGTGCCCTTTCAAAACAATCCATGGTGCGACGGCTAGAGTCGTGCCCTGACACAAGGCCATGCCTCATTAAGGCCAGATCAGGAGTCGCCAATCATCCACCACTAAGAACTCGCCACTAACAACTAACCACTAATCACTCAACGGTCAATCTCTCCTAACACAATGTCAATCGACCCGATCACTGCGACGAGGTCGGCCAGCATGCGACCCTTGCACATGACTTCAAGCGCCTGCAACGTTGGAAACGACGGATAGCGCATGTGGACGCGGTAGGGCTTGGCTGTACCGTCAGAAACGATATAGTAGCCCATCTGCCCGTGGCCGCATTCAATGCCTTGAAATACTTCGCCTGCCGGCACCGTGAAGCCTTCAGTAACGATCTTGAAGTGATGGATCAGCGCCTCCATCTGGGTCTTCATTTTTTCGCGGTCGGGCAACACGATTTTGGGCGCATCGGCCTTCACCGCGCCCTCGGGCATGCCGTCCAACGCCTGCTGAATGATCTTGACGCTCTCGCGCATCTCGACGAGCCTCACCGCATAGCGCGCCCAGCAATCGCAGTCGTTTGAAACCGGAACCTGAAATTGAAACTTCTCATAGCTGGAGTAGGGCATGTCGCGGCGCAGATCGAAATCGACTCCGGACGCGCGCAGCGGAGGTCCGGTAACACCGAGTGCAATGGCATCGGCGGCGGAGAGATGGCCCACTCCCTTGAGCCGGTTCTGGAAGATGGGATTGCCGGTAAGCAGGTTTGAATACTCGTCGATCTTCTCCGGGAAGATGCGGATGAAGGCCTGCACGCGATCCAGAAAGTCGAGCGGCGGCTCCAGCGCCAGGCCGCCAATGCGGATGTAGCTGGTCATCATGCGCTGGCCTGAAACAGCTTCAAAGAGGCGCAGAATGTCTTCGCGCTCCCTGAATGTGTAGAGAAAAACAGTCAGGGCGCCAATATCCATGGCGTGCGTGCCGAGCCAGATCAGGTGGGAATTGAGGCGGCTCAATTCGGCCAACAGCACGCGCATCCATTGGGCTTTTTCCGGTATCTCAAGGCCAAGCAGTTTTTCGACGGCGAGAGCATAACAGAGATTGTTGGCCAGCGGGTCGAGGTAGTTGATGCGATCGGTGAGCGGGACAACCTGGTGATAGAACTTAGCCTCGCAGGTCTTCTCGATACCGGTGTGCAGATAGCCGATCTCGGGATAGATGCGAACAATGATTTCGCCGTCTATCTCGAGCACCAGGCGCAGAACGCCATGCGTAGCCGGGTGCTGCGGCCCCATGTTGATGACCATGTGCTGGTCTTTGGCGCCCTCTGCCGGCTCAAGGACGGGCATGGTTGAAAGGTGGCTCAATGCATTTCTCCTTCAAAAATAGCCTTCGCGAGCTGATCAAGGTGTGGCGATTTCTTAAGAAAATCGCCACTTAGCGACCTTGGTTTCGATGGAGTGTTGAAGGAGAAATGCATCATCGATACCCCTCCACCGGATAGTCCTTGCGCAGGGGATGGCCTTGCCACTCGTCGGGCATCATGATGCGGCGCAGGTTGGGGTGTTGCTCGAAGCGGATGCCGAACAGGTCGAAGACTTCGCGCTCGTAATAGTTGGCCCCGGGCCATACCGGCGTGATGGAGTTGATAGCAGGATCCTCAAGAAGCACGCGCAGCCGAATGCGCTCTTTGTATGCATGCGACACAAGGTGGTAGCTGAGTTGAAACCGCGGCGAGGCAGGGAACCAGTCAACGGCGGTCATGTCTTCAAAGAAGTTGTATCCAGCGGCCTGGAGGGTGGCGGACGCGGCGCGAATTTCCTCGGGTGAGATGGTCAGAGTCAACTCGTTGAAGTCGAATTTGGCATCGGTCAGCGCTTCCGGGTTCCAGGCCAGGATGGCTTTGACGGCGGGGTGGTCGAGAAGCGATTCCAGCACGGCCTGCCTGCCGAAGAATGTCTTTGCATCGGCCATGCTAGAGGTCCGCCTTGTCCTGGCTCCAGTCGAGGATGCCCTTGCGCACAATGTAGTAGAGTCCGACGGCGACAAAGCCCAGATAGACAAGCATCTCCCAGAATCCGAAGAGCCTGCTACCTGTGATCAGAGGCAGCTTGCGATAGACGACCGCCCAGGGCATCATGAAAACCGCTTCCACGTCGAAGAGGATGAACAGAACGGCTACCAGATAAAAGCGCACACTGAAGCGCCCGCGGGCGTCGCCAACGGCCACGATGCCGCACTCGTAGGCCGCAAGTTTAGTGGCTGTATTGCGATGCCGCCCCACAAACCACGAAGCCACCACCATCCCCAGTCCGAGCAGAATCACAGCGATAATCTGCATGAACAGTGGGAGATATTGCCAGGAATAAGGGATCATTGCCGCCCTGTCCGGAAAAATCCGTTAAGATTCGCGCCTGTCCTCCAAATCAACCAGGTTTCAATCGAACAGGTCGCTGGTTTGAGCTTAGGTTTTCAGCCTCATCCCGTCAAGGCAGCGGCGAAAGATGAAGGCTGCCTCTGATCCGCCCCAGGCCGGGATTTGCACCGATGTTGTCGTTTGAGAGGGCAAATCAGGAAATGTTCGAGCGGATTTCTGCATGATTGCTCAAAATGAGGCAGATCATTGCGTGTTGTTGTGCGACGGTTGATATGGTTGGCGGAACCTCCATTTGTCGCTGGGGGGATTGGTTAGCCCACCAGGCTTGCATGCTGGAGAACAGCCTCTCCAGTGTTGTAATCAATGCCGCAAAAGCTCCGAAAGTGGACAGACCTGGCCAGAACAGGCGATAAACGGGATGATAGTTGCCGAGTCCAAGTTGATTGTAGGACTTATTTGCGGGCGGCAATCTGCTTTGCTGGTTGCCAGGCGTTGTTGCAATGCTGCTGAACGGATGAGGATTTGGGAGGATCAGGGTTCGAGGAAGTGAAAGGTTTGCAAGGCTGATTCGGTTCCGGAATGGGCAGGTAACAATTCACTGTTCGTTTACGGAACGCGGTACGTTGGTGATCTAAATTGGATACCAATGTTGCCGATGAACGGTGTGAGGATAAGGCCAACATGTCTGCATCAATGACCACTGACCTGTCGATCTATCACCCGATGCCGGTAGCATCAACCGCGGGTTTGCGATCTAACCGCCGCCGCCGCATCGACGTTGAAGCGGGGCATGCACTTGAGATACTGGGCCACGCCATTGAGTACCTCACTGATGAATTTGTTCATAACGGCGTCGAAATGTCCTCCAGGAATGGCCAGGTCGAGGCCGTGCAATTGCTGATGAGGATGAATCGCCAGGTGTATTTTGAATGCCCGGAAGTACCAACGATCGGTGAGCGGCTCCGTGCCATGCTGCATCTACACGCGGCGTATAAATCATCTGAAAATCACACGTTACGGATCTGATTTTAGCCAGGGGCGTCTTCTCAGAGACTGCTTTTGGCTAGAGGTCTGCAATCGACGTAGGTTATTGACCCAGTTCCAACACCGCCAGCAACACCAGCCAGGCCAGGCTCATGGTGTGCCAAAACCAAGCAGTTGAGTCCACGGCAACCTGGCGATACTCCACACGCTTGAACCAGCCCAATGTGCAGAGGCACATGAGCAGCGCAAGTATTCCGAGTATCAGGTGAGCTGCGTGCAAGCCTGTAATCACGTAGAAGAAATAGCTTGCCGGAGTTGACCAACGGTCGAAGGCAAAGCCCTGGGCCGTCAACTGTTTCCAGGCGATTGCCTGCCCAGCTAGAAAGAGCGCCCCGAGCACCAGCGTGGCGCCCACCCAGGGAAGGGTGCGGCGAAGAGCGGGCCGGCCCAGGCCCAGCCACTCCTCCAACACATCGATATCGCGGAAGATATGCGCCCGGGCCCGCTCCATTGTCAGGCTGCTAAGCAGCAACACAACAGTATTCCAGTACAGGATGTGCGGCAGAAGAACGGGGCGCCAGTCGCCAATGAATTCGTGGGTTCGGGGGTCCATGCGCATGCCCGCCTGGCGCGCGAAAAAGAACAGGACCAGCACGGCAAAGAAGAGCATATCGGCAGCCAGGGCGGAGAGCACAAAGAACCGTACACGGTGCAGCAGTTCGCGCGGGCCATGCCGCTCATTTTTCCATTCGTCGTCCCCGCCGCCCCCGCCGCCGCCCGTCGGCCGTCGGTCTACAGGCGGTTTTCCGCCGATTCCCGGTTCTTTCCGTTCCGTCTCCGAAGGTGTTGGCGTAAAGATGGAGGGCATTAAGGGCCTCTGTGAGGATGAGATTACACTCACTTTGGTTTGGACGCATCCAGAATCGAAGGGGATGGATAGAATTTCTCGAGACAGTTCAATCCTGGTGGAAAATCCAGACTCCCCCTTCCCGAAGCTGGACATCAATCTGCGCGGTTCGCGACCACAGTCTGCACAAAAATTCTATGCACCCGCCGGTCCGGGGAGAGTTCAGGATGAAACGTGGCGGCCATGACGTTTCCCTGCTTAACCAGCACCGGGGAGCCATCGCGCCTTGCCAGCACTTGAACGGCGGGGCCAGTCTCGACGATGCGGGGCGCACGGATGAAGACCATCTCCAAAGGGCCGCCGGGGAGGGCGGTTTCGGCGGTGAGGATGGTTGAGTCGATCTGGCGGCCATAGGCGTTGCGTTCTACGATTGCATCGAGCAGCCCCAATGAGCGCTGAGGCGGATTGCGCACCTCGCGCGCCAGCAGGATGGCTCCCGCGCAGGTACCGAAGACTGGCTGGCTTCTGCAGAATTCCTTCAGAATCTCAAAGAATTGGAGCTTCTCGAGAAAGCGCAGGACGGTGGTCGATTCGCCGCCAGGGAGGATGAAGCCGTCCAGGCCGGCCAATTGGTCAGGCTTGCGGACCTCGACGGGATCGGCGCCGGACTCGGCCAACGCCTCGGCGTGGGCCGCATAATCGCCTTGAATGGCTAGGACGCCGATGCGGGGATTAGGCGTTTGTGTCAACTTGCTTCCTCGGAGGAATATGTGAATGGATTGAAGACTTCCACCTTGAATGGTTTGAAATCCTTTACGTTTCGTGTTGCGACGATGAGCCGCAGAACGCGAGCCGTGGCCGCGATCATGGCGTCCGCGCTCTGATCGCTGGACACTCCATGCATCAATCGAGCCCACTCGCGAAAGATCGCCCCGTCGGCAGGCAGAACGGTGTAGTAGACCAAAAGACTCTCGATCCAGGACTCTAACTCCGCAGCTTTGGCCGGGTCCTGGGTTCGCGTGATTTCCACCCCCGCCTGCGCCTCAGCAAGAACAACGGCCGGAATGGCAAGCTGGTGGACTGGAATGGATCGCCGCCATGCTGTGACCCCACCATGTGGACGCGGCTTGCGGAACTCCGAGACGACATTAGTATCGAGCAAGAAGATCATGACCGCTCGTCATCGTCCACGGGAAAGGGGCGAAGCTTGAGGACCGGGCGCTTCCCGAGAGGGATATTGCGGGGCCCGTTTGGGTCGAGCAGCGGGTCGGGGATGGATCGTCTGGCACGATCCTTCAGATGATTCCATTCGTCGATGGGGACAAGGACCGCTGTTTCAACTCCGCGGCGAGTGAGGACCTGGGGCCCCTCCTTTAGGGTGGTTTCAAGGAATTCGCTGAAGCGGGCTTTTGCGTCGTAGACTGGCCAGGGCATGGAACACCTCTCATATAGTCATATCACTAGTCATATGACTATGTCGAGCTTTGCCTGTCGGCCGCAATTATTCCCTCGACGATATATGTAATAAAATACATAGTAAATAGCTGGCATGGGAAGTGGAGAGATGGCGCGGAATTTTAGAGAGCTTGAAGCAAAGATGTCTCCGGAACGGAGGGCGCGGAATGCTGCTCGTGCCAAAGAGGAACCTGCCCAAATGCCGCTGCATCAGCTTCGTCAGGCGCGCGAAATGACGCAGACGCGGCTGGCCGAGGTGCTGGAGATGGACCAGGGCAACATCTCCAAGCTGGAGAAGCGCACCGACATGTACCTCAGCACCCTGCGCAGCTACGTGGAAGCGATGGGCGGATCGCTGGAGATTCGCGCCGTGTTTCCGGATGGGGATGTGAAGATCGATCTGCTGAATCACCTGCGGTGAGGCAGACGCTCGCTATTCGCTCGCATGTGGTTGTTCGCTTCCCACCCTTCGCTAGAAAAAAGCGAAGAATGTGGCACCCGGCCAAGAGCTTAGGCTCTAACGTCTTCCACCCGCTCCAGAGGCATGATCCGCGAAACCCGTTCCATGACCTTCTTGTCTTGCTCAGCCACCTTCAGGTCGTAGGCGGCCTGCAATCGCATCCACACTCCCGGAGAGCCGCCCAATAGGCGAGAGACCTTCAGGCACATGACGGCGGAAAGGGGTTTGCGCTCCGACAGGATGTCGTGAAGCATCTGGCGTGAGACGCCAAGAGCCTTGGCCGCTGCCGTTACGGACAGGCCGACAGACGGCAGAACGTCTTCCTTGAGAATCTCGCCCGGATGAACGGGTGGCAGTCCACTCTTCCTCTCCATTACTTCCTCCCAGACCAAGCGCGTTGTCGGCAGTTAGTGATAGTCCTCAAAATCGACATCCAATGCCGCTTCGCCAGACCAGCCGAAGGTGACTCGGAAGTTTCCGGTCACCCGCACGGACCACCGTTTCGGTTTGTCTTGCAGGCCGTGGAAGTGGAAGCCGGCGATGTTCATCTGCTCCGGTTCCGTTGCGACTTCCAGCAATTGCAGGATTCGAATGCATTTTCTGAGATGATCGGCGCCAACCCGGCGGGTCTTGCCTGTGAGGTAAAGCTCCTCCAGTCCCTTGTGCCTGAACCCGCCGATCATTGCCGTAGTGTAGACTGTTTAGTTTACAGTGTCAACCACCTGTGGTGGGGCAGACGCTCGCTATTCGCTCGCAATGGCGCCTCGTTCCCGGCCTTGTCCAGAAAAAGCGAAGGATGGCGCGCCTGCGTTCACGATCTTTCCGTTATGATCTTTGCATGGAACTGATCTTCGAGGTGCGCGAGGCGGAAGAGGGCGGCTATGTGGCGCGGGCGCTGGGGCAGGCTATCTTCACGGAAGCTGAGACGTGGCAGCAGTTGCGCGAAAACGTGCTGGAAGTTACGAGCCTCCACTTTGAAGATGCGCCAGTCAAGCCGAAGCTCATCCAATTGCATTTCGTAAAGGATGAGCTGATTCCGGTTGAAGCCGCATGAAACTGCCGCGCGGGGTGTCGGCCGACCGGCTGATTCGCGCTTTGGGACGGCTCTGCTACACCGTGATTCGCCAGAAGGGAAGTCACGTCAGGCTTTTTCACAAGGCCGCGCCTGTCCATTCGATCTCTGTTCCACTACACGATCCGCTTAAGCTCGGCACATTTCAAGGAATTCTCGTCGAAGTTGCCCAAGCCCAGTCCGTTTCAATCCAAGACATCCTCGACCTGCTCTAACCACCTGCGGCGGGGCAGACACTCGATATTCGCTCTTATGAGGTTCTTCGCTCCCCCCTGCATAGCATGTTTTCTGGCGTATTATTGTCGATCAGTATGGAAATAGCCGATGTCCCATCACAGCAACCCGACGAATTGCTATATCACTATACGAGCGTCGAATCGTTCGTGAGCATCATCAAGGGTGGGGCGTTGTGGGCGAGTCATATTCGCTACCTGAATGACACAACCGAGCAGCGCATCCCATGGGATCACGTTCGAGCCGCAATTAAGGCAAGGCTAGATGCGGCTGATGACAGCGACCGGGAGCGCCTCCGAATACTTCTATCCCTCACCGATTCTCCGCTCGAATTGGACGCCTATGTGCTTTGCTTTTCAAAGGATGGGGGAACCGCTTAAGCCAATGGAGAGGCTACAGCGGGAGCGCCGGCGTTGCAATAGGGTTTGACAGCTCAGGGTTGAAGAAGAATTGTTCGACTTTTACAACCGCGCTGTCCCGCAATAAGCCACGAAAAATGGGTTATGCACTTCTTCAGGAGGTCCAATACGTAGAACCATCCGGTAACGAGCGCTCCAAACAGATCATTGACAGGCTATTAAACAACCCCAATGAGCCAGAACCTGAAGATTTGCTGACCGAGAAAGGCGCTTTTAGACGCAGGGTTTCACTTGCTGCTTCAAGTTTGAAGCACAAATCATTCTATGATGAGCGCGAGTAGAGAATTAACATATTTCAATTGCCCGAAGACTTTATTCAGTTCAGGACGCGCAAGTCAATGATGATTCCCTATGTGCCATTCGACTTGGGACGGGGCAGAAGAGTGTCCTCGCTGATACCCCGCG
>Ga0182024_10007016_pt1 | contig 24470 bp, 11 predicted proteins | sample P32metaG_FD_120480 | JGI IMG/M metagenome (GOLD analysis project Ga0182024, IMG submission 120480) | Permafrost microbial communities from Stordalen Mire, Sweden - P3-2 metaG (Illumina Assembly) | ecosystem: Environmental > Terrestrial > Soil > Wetlands > Permafrost | place: Sweden: Stordalen...
ACTCAAGTTCCTTTTGCCGCTGTGGCTGGCGCCGCTCTACGGCCTGTCGGCCGGCCATGCCGAGGCGGCGGCCCCAGGCCTGCCGCCGCCCCCGGCCGCCCGTCCCGTCGCGGCCGCTACCCCGATTCAAAAGGCCTCTTACCAGCCGGCCCCGGCACCGCTGTCCCCGCCGCCGGACGCGCCCGACCTCGCCGCCGCGTCCGAATTGTCGGCCGACGACGTGGTCCGGCAAGTCCTGGCCCGCAACCCCTCCCTGGCCGAGATGGTCGCCGCCTGGAAGGCCGCCCAGGATCGCTACCCGCAGGTGACTTCGCTGGACGACCCGATGTTCGGCGCCACCGGCAGCCCACGCGTGTTCGGCTCCCACGCGATGGACGGCGGCTACCGGGTGGAGATTTCCCAGAAGTACCCCTGGTGCGGCAAGCTGGCCCTGCACGGCGACAACGCCCTGGCCGAGGCCCGCGCCGCCGGCGACGACGTGGAAGACACGCGCCTGCAACTGGTGGAGAGCGCCAAGACCGCCTTCTACGAATATTGGCTGGTGGGCCGCGCCCTGGACGTGAACCGGGAGGCGCAGCGGCTGCTGGGCGAATTCCGGCGAGACGCGGAGGACCGTTACACCAAGGGTCTGGCCCCGCAGCAGGATATTTTTCAGGCCGACGTGGAAGTCGGGCAACAGCAGGAGCGGCAGGTGACCCTGGAGCGGATGCGTGAGGTCGCCGTCGCCCGCATCAACACCTTGATGCACCTGCCGCCCGACTCGCCCCTGCCGCCCGCGCCGGTGCATTCCGTCGCGGTGGCGGCGATCCCCGAGACGCCGGCGTTGCGCGAGGAAGCGCTGGCGAGCCGCCCCGACCTGAAGGCCTTGGCCGACCACCTCGCCGCCGACCAGGCCGCCCTGGGCCTGGCGAAGAAGGACTACAAACCGGACGTCGAGGTCATGGCCGCCTACGACGACTTCTGGTCGGAACGGGCGCTGCGTCCCCAACTCGCCGTGCGGATCAACTTGCCGACGCGCCTGGCGAGGCGCGACGCGGCCGTCGCCGAGGCGCAGGAACGGATCAACCAGCGGTCGGCGGGGCTGGCCCGCCTGACCGATCAGGTGAACCTCCAGGTTCAGGAGGCGGCCGCTCAGGTGCGCGAGAGCGACCGCGTCGTCCGGCTGTACAACGACAAGATTCTGCCCGCCGCCCGGCAGAACATCGAGGCCGCCCGGGCCGCCTACGTCACCGGGAAAATCCCGTTCCTGAGCCTGATCGAGGCCGAGCGCAACCTAGTGACGCTCCGGGACCGCTACTACGAGGCGGCCGCCGCCTACGGACAGCGGCTGGCGACCCTCGAGCGCGTGACCGGCGGCGAGGCGCCGGAACCGACGCCAACGGTGGTGCCCCCCCGAACCCCTCCGGCCGCCGCGCCGGGCCGTTAAACCGCGGCGGGACCGGCCCCCGCCGCCCGCCCTTCCGCGCTGAAGGCCGGGCCGCCGGCGCCCCGCCGCACCTCGGCCCACCACTTCCAGATGGTGTAGACGGCCGGGTAGATCAGCAGTTCCAGCAGGAACGACGTGACGATGCCGCCCACCATCGGGGCGGCGATCCGCTTCATCACGTCGGCCCCCGTCCCCGTGGACCACATGATCGGCAACAGCCCCATCAGGATCGCCATCACCGTCATCATCTTGGGCCGCACGCGCTGCACCGCCCCTTCCAGCACCGCGTCTTCCAGGTCCGTGAGATTGTTCATCCGACCTTCGCGCTTACGGCGGTCGTAGGCGTGGTCCAGGTACAGCAGCATGACCACGCCGGTCTCGGCGTCCACGCCGGCCAGGGCGATGATCCCGACCCACACCGCCACGCTCAGGTTGTAGCCCAGCAGCCACAGCAGCAGGAAGGCCCCCGTCAGCGAGAACGGCACCGCCAGCAACACGATCAGCACCTTGACTACCGAGTGCGTGTTGAAGTAGAGCAGCACGAAGATCGCCGCCAAGGTCACCGGGATGACGTAGGTCAGCCGCTCGTCGGCCCGTTGCATCGATTCGTAGTCGCCGCTCCACTCCAGGCGGTAGCCCGGCGGCAGCTTCACGTTCTTCTCCACCATCGCCTTGGCGTCCCGCATGTAGCCGCCCACGTCCCGCCCGGCCACGTCGATGTAGACGTAGCCGACCAGCTGCGCCTCCTCGCTCTTGACCATGCCCGGCCCCTGGACCAAGCTCAGGTCGGCCAACTCGTCCAGCGGGACTTGGGCGCCGGCCGGCGTCGCCACCAGCACCCGCCGCAGCGACCACAGGTCGCTGCGGAAGGGCCGGCCGTAGCGGACGTTGACCGGGTAGCGCTCGCGCCCCTCGACGGTCGTCGTCACGTCGGCCCCGCCCACCGCCGACTGGATCACCTCCTCCACGTCCGCGACCGTCAGGCCGTAGCGGGCCAGGGCGTCGCGCCGCGGCGTGAAGTCCAGGAAATAACCCTCCGCCACCCGCTCGGCGAAGGCGCTGCGCGTGCCGGGGACCATGCCGACGTGCGTCTCGACTTCTTTACCGATCCGACTTATCTCCGTAAGGTCCGGCCCGAAGATCTTCACGCCGATGGGCGTGCGCAGGCCGGTGGAGAGCATGTCGATGCGGTTCTTGATCGGCATGGTCCAGACGTTGGTGAAGCCGACCGGCCCCATCGCCTCTTGGCCGGCGCCGAGCTTCTCCTTCAGCAGCCGATCCATTTCGGCCTGCAGCCGGTCGGGCGTCATGCCCGGCCGCCACTGCTCCGGCGGCTTGAGGGTGACGGTCGTCTCGATCATCTCCAGCGGGGCGGGGTCGGTGGCCGTCTCCGCCCGGCCCGCCTTGGCGAACACGCCCGCCACTTCGGGGACCGTCATCAGCACCTGATCCTGCTCCTGGATCGCCGCCCTCATCGTGTCGATGGCCGGCCCCGGCAGCGTCATCGGCATGTACAGCAGCGACTCCTCCCACAACGGCGGCATGAACTCCGACCCCAGCGCCAGGAAGATCGGCACGGCGGCCGCCACCGCCAGGACGGCCAGGAGCACCATCGTGTAGCGCCAGCGCAGGGCGAAGCGGGCGAGGGGATGGTAGGCCCAGACCAGGAAGCGGTTGATCGGGTTCTTCTCCTCCGGCGGGATGCGGCCGCGGATCAGCAGCGCCATCAAGAAGGGCGCCACGGTGATGGACAGCAGGGCCGCGAAAAACATGGAGAACGTCTTGGTGTAGGCCAGCGGCTTGAACAGCCGGCCCTCCTGGTCTTGCAGGGCGAAGACCGGCAGGAAGCTGACCGTGATGACCAGCAGCGAGAAGAACAGCGTCGGCCCCACCTCCTTCGCCGCCTCAAGACTGACTTCCGTGCGGTCGCGCTGCTGTTCTTTGGGTTTGGTCTGTTCGAGCTCAATGTGCTTGTGAGCGTTCTCGATCATGATGATGGAGGCGTCCACCATCACCCCGATGGCGATGGCGATGCCGCCCAGGCTCATGATGTTCGAGGTCAGCCCCAGGAGCTTCATGGCCAGCAGGGCCAGCAGCACCGCCAGCGGCAACGTCAGCACCGCCACGAGGGCGCTGCGCAGGTGAAACAGGAACACCACGCAGACCAGGCTGACGATGACGCTCTCCTCGATCAACTTCTCGCGCAGCGTGGCGACGGAGTGTTTGATCGGCTCGGAGCGGTCGTAGACGACGTGGACCTCGACGCCCTCCGGCAGCGAGGGTTGCACGGTGTCGTGCAACTTCTGCTTGACCCGCTGGATCACGTCGTAGACGTTCTCGCCGAAGCGGACGACGACCACGCCGCCGGCCGCGTCGCCCATGCCGTTGTAGTCCACCACGCCGCGGCGGATCTCCGGGCCGAGCTGCACGAAACCCACGTCGCGGACGCGGATCGGCGTGCCGTCCGGCTGCGCCCCGATACTGACCTCTTCAATGTCCTTGATGTCCTTGAAGTAGCCCCGGCCGCGCACCATGTACTCGCGGCCGGTGAACTCCAGCACGCGGCCGCCGGTTTCCTTGTTGCCGGCCCGGACGCGCTCGACCACGCGGTTGATCGGGACCTTGTAGGCCAGCAGTTTGTCGGGGTCGAGCGTGACCTGATACTGCTTGACGAAGGCGCCGACCGAGGCGACCTCGGCCACGCCGGGGACCGCGCGGAGCTGGTACTGCACGTTCCAGTCCTGGAGACTTCGCAACTCCGCGAGGTCGTGCTTGCCGGACGTGTCGGTCAGGACGTACTCCAATCCCCAGCCGACGCCGGTGGCGTCGGGTCCGAGCGCGGGGGCCACGCCGGCGGGCAGCTTGCCGGCCATGCCGCTGAGGTATTCCAGCACCCGACTGCGCGCCCAATAGAGGTCCGTTCCATCCTCGAAAATGACGTAGACGAGCGAGAAGCCGAAGAAGGAACTGGCGCGGACGGCCTTGACTTGCGGGGCCGAAAGCAGCTGGGTGACGACGGGGTAGGTGACCTGGTCCTCGACGATGTCGGGGCTTTGGTCGGCCCACTCGGTGTAGACGATGACCTGCACGTCGGACAGGTCGGGGATGGCGTCCAGCGGCGTGTTGTAGACGGCCCAGACGCCGGCGGCCACGATGGCCACGATGAGGAGGATGATCGGGAAGCGATTGCGGACGCTGAATTCGATGATCCGCGCGATCATAAGGCCTCCGGCACCCGCTCAGAGACTGTTCCGACAGGAATGGAACCGCCAAGACGCCAAGAGCGCCAAGAACAGAAAGAGCGGGAAAAACGGAAAGTCCGGGCAAAGAAACCAATTTCCCATTTTCGGTCTTCACTTGGCGCTCTTGGCGTCTTGGCGGTTCAACGGCTTTCGGAACGGACTCTCAGTGCTTCTTGTCGTCGTCCATTTTCATGCCTGGCATATCTTTCATGTCGTCCTTGCCGCCCTTTTGCTGCCCCTTCTTGCCGCCCATGTCCATGCCGGGCATGTTCATCATGGCCATGCCGACGCGCAGGCGGCTCTCGGAGTCGATGAGAAAGTCGGCCGAGGTGGCGACCAGTTCGCCCGCCTTCAGCCCCTCCAGCACCTGGAAACGGCCGTCCTCGAAGCGCATCGCGCCGACCTTGACCTCCACCGGAATAAAGCGTCCTTCCGACTCCGCCTTGTAGGCAATGTCGCGGTCGCCGGTGCGCAGGACGGCGGAAGCCGGCACGAGGAGGCCGGTCCCCATCGTGTGTTGGATGACGAGGTTGGCGAACATGCCCGGCTTGAACCGCCCCTCGGGGTTGGCCAGCTCGACGCGCACTTCGACCGTCCGCGCCGGCTCGTCCACGGTGGCCTGGATGAACGCGACCTTGCCCGTGAACTCCTGGCCGGGCAGCGCGGGGAGCGTCACGGAGGCCGGCTGGCCGATCTCGACGTGCGGCAACTCGTATTCGTAAACCTTGGCCTGGACCCAGACCGTCGAGAGGTCGGCCACGGTGTATAGCTCCTTCTCGGCGGTAACGTACTGCCCCTCGAAGGCATTTCGGGTCAGGACCGTCCCCGTCAAGGGGCTACGCAGGGTCAGGTTCGTCTTCGGCTTACCACTCTCTTCGATCTCTTTAATGTCGTCGGCGGGCACGTCCCACAGCTCCAGCCGCTGCCGGGCCAGGCCGGCCAGCGACGACTGCCCGGATTTACGGGCGTCCAGATACTCCTGCTCGGTGGTCACGAACTGCGGGCTGTAGATGGACAGCAGCGGATCGCCCTTCTTGACTGGTTGGCCGACGTAGTCCACGAAGAGTTTCTGGACCCAGCCCTCGGTGCGAAGGTGGACGTGGGCGATGCGCGTCTCGTCGGGCCGGACGATGCCGACGGTGCGGACGCTCATCCGCAGGGGCGCCTCCTCGACGCGGCCGACCGTCACGCCGATGCGCTGCTGCACCGCGTAAGGGATGCTCATCTCTTCATGGTCCGGTACGGCGGAGGACGAGTTGGACCCCATGTCCATACCGCCCATGTCCATGCCGCCCATGTCCTGGCCGCCGGCTTCCTTGCGATGAAACAGGCCAGCCGCCCATGTCTCGGCGGGGGCGAGCCAACCGCGGGCGTGGGCGAACCAGAGCAAGCCCGCGACCACCAAGAGCGTGACGGCGACCGTCGACCAGATCAGCCATCTGCGACGCGAATTCGTCATGGAACGCCCTCTTTATGGTCACACGGCGACGGGCGCCGGTTCGGCCGACCGCTCCGGCGCGGCGGCCTTCGCCATCTCCCGCGCCGCCTTCTTTTCCTGGAGTTTCAGCCAGCGCGCGCGCCGCACCCAGTAGAAGCGAACCGGCAGGAAGATGTCCACCACCTCATCGGAAATGAGCAGGCCGCCCAGCACCGGGATGGCCATCGGGGCGATGATCTCCGCCCCCACGCCCGAGGCCCACAGCATCGGCGCCAGGGCGATGATGGCCACCCCCTCCGTCAGCAGCTTGGGCCGCAGCCGGTGGACCGCCCCCTCGATGACGGCCTGCCGCAGTTCCTCCAGCGACTTGATGTTCTCCAGGCCGCCGCGCTTTTCGATGGCCTCGCGCAGGTAGACGAGCATGATGATGCCCGTCTCGGTGGCCATGCCGAAGCAGGCGATGTAGCCGACCCATACGGCGACGCTGAACTCCATCGGCGGCGCCGACCAGCCGTGCAGGATTTTCGGGAAGAGGAACTGGAAGAACGCCCCGCCGGCCAACGCCTCCGGCACGGCCAACATCATCAGGCCGGCGTCGGCCAGGTCCTTATAAGTCAGATACAGGATCACAAATATCAGGACGATCACGACGGGGAAGATGATCCGCAGCGTTTGGGCCGCCCGCACCTGATGCTCGAACTCGCCGGACCATTCGACGTGGACGCCCTCGGGCAGGTTCACCTTCTCGGCCACGGCCCGCTGCGCGTCCTCCACGAAACCGACGATGTCGCGGCCGCGCACGTTCAAGGTGACGTAGTTGACCAGCTGGCCGTTCTCGCTCTGGAGCATGGCCGGGCCTTCCACGATGCGCACGTCCGCCACGGCGCCGAGGGGCACCTGGAGCGGCCCGCCGGTGCCGGTCGCGTGTTCCGGGGCCGCCTGGTGGTCCCCGGCCGGCGCCGCCATCCCCGCCGCGGGACCGGCCGGCATAGCGTCGCCGCCTCCGGCCCCCCCCGGGGCGGACATGCCGCTGCCGCTCACCAGCAGGTTGCGGACGGTCGCCTCGTCTTCCCGCTCGGAGCGCGGGTAGCGCAGCCGAACGGGGAACCGGTCCCGGCCCTCGACGGTCTGGGTGATCGCCTCGCCGCCGAGGGCCACCTCCACCGTGTCCTTGACGTCCTCCACGTTGACGCCGTAGCGGGCGGCCTTGTCCTGGTCGATGTCGATCTCCAGGTAGCCCTTGCCCATGACCTGCGCGGCCACCACGTCCCGCGCCCCGTCCACCGGCTTGAGCGCCGTTTCCACGTCCTTGCAGACGCGGTCGATAACGTCCAGGTTCGGCCCGAACACCTTGACGCCGATGTCGGTGCGCACCCCCGTCGAGAGCATCTCGATGCGGTTGATGATCGGCTGGGTAAAAATGTTGCTCCAGCCGGGCGTCTGCAAGACCCGGCCGAACTCGTCGTCCACCAGATCGCCCTTAGGCCCGCTCTCGCGCGGCCAGAGGAAGACCCACTGGGCGAACGGCTTTTTCAATTCCTCCATGAGCGGGGCGAAAGGGAGAAAAGCGGCGTCGTCGCGCCCCTTCTTGCCGAGCTGGGCCTGGACCGCGGCCTCCGCGAACCGCCGACGCTCCTCGCGGTGCGGGGCCTCGTCCGTCGCGGCCGAGCCGTTGGCCGCCTTGGCGACCTCCTCCAGGGCCAGCCAGGTGTAGGCTTCCACGGCCCGGTCGAACAGTTCCCAGTCGATCTTGACGACGCGCTCGCGCCACAGCTTCGTCCGCCGGGCGGCGACGATCCGCAGCACGTCGCCGGCGAACGTCTGTTGTTCGCCGCCCAGGGCCACGTTCGCCCCGTCGAGAAGGCTGTTGAGCAAGCTCTGCTTGAGCACCAGCCCCGACGCCGGGTTGCCGGTCGCCCCCGCCTCTTTGAGGCGCCGGGCCGTCTCCTGGCCGAGCCGCGTCACGTCTTCCAGGGCGGGATCCTTGGCCAGCGGGCGGCCGAACTCCGGCGTCAGCGCCCGAGCAATCTCCTCGGTCGCCTCGGCGCCGTCGGTCCCTTGCGGCCAGTGCAGGTCGCCGGCCCGGTCGATGCGCCGCACCACTTCTTCCACGGCGAATTGCGTCAGCACGGGGCTGAGTTCGTGCTCGAACTCCTGATAGCGTTGCATGGCCAACTCCCGCATCAACTCGTCGAAGCGCTCCAGGGCCTTCTGGGTCGCATCCACTACCAGGGCGTCGCGGTCGCCCTCCTTGCCGGCGGCGGGCCGCCCGACGTAGTCGCGTTCCTCCAGCAGGCCCAACACCGCCCGCGTCTGCCGCGAGGCGTCGTCGAACCGCAGCACCCGCTTGGGCCAAAATTCCTTGGGCCGGAAGTTGACGAACGTCTCGACCATGTCCAGCGGCGCCGGGTCGGTCGGCGTGTCGGCCCGGCCCGCCTTGCCGACGACCGATTCCACTTCGGGGAAGCCGCGCAGCAGGGCGTCGCGGGCCTTGAGGTCGTCCCCCGCCTGCGTGACGCCGATCCGCGGGACCGTGATCGGCATGTCCAGCGTGCTCCCCTCGTCCAGGGCCGGCATGAAGGCGACGCCGATGCGGGTGAACTGCGACGCCATCAGGCCCAACAGCAGCAGGCTGGCGCAGGAGAGCGCCTGCCAGCGCAGGCCGCGCGTGAAGACGACGGTGAGCGTCGTCACGGCGCCCAGAACGATCAGGAACGCCGTGCGGTGGGCGGCGTCGGAGGCGCCCTGCCCGATCAGCGCCTGCAACGGGAAGATGCCGGCCGCCAGCACCAGGAGCACGGCGAAGGCCCACATCACCAGGTTGCGCTTGGGCAACGCCCAGGTCAGCACCGGCTTATAGATGTTAATAAAGCTCCGCACGATCCAGTTTTCGTCCTCGCGCCGCAGCCGGCCGCGGATGAACGACGGGATCAGGGCCGGCACCACCGTCACCGAAATGATGGCCACGCCGACCAGGGCGAAGCTCTTGGTGAAGGCCAGCGGGTGGAACAGCTTGCCCTCCCGGCCGCTCAGGGCGAACACCGGGATGAACGAAATCAGCATGATGAGCACGGAAAAGAAGATCGGCCGGCCCACCGTGCGGCAGGCGCGGATGACCGTGGCCCGCGTGTCGCCGCGCACCTTCTTGTCGCCGAACTGCTCCTTGAGCTGGTGCGTGGCGTTCTCGACCATGACGATGGCCTGGTCCACGAGGATGCCGATGGAGATGGTGATGCCGGCCATCGACATGATGTTGGCCTGGATGTCGATAATGCCGGCGGCGCGCAGCAGCCACATCAGCAGGAAGGAAAACAGCACGGCCAGGGGCAGGGTGACGCAGATGACGAAGGCGCTGCGGACGTGCCAGAGGATCAGGAACACGGCCAGGGCGGCGATGATGATCTCTTCCCACATGGCCCGCGTCAGGGTGTGGACCGCTCCCTCGATAAGGCGCGTGCGGTCGTAGGCCGGGACGATGCGCACCCCCTTGGGCAGCCCCGGTTGAAGCTCCTGGATTTTTTCCTTGACGCGGCGGGTGACGGCCAGCGGGTTCTGTCCGTAGCGCATGAGCGCCACGCCGCCCACCACTTCGTTGCCGTCCTTTTCGTAGACGCTGCGGCGGAACTGCTGGCCGAGCTGCACGGCCGCCACGTCCTTGACCTGGAGGGCCGCCCCGCCCTTCTCCCGGCGGATGACGGTCTCCTCGATACTCTGCTTGTCCTTGATCCAGCCGACGAAGCGGACCAGGTATTCGGCGTTGTTTTTCTGGATGACGCCGCCGCCGGCCGCGAAGTTGCTCCGGGACACGGCCGAGTAAACGTCGGCCAGGGTGATGCCGTAGGCCCGCAGGGCTTCCGGCTTGACGTCGATCTGGTACTCCAGGGGCGCCCCGCCGACCGTGGCGACTTCGGAGACGCCGCGGGCCGAGTTGAGTTGCGGGGCGATGTAATACTTGTTGAGCGCCCAGAGCCGCGACGGGTCCACCGGGTTTTCGGGGCTGGGTTCGACGGTATACCAGAAGATCTGGCCGAGGGCCGTGGCGTCGGCGGCCAGCCGGGGCGACACGCCCTGCGGCAACAGCGTCCCGCCGCGCACCTCGTCCAGCTTTTCCAGCACCCGCTGCCGGGCGAAGTAGTAGTCCACGCCGTCCTCGAAGATGATCGTCACCATCGAGAAGTTAAACTCGGAGGACGAGCGGATGGCCTTGACGCCGGCCAGCCCCTGGAGCTTAAGCGACAACGGATAGGTGACTTGGTCCTCGATTTCGCGCGGACTGCGGCCCATCCAGTCGGTGAAAACGATCACCTGGTTCTCGCTCAGGTCGGGGATGGCGTCCACCGGCGTGTTGAGCACGGCGTAGACGCCGAAGCCGGCCAGGGCGGCGGCCACGATCAGCACGACGAAGCGGTTCTTGATGGAGAACTCGATAATGCGTTCGATCACGACCGTCTCCCTGCATGGGGTCTAATGTCGAAAACCAGGCGAGCGGGGGGCGTAAGCCCCCTGATTCCGCACCTTGTCGGCGACCGTATGCTCAATCAGGGGGCTAACGCCCCCCGCTCGCCTCGGCGCCTGCCCCGGCCTTCAACCGCTTGACCGTGGCCAGGGTTTTCTCCGCATCGGCCAGCGCCTTCGTCTTGCACCCGCCGCAGCAAAGAAACACGGTTTGCCCCGCCACCTGCACCTTGACCGGGACGCCCATCGCGCCGAGCCGGTTGTCGCCCAGGATGGGGCAGTACTTCTGCCTCTCGGCCAGCTTGCGGTCGTCGGGCGACAGCTTGGCCAGGTTGGCCCGGATCTCCGCCTCGTCGGCCGAGTCGTTCGCCGACGGGACCGGCGACGGCGACGCGGCCGGCGCGGCCTTGGACTGTTGAAGCCTCTCGACGGTTTCCAGGGTTTTGCGCGGGTTGGCGTTGGCCTTCTCCACGCAGCCCCCGCAGCACAGGAAGACGGGGCGGCCCTCAATCATGAGCTTCACGGGCGGCCCCATCGAGCCGATTCGATTGGCCGGCAGGATGGGGCACGACCCTTGGGCCTCCGCCAGCCGCCGGTCTTCCGGGCTGAGCTTGGCCAAATTGGCCTGCACCTTCGTGTCCTTATCGTTGTCGTCTTCCGGCGTCGAGGGACGGACGGTTGACGACGGGGCGGCCTTGCCGCCGGTGCCGCCGAAATAGATGGAGCCGGCGGCCGGGTTCAGCCGCGTCTCGGCGTCGATGAGGAAGGAGCCGTGGGTGACGACCCGTTCGCCGGCCTCCAGGCCCGCCAGGATCGGGTAGTAGGCCGTGGGGTCGCCCTGCATCGCCATCCGCGGCCCCAGCCGGACGGCCACGCCCTCGAAAACGTCCGGCGACGCCTCGCGGTAGACGACCTTCAGGCTGCCCGTGTCGATCACGGCGCCGTCCGGCACGGCCAGGACCATGCCCCAACTCAGCGCCGCCTCCCGCCCGGCCGCGTACAGCAGCGGGGCGAGGCCGGCCCCGGCCGAGGCGCCGGAAGGCGCGGCCAGGGCGTGTACCAGGCCGTCGGCGGCGTTCCGCGCCGCCCAGTCCTCGGCCGCGGCCCCGGCGAGGAGGTCGATCTTCGTCGGCGGCACGTCGATCTTGACGGTCATGTACATGCCGGGCCGCAGCCGGTGGCCGGGGTTGGGCATGTCAAAGCGGACCATCAGCGTCCGGCTGGCCTCGTCCAGGTGCGGGAAGATGAAGTCGAGTTTGCCCTCGAAGACCTGGCCGGGCAGGCCCAGGGTCGTCGCCCGGGCGGTCAGCCCGTCCCGCAGCAAAGCCTGGTCGGCCTCGTAGACCTCCGCCTCGATCCAGACGCTATCCAGATCGACGATGTCGTAGAGCGGCGTCCCTTCGTCCACGAAGCTGCCCTCGCGCTGGTACTTCTTGACGACGTGCCCCTTGATCGGCGACGTGACGGTCAACTCGGTGCCGACCTTGCCCGTTTTCAAAAACTCATCGATCTGCCCCTCGCCGACGTCCCAGAGCTTGAGGCGCTGGCGGGCCATGTCCTCGGCGGAGCGGTCGCCCCGCTGCCGCGCCCTCTTGAGGTCGTCCAGCGTGACCGTCAGCTCCGGGTTGTAGCGGATGTCCAGGACGGCCAGCTTCTCGCCCTCCTCGACCATCTGGCCGGTGTAGTTGACGAACAGCTTGACGATGCGGGCCTTTTGCCGGGCGGAGATGTTGGCCTCCTTGGTCTCGTTGAACTCGACGGTCCCGAAGGTCGTGACTTCCTTGGACAGCGGCATGGGCCGGACCTCCGTGGTCTCGACGCCGGCCAGGACCATACGGTACGGACTGAGTTGGACGCGGCTAACCGTCCCCGCCGGGAGCGGTTCGGCCTCGCCCGCCCCCTTCTTGCGCTTGGCCAGGTCCATGTGGCAGATGGGGCACTTTTCCTTGTTGTTGTCGCGCACGATGAACGGGTGCATCGGGCAGTAGTATTCCACGTCGGAGGCGGCCGCCTCCGTCTGTTGGCCGTAGAGCGGCCGCGTCCACTTGGCGTAGTAGGCGGCGAGGGTGTCCCAGGAGCCGATGACCGTGCCGATGACGGCCAGGATGGCGATGAAGCGCAGCCGGGCCTGGGCGACCTTGAGCACCTGCCAGGTCTTCCAGAAGAAGCCGTGCCCGGTCGGGGCGGGGCGCGGCGCCCCGCTCACGCCGTTAACGGGTGGATTAAGTCGATTATCGTGTTCGGGCATGACGGCAAAGTCCTCTCCGGGGCGTCAAGGATGACGGGCGGGGCAGCAGCGCGCGCAAGGACGACGGCCCGACGACGCGGCGCGTGGGGCGTCGGCCCCTAGGCCACGGACGGGGAATCGGCGGGAGGGGGATTAAATGACGAGGTGTAGGTGGGCGAGGACCAGATCGGTCGGAGGCGGCAGCTGGTGACACTGCCGGGACGGGAGCGCGTGTGCGGCGTCCATCGCGGAGAAGGGGGATGCGGAGACCAACGGGAGGAACGGCCCGGCGACCGATGCGTCCTGAACGGCCACCTGCGGCGGGACGCCAGGGACGAGGACGGCCGGCATCAGCGTCTTTTGGCAGCTCTGACTTCCGACCTGAGCGTGGCGATCCGTCTCATGCCGGCCTTGGCAGCAACACGCCTTCGGGGCCGACCGGGCGGGGGCGGCGGAACGGCAGCCGCCGTCACAGCAGCCGCCGTGGGAGGTGAGGCCGAAGCTGAACAGCTTGACGTTCCCGTTCGGGCAGCGGCAAAGGCCATAGGGCAGCCCGGCGGTCAAGACCGCGACCGCCGTGAGCCAGATGGCGCCGACCCGAATTGTGGGGAAGAGGAAAGCCATACGAAGATTCTTGCATATTCGGCCGGCGCAGTCAACGTGGGTCAAGTAAAGCAGACGGCCGCCGCCCCCCTGGCATTCGCGGCCTCCCGGTGCGACAATGCCGGCGGTGACACGTCCGCACCTTCGTCAGGAGAAACCGCGATGATCTCTCTTCGCCGCGCCGCCGTCGTTCTCGCGTCCACCGGACTGCTGGCCTGTTTCGGCAAAGCCGCGCCGCCCACGGCCCCGACAAAAGAGCCGCCGGACGCGGCCGCCGAGGAACGCTTTCACCTGGATGTCGATGCACACCTCACCGCCAAGCTGGACGCGGCCCGCGACGCCATCAAGGCGGAGGAGTGGGACAAGGCCGCCGCCGTGCTGCAAGAGTTGCTCGACCTGAACGAAGAGCGGATGGCGGAGGTCGGCGGCGACAAACACCCGCGGCTGGTCGGCGTCCGCGCCGAGGCCGGTCGGATGCTCGCCGGGCTGCCGGCGGCCGGGAAAAAGGCCTATCAGGCCTCCGTGGGGCCGCGCGCCGCAGACCTCCTGAAGGAAGGCATTAAGGATAAAGATGAAACAAAGATCGCCGAAGTCGTGAGCCGCTTCCTGAACACCGACGCCGGACCCGACGCGCTGGAGGCGCTGGCCGGGCTGCATTACGACGCCGGCCGTTACCATCTGGCCGCCCTCTGCTATGAGCGGCTGTTCGGACTGCGCGACGCGGCCAAGTGGGCGCCGGAAACGCTGTTCCGGGCGGCGGACGCCTGGCGCCGGGTTGGCGACAAGGAACGCGCCGGGCTTGCCGGCAAGCGACTGTTGGAACGCCTCGGCGGCGACGGTCTGCGCATCGGCGACCGCAAACTCGACCGGGACGACGTGGAGAAGGAGTTGGGTAAGCCGGTCGAGGCGAAGGGCGACTGGCCGATGTTCGGCGGCGACGCCGGCCGTTCCGCCCGGCGCGACGGCGGGATGCCGTTCCTGCGCTACGACTGGGAAGTATCGACGGTCGTGCCTTTTGGTGAGAATCCCCGCCCCGGTTCGACGACCTTTAAGGAGAGGGTCGAAACCCTATTCAAAACGGCCTCCGACCGCCTGACGCAAGGCAACCAGCCGGTGCTGCCGTCCCAGTTCCCCATCACCGCCGCCGTCACTTTTAAGAGCGACGGTAAAATGCATTCCCTGGTCGTGTTCCGCACCCATTCCGGCATCGCCGCCTGCGACATGGCGGGTGGAAAACTGAGAGGCCGCGCCCCCATCAGAGGCACTCTCGAATGGATGATGTCCGACGGTCGGGAGAACTTCCTGAGCCAGTGGACGCAGGCCTACATCGGCGGCGCCGGACAGCCCGCCCAGCGGCCCGGCATCCTGTTCGAGAACACCACCATCGGCACGCTCAGCACCGACGGCGAGTACGCCTTCACCGTCGAGGACCTGGCCGTGCCGCCGCCGCCCGTCTTCCGCATCAAAATAGGCTTCCCCGGAGGCGCCAACCCCTACGGCTGGCCGCAGGATATTCTCGACGCCGTCAACCACAACCGCCTCATGGCCTACGACCTCACCGCCGGTTGCAAGACCGTCTGGGAGACGCCGGACGACAAAGACAAGACCGACGAGCTAACCGACAGCTATTTCCTCGGGCCGCCGCTGCCGCTGGACGGCCGGCTGTTCGTGCTCAACGAAAAGCAAGAGGGCCTCCGGCTCGTCTGCCTGGAAACCGTCAAGGAAGGAAAGGGAGTTGAGAAGCCCCGTATATCCTTTGTGCTGCCGCTCGGGAAGGCGCCGAGCGGACTGGGCGATGACGCGCTCCGCCGCGTTTGCGCCGACCTGCTTTCCTACGGCGATGGGATCATCGTCTGCCCGACTAACCTCGGATGCGTCGTCGGCGTGGATGTGCTGACGCGCGACGTGGCCTGGGTCCATCGGTACGAGGCGCCCAAGGCCGCGGCCGCGCCCGCTCCGGCCGGCGGCCGCTTCCTTTGGCGGGGCGCCGTACCGCCCGCCGCGCCACCACAAAGTGAATGGAGAAGCCCCGCCCCGGTCGTGAGCGGCGGCGCCGTGGTCGTCGCCCCGCCGGACGACGATTCGCTGTCCTGCCTCGACCTGAAAACCGGCGAGATGAAGTGGAAAGAACCGCGCCGGGAGGGCGACCTTTACCTCGCCGGCGTCTTCGACGGCCGCGTCCTCGTCGTCGGCAAGAGAACCTGCCGCGCCCACAACCTGTCCGACGGCAAATTGCTCTGGACCGTCGACGCGGGCCTCCCTTCCGGCCAGGGCGCCGCGGCCGGCGGCGTCTACTACTTGCCGCTCCGCGAGGCCGCGGCGACGAAGCAGCCGGAGGTATGCGGCATCGACCTAGCCAAGGGCAAGATTTTTGCCCACGCGCCCCTCAACGCCCCGGCCGTCGATCGTAAGACGGACGCCCTCGGGAATCTCCTCTTTAGCGATGGCGTCATGGTGTCGCAAACGACGACTGAAGTCGTCGCCTACCCGCTGCTCAAGGCCAAGCTGGAGCAGATGGACGCGGCGCTCGCCAAAAACCCGGACGACCCGGAAGGCCTTTACAGCCGGGCCGAGCTTCGCTTCGAACAAGGGGAGTCGGTCGCGGCCGTAGACGATTTACGGAAGGTGATCGACGGCAAGCCGTCGGCGGAATTGCTCGCCAGGGCGCGCGGCAAGCTCTATGAGGTGCTCACCCAACTCCTACAAAATGGCTTTACCAAGGGGGAAAAGTATCTGAAAGAGTATGAGGAGTTGAGCAAGGCCGGGGCCAACGACGCCGAGACTCGCCGCCGCCGCGCCGTCTACTACCTGCTGACGGGCCAGGGCTACGCGGCGCAAGGCCGGCCGCTCGAAGCGTTGAAGGCCTACGAAGAACTGGGCGCTTTCGGCGACGACCCGCTGCCGTCGCCGGACGACGCGGCCCTGCGGGTTAGTCCCGACGTATGGGCCAAGTCCCACATCGCCGAACTGCTGCAAAAGGCGACCCCAGACCAGCGCAAGCAACTTCAGGAAGAAATCGACCGCCGGCTCAAGGGCGCGAAGGACTCCGACGGCGTGGAAGAACTGCGGGCGTTCACGGCCCTCTTCGACTCGTCCACGGCGGCCGGCCGCGGTGCCCGGCTGGAACTGGCCGAACGGCTCATCGACAAGGCGGAGCACGGCCGTGAGGCCGAGGTCCTGTTGACGGACGTGGCCCAACACAGCGACGACCCCGAGACGGCGGGGCGGGCGGTGGAGGCGCTGGCCCGCCTGTCCACCCGCCTTGGCCTGCTCGAAGACGCCCTCTACTATTACCGCATCCTTAACCGGGATTACGAGGCAATAAAGGTCCGCGACGGCCGAACAGGCGCCGACTTCTTCAAGGAGGTCGCCGCGGACAAGCGTTTCCTGCCGTTCCTGGGGGACAAGCCGGCCCCGTTCGAGAAGGACCGTCTCCGCGCCAAGGGGGAAGTCGGCGCCTTTCCTTACGCGGACCTGACGTTTCTGTTCACCCACGAAGGAGAGTCGTTGCCATTCTTCCGGTGTTACCGCCTGGGCCTGGAGTTCGACAAGCACGAACTAGCGCTGCTGGACCGCGCGAGCGGCGAGCCGCGCGGAAAGCCGATCCCGGTTACGGAAACGCTGTTCCAGAACCTCGTGGCCTACCCGCCGGACGGGCCCGACCGCCGCCTACCGATTCTCTTTCCGGGCGCGGCCCCCCCGAAACCGACGGCGACGCCCGTCTTCCCGTACCGAACGGTGGGACGCCTGGTGGTGGTCCCGGTCGGGCCGATGGTTTTCGCCGTGGACGCCGTCGAGGGCAAGCTGCTCTGGAAAAAGAATGTGTCGGAACGGATGAACCAACCGTCCTGGGGCGCGCCCCTGTCGACAGACGCCGATCCGCGCGACGGCGACCTGCTAGCATCCTACTCGGACGGGTGGCTCCAGCGCGTCGGGCCGGGCGCCGAGGTGCTGACGCCTTCGGCCCTGTGCCTGATGACGCGCGACGGCTTGACGGCCATCGATCCCCCGACGGGGCGGATGCTATGGCAGCGGAACGACGTGGCCGACGGCGCCCGCCTCTTCGGCGACGACGCCCACCTGTGCGTCGTGGAAACCAAGAACGGCAGGATGGAACAGACGAGGGTCTTCCGGACGGCGGACGGTTCGGACCTGTCGGCGCCGGACTTCCGGGCGGTTTATGAGAAGCGGCAACAGGTGGTGGGGTGCGACTTCCTCGCGGCGGACTCCGACAAGGCCGGCCTGACGCTGCGGTTGTACGATCCGTTGACGGGCAAAGACTTGTGGAAGGAAACCTACCCGGCCGGGTCGCTGCCGCTGACCAGCCTGGCGCCGCATCTGACCGGGGCCGTCGAGCCGGGCGGCAAGCTGCACGTCGTCGATCTGCGGTCGCTGAAGGAGGTCTTTGCCGGGGCCGTGGACCCGAGATATTTCTATAAAGTCGAGTCGGTATATCTTCTTGACGACGGCAAGCGCTTCTACGTCGCCTGCAACGCCGCCCTAGCCGACAACGTCCGCGTGACGAGCGATCTGACGCCGGGGACCGGCCTGCGCGACCTGCCGGTCAACGGCGAGGTGTACGCCTTCGACGCCGCGGGGGGCAAAAACTGGCATATCGCATGCCCGAACCAGCGGCTGCTGCTCGACGGCTTTGCCGAGGCGCCGGCGGTTGTGTTCGCCGCCCGCCAGCTGAAGTTTCAGGCTCCCTTCGGCGGCGTAATGGAGCCGTCGATCGCCGTTTGCGTTGTGGAGAAGCGCACCGGCAAGTTGCTGATCGATCAGGATAATTCCGGCGGCGGGCCGATCCACACGATTTCGGTCGATCCCGCCAAGGGGCGCGTCGAGATCACGGCCCCGAAAGAAAGAATCACCATCACCGCGGAGGAGAAGTAAGGGCCTGTTCCGGGAGGGCGGGGTTTCCCCGCTCCAAGACGTGATTGCGGGTCCATCCGTTCGGGATGAGCGGCGTTTCGCGCGGACGCGACGCGCGGCGAGCCCTACGGCAGTTCCAGCGCCGCCTTCAGACATGCGTCCAGCTTCCGCCGATGCGCATCGGACAGGCGACCCAGGGTTCGCTTGATGCGGGTCTGCGAGACCGTGAACAGGTTCTCGCACTTCACGGCCGACGGCGCCGGGATTCCCGACGATGCCCCTTCGGCCGTGGACGGGTCCACCAGGAACTGGGTCGGCTCCGTGGCCGCGTGCCGGAGATTGGTGGTCATGCCCACAACGACGGTGCTCATGAGTCGGCCGTTGTTGCGGTCGCACTGCACCACCACGGCCGGCCGCTCCTTGCCGCCCGGCCGGTCGTAGAACGGAATTTCCACCACGACGACATCCCCGCGCCTGCTCATGCGCTCTCCCGCGAAGAAGGCTCATCGGCGTCGAGCACCTCGCTCGCCAGGGGGGTCATTTCCTCGACGGCGGCAACCTCGTCTTCCGCTTCCAGAAGGGCGCGGACGCGCTCGAACATCTCGGCCGGAAGCAAGACGAGCGTCTCCCGCGTGGCGGGGTTCAGGACGCGCGGGGGCCATCCCCCTTCGCGGAGTTCTCGCTGCTGTCGTTCGGTCAGTTCGATCATCGCGGCCTCCTTTCCCGCATCGTAGCGTTGGCGGAGCTTCCGAACAACTACGATGTCCCGCCAAGACGCCGAAACCACAACGCCGGGGCACGAGTACGACGAGGCGGCCCACGTCGAGGAACGCCTCGACGCGGTAGCTCGCCCGCTGTGTTGGTGGTAGGAGCGGATGGTGAGGCGAAAGGGCTTCGATCCAAGGCGACGGGTGTGGTACGATGGCGCCGGGCGATCCCGTCCCAGCGAGACCGTGAGAAGAAAGGAACGACGATGACGATTACCCTCGAAGTTCCGTCGCACCTCGAAGGGCCGTTGCGCGAACGTATGGCCCGCGACGGCGACGCGGAGGTGCAACGTCTGCTGGACGCGGCCTTCACCTGCGCCCTTCAAACGATGTTAGCCCCGACCCCGCCGCCGTTGAGCGACGCCGAGTTCGAGGCGCTGGCGGACCAACTGACCGATGAATGGGAAGCCGACGGCGGCCCCAAGGATATGGTCCCGGCGGACGACATCATAAGCCGCGAAGACATCTATGGGGACCAAATGGTGTCCAACGAAGTTGAGCAAGTTCTTTCCAACTGGATACGGCAGGCAACCTCTCAGCCTGGACAACTTGCTGAGGGGCTTGACCCTGCTAAGTGGATCGCTCACCGATTCCTGAAATGGTGGCGAACCGACAGCGTGGAACAGCCGTTGGCTGAGGCAGGACTTGCCGCCCAGCGAATTCGCTCAGAATTAGAACGGCTCGGCGGCTGGAGCAATCCACAGTTGGGCGAGGCGATGCACGAATTGATCCATCTCAGCGATGCTATCGCTGAACTGCGGGCGGCATTGGGTTCCACCGAGGAGCCGCCTACACCTGCAACACCCCCGTCTTGAACGCCCGGCCGTCGTCGTACCGCGTTGCGACGGCCAGCGCCGTGAGCAGGGCCGCGCGCGTCTCCGCCGGTTCGACGATTTTATCCACCCATAATCTCGCCGCCGCGTAGCGCACGTCGGTCTGCTCCTCGTAACTGGCCTCCACCTTGCGGCGCAGCTCCTCCATCTCCTCCGCGTCCGGCTCGTGGCCCTGCCGGCGAAGCGCCGACACCTGCACGTCCAGCAGCGTGGTCGCGGCCTGTTCGCCGCCCATCACGGCGTAGCGGGCCGTCGGCCAGGCGAAGATGAAACGCGGGTCGAACGCCTTGCCGCACAGGGCGTAGTTGCCGGCCCCGAACGAGCCGCCGAGGATGACCGTGATCTTCGGCACGACGCTGTTGGCGATGACGTTGACCAGCTTGGCCCCCGCCTTGATGATGCCGGCGCGCTCCGAATCGCGGCCGACCATGAAGCCGTTCACGTCCTGCAAAAACAACAGCGGCACGCGCGTCTGATTGCAGTCCATGATGAACCGCGCCGCCTTGTCGGCGCTGTCCACGTAGAGGACGCCGCCGAACTGCAACGGTCCCTCCGCCGGCCGGCAGCGCTTCCGCTGGTTGGCCACCACGCCGACCGGATGGCCGCCGAGCCGGCCGTAGCCGCACACCAGCGTCTGGCCGTATTCCGCCTTGTACTCGTCGAACGGCCCGGCGTCGAGCAGGCATGGAAGAAGGTCGCGGATGTCGTATTCTTTCCGGGCCTCCGAAGGATACAGTTGCATCAGGTCGGCCGGCGGCCGGCCGGGGGCGATGGCGGCCGAAACGCCGGCGGGGTCCGGCGGCAGCAGGCCGACGAGGCGGCGCAGGCGTTCCAGACAGGCCTCGTCGTTCGGCTCGCGGAAGTCGATGGTGCCGGAAACGGCGGCGTGCATGGCGGCGCCGCCGAGGTCTTCGCTGCTCACCGTCTGGCCGATGGCCGCCTTGACCAGCGCGGGGCCGGCGAGATAAAGACCGCTGCCCTCCGTCATGAGCAATTTGTCGCAGAGGACGGGGAGGTAGCCGCCGCCGGCCACGCAGTTGCCGAGGATGGCCGCGAACTGCGGCACGCCGGCCGCGGAGATCACGGCGTTGTTGCGGAAGATGCGGCCGAAGTCGTCCTCGTCCGGGAAAACCTCGTCCTGCAGCGGCAGGAAGACGCCGGCGCTGTCTACCAGATAGACGAGCGGCAGGCGGTTTTCCAGGGCGATGCGCTGGGCGCGAAGCGTTTTCTTGCACGTCATCGGGAAGAAGGCGCCGGCCTTGACCGTGGCGTCGTTGGCGATGACCAGGACGGTGCGGCCCTCGACCGGGCCGATGCCGGTGACGACGCCGGCCGACGGGGCGCCGCCCCAGTCGCGGTACATGTCGTGGGCGGCCCACAGGCCTAGCTCGAAGAAGTCGGCGCCGGGGTCGATCAAACGGGCGACGCGCTCGCGGGCGGTCAGGCGGCCCTTGTCGTGCTGGCGGGCGATGGCCTTGGCCCCGCCGCCCTGGCGGATCGTCTCCTCCTCGCGCCGGAGCGTTTCGACCAGGCCGGCCAGTTTGCTGGACATTTTGTCGATCCGCTCCGTGCTATTTCGCCCTTATTCTGAGCGCAACGTCTTCCTCATAAGCCGGCGACGCCAATGTCCGCGGCCCGCCGTCGTGGTCGAAGTCCTCGGCCTTATCCACGGCCCCGGTCTTCGTGTTCAGCCACTCCGCCTTGTACTGCCCTTTCGGGAGGTCGAGCGACAATTCCGCCTTCACCCCTCCCTTGACGTAGACGGCGTAGGCCTTGCCGCTTTCGGCCAGCACCCGCACCGTCGCGGCCGGCGTCTCCTTGGCCGCCGCGGGAGCCCCCGCCAGCGGCAGCGTGATCCGGCCGTCGCGCACGACGCCGTTGTCCGGCTTCATATAAACGAAATCCAATACGTCCATGAACTCCTTCAGCACCGTGAGCTGCCGCCGCAGCACGATCCCGCCGCCGCCCGGCGAAGTGGTCACGTCGGCCGTGCCGTCGGGGTGGGAAGCGCTGTACGAATAATCGAGGTTGCTGTAGACGGCGCCGCCGGCCGCGAAGAAGTCCCAGCCGTCGGTGCGGTACGGCCGGTCGGCCTGGCCGCGAAAGCCGGTCTCGTCGAAGCCGACGGCCCGGTCCAGCCCGAAATTGAAGGCGACGGCGTCCGGCGGCGAGCAGTAGTGGAAATTCAGGACGCCGACGTGGGGGTTCGGCTCGCCGACCTTGGCGGAGCCGTTGGAGATGTTTTGCGCGATCAGGTGGCGCGCGGGCAAACCCTTCTCGGCGTCCGCGATGACGGCCGCCATGCGGTCGTTCCACTCCTTCGTCACGCCGCCGAAATAAGGCTCATTACAGATTTCATAATAGAGATTATCGTAATCTTTCAGCTCGGAGACGATCTTGCGGACGAGCGCCTCCTGAAGGTCGGTCAGCTCCTTGTCCTTGAGGTTGTAGAGGTCCAGCCGGCCGCCCTTGCCGACGCCGTTGACGTTGTTGTCGGCCTTCATGGGGCTGAGGTCCCAGAGCTTGTCGTCGTAGACGGCGCAGAACAGCGACAGCTCGACGACCACGCCGCGCTTGCCGGCCTGGGCGACGAAGTCCTTGAGGCGGGCGAAATAGGCGTCGTCGTAGGCCTTGAGGTCGAACTTCGCGCCGCCGTCGAGCGCCCCCGGCGTGGAACTTCGCGCCCACGGACAGAGGAACCGCTTCGGCGCCGGCGCCAGGGTGTTGTCCACGATGCCGAAGGCGGACGGGTCTTCGCGGTAGGTCCCGGAGAAGGTGCGCGTCAGGTTGAATTTGCGTTCTTTCAGCTCGTCGAGATAGGGAATGTAGTCGAAGTCGAGGTTGAGGACGGCGCCGTAGTGTTCGCCGGACGTGAGGAGGACGGCCGGCTTGCCGCGGAAGAGGAAGTAATGCGGGTTGTCGGGGTGAAGCGACAGCGGCTTGTCGGCCGCCGCCGCGGGGGCGGCGAGCGCCGCCGCCAGGGCCAGGGTGATCGTGGTTCGCATCGTCGTCTCCTGATTGCCGGGGCCGGTGCATGGTAGCGGAGCGCCCCCGTCGTCTCAAGGCCGCGGCCGGCATAAAACAACGGCATGACTCACGACGACGCTTTCTTGCAGGCGATCATCGAGGACCCGGACGACGACGCGCCGCGGCTGCTGTACGCCGACTGGCTGGAGGAGCGCGGCGACCCGCGCGGCGAGTTCATCCGGGTGCAGTGCGCGCTGGCGGGGATGGACGAGTACGACCCGCGGCGGTGGGACTTGGCGGCACGGGAGAAAGAATTACTGGCAAGCCACAGCGAAAAATGGCTGGAACCGCTGACAACGGCGAGCGCCTATTTCACCTTCCGGCGCGGCTTCCTTGACCACGTTACCCTGTCCGTTCGGACGCTCCTCGATCACGCCCACCAGCTGCTTCGTGTGGGGCCGCCGCCCGGTTTGCAAATGCTTGAAGCGTATGGGCAAGTCTCGTCCTTGCTCGCTTGCCCGTTCGTTTCCCGGTTGAACAGGATCGGGTTTTTTCGCGGGCACGCTTTAAACGTCGAGTCCTTTCGATTGGGGGTCGGCGACGTTGAACTGCTCGCGTCCTCCGACGCGCTGGGCAAGCTGACCTCGCTGAATTTGGAGCGAAACCGGATCGGCTCCGAGGCCGTCGGGCGCCTGGCGTCGGCGCCTTGGTTGGCCGGCCTTCGTGACTTGAACTTGTCCTGGTGCGATGTCGGCGCGGCCGGAGTGGAGGCGCTGGCGGATTGTCCGAACCTTACGGGACTGAGGCAACTGGACTTGTCGCACAACGGCCTGACCGCCGCCGCCATGCAGACCCTTGCCGACGCGGACTGCCTGAGTGGCCTATGGTGGCTGAATCTCAGCGTCAACGCGATTGACGCTGGCGGGGCGGGGGCGCTCGCTCTCAACCCACGACTGGAGGAACTGGACGATCTGGACCTGTCCCGTAATCCCTTGGGCCTCGGCGGCGCCTCCTTTCTCGCGCAAGCGCGCGGCCTCCGCCGGCTGTCTCGTTTGCGGCTCAACGGCGCCGATATCGGTTCGGCCGGCGCGCAAGCCCTGGCCCGTTCGCCCATTGTGGAAAACCTGAAGCAACTCGACCTCGGAAACAATCGCCTCTTCGTTCGCGGGGCGGTCGAACTCGGCCGAAGCCCCGGGCTGTCCGAGTTGCAAGTCCTGGATCTAACGGGCAACGAAATCGGCGACGAAGGGGCAAAAGCATTGGCGGGTTCGCCGCACCTCGCGGCCCTGCGGACGTTGCGACTTGGCGTGAACGGTTTGCGCGTCTGGGGCTTGAGAGAAATCACCGCCTCACCTCATCTGTCTAATCTGCACACCCTTGACTTGCATTCCAACCTGCTGGAAGACATGGGCTTGCAACGGCTCGCCCGCTGGCCGGGGCTGGCAAAGGTGGCCGTGCTGGATTTGATGAGCAACCGGATCGGCGACGTTGGCGCGAAGGACTTCGCGTCTTCACCACACCTGAGCGGTCTGCGCGAAGTGAACCTGCGCGGCAACGCCATCGGCCCCGAAGGCATCGCGGCCCTGCGATCCGCGCTGGCAAATCGCGTGGACCTGGATCTGCAAGACAATCCCGAATCT
>Ga0182024_10007017_pt1 | contig 24468 bp, 22 predicted proteins | sample P32metaG_FD_120480 | JGI IMG/M metagenome (GOLD analysis project Ga0182024, IMG submission 120480) | Permafrost microbial communities from Stordalen Mire, Sweden - P3-2 metaG (Illumina Assembly) | ecosystem: Environmental > Terrestrial > Soil > Wetlands > Permafrost | place: Sweden: Stordalen...
TCTGCAGAATCAATATCCATTAACTGGCAGAAATATGCCGTATCAATATTCTTGACCTGGGATGGGGTGACCATGAGGTCATACATAATCGTATTGTTCAGGATTGCCCGGTTATGGCGATCGAAAATAATACCGCGTGTAGGATAAACCCTCTTTGGAAAGAGCGCATTTTCCTGTGCCATTTTTTTATACTTGTCGGAAACAACCTGCAGGTTGAAGAGCTGCGCAAAAATGATCAGGAACATCCCGCCAAAGATGAGTCGGATGATATTACTGCGTGATTGATTAAAAACGGGCATTTCCGGATCTGGATTTTTTGTTAAACTGTATTCGTCCTGAATTTCTCTTTCCGGAAGAATAAAAGCTCAGTGAGCAATATCAACAGCAGACTAATTCCCGTCGTTGCAATTACTTTCCCTATAAAATACAAAAAAGATCCGAAACTTAACCATTCCAGGAAAACAAGGTACCCATGGTGAAAAAGCGTTAGTATAAACACGTAGGTGCCATAAGGAGCCCAGCCCATGCTTGTAATTGAGGGAGAAATATAATTCTTATCCGCTCCTTCCTGGGAAATGAGCATATTCACTATAAAGGGACGTAGGTAGGCAATCAGGACGCAGGCGGCTGCGTGTAATCCGGGCGTATGCATGAAATAATCCAGGGTCAACCCGAAAAAAAAGGCCACACTCATCAGTCCTGCGCGGGACATGCTGAAGGGCAGCCATAAGATATAGAGATAATATAAATAGGGAGAGATAAAGCGATGCAGGGGTGGCATCTTAAAGAGGATGAATACCTGCACAAAAATAAACAGAATAAATCGGATAATATTTTTCAGCAGTTCGCTCATTGGAATTTTTTGTGCGTGGAATCTTCCAACCGTTTCTGATCATAATATTGTGTATTGGCGATCACGTAAACAAATTCAATATTGAAAAAATTCGTCGATGGCTTCAGCTTCAATGTATAGAAGTTACTGCTCTTGTCGTCGGTGATATCCAGTACGGTGCCAACCATAATTCCGCCCGGGAATAAAGAGGAGGTCGGGCTGGTCACCACGGAATCTCCCGTTTGAACCTTAGCGCTTTTGGGAATATCCCTCAGCGTAACAAATGTTGGATTGCCCTCCCATTCCACGGTGCCCCTGTCGCCACCATTCTTCAGCTTCACAACCACCTTATACTGCCGGTGAAGCAATGTCATCACGCTGGAAAAATTTTCACTCACATTCACCACCGTTCCTACAATACCCTCGGGGCTCACCACGCCCATATTCGGATGAACGCCCTGATCAGAGCCGCGGTGGAGGGTGATAAAATTCGTCTGCGTCGATACTGTGCTTCCCACCACTCTTGCACCCATCCAGAAATATTTTTGGATCCGGCGCAGAGAATCCATCATCACCGTATCAGCAACAAGCTTTCCGCCTTCACCAGCCACTTCATAATTTTCCCTGAACGTCTGGTGCAAGCGGAGGTTCTCAGCTGTCAGCTGTTCATTGATCTTTTTTAATTTGAAATAATATTCAACTGTACTGTATCGCTGATCCAGGCTGCCCGTAATTTCTTCAGCCGCATTCATGAAAATAGCCTGGTGATAATTATTATACCTGAAGAGAAAGGAAAGTGCCAGGACCTGCAACACCAAAAAAAATAGAAAATTGGAGTACTTTCTGATGAAGAGAAAAACATTGCGCACAGGTGCTATGATTTATAATAATAAAACAGCATTAGTAGAACTACCGCATAACAAAGGGGTACCTGTCGTAGTTTTTCAAAGAGATCCCCGTTCCACGCACCACACTCTTCAGTGGATCATCGGCAATATGTACAGGAAGTTTAATCTTCTGACTGAGTCTTTTATCCAGTCCCCTAAGCAGTGCACCTCCGCCGGTCAGGTACAAACCCCGCCGATATATATCTCCCGCAAGTTCGGGTGGAGTAGTTTCAAGGGCCTTCAGGATGGCTTCTTCTATTTTAAAAATACTCTTATCCAGCGCTTCTGCAATCTCCTGGTAACTCACCAGGATTTGTTTGGGAATCCCGGTAACGAGATCACGGCCATTCACCGGAATATCATCCGGAGGATTATCCAGGTCCTTCAATGCAGCGCCAATCTGTATCTTAATTTGTTCAGCGGTTCTTTCTCCGATCAATAAACTATGATATCGACGCAGGGCCTCCATGATATCTGCTGTGAATTCATCTCCGGCAATACGGATGGACTGGTCGCATACGATCCCTGCGAGTGCGATCACGGTAATTCCGGTTGTGCCGCCTCCGATATCAATGATCATATTGCCCACGGGTTCTTCAACATCAATGCCTATCCCAAGTGCAGCAGCCATGGGCTCATGGATAAGATAAACTTCTTTGGCTCCGGCTTGTTCAGCGCTGTCCCTTACGGCTCTTTTTTCCACTTCCGTTATGCTGGAAGGGATGCAGATCATCATTCGCCAACTGGGAGGAAATAAAGGTTTTTTGGGATAGATCATTTTGATCATTTCCCGGATCATGAGTTCAGCGGCATTAAAATCGGCGATAACCCCATCTTTCAGGGGGCGGACGGTCCGGATGCTTTCATGTGTTTTTTCATGCATCATCAGGGCCCTTTTTCCGACAGCGAGTACTGTTTTCGGATTATTACGGTCCAGGGCCACTATACTGGGTTCATTGACTACGATCTCATCATTATGAATGATCAGGGTGTTGGCTGTCCCCAGATCCATAGCAATCTCTTGCGTCAGGAAATTGAATAATCCCATTTTAAAAGGTCAGATTTAAATTCTGTTACGATGCATGCAAATTTGATGGAAAAAATCCGAATTAACAAAGTGATCATCCTTGATTTATAATCAACTCGGATATCCTGCAGTGAACGCTATTTTCAGGCGGTTATTTCCTAAAAAGAAATCTTTATTCTGATGCAAAACCTAACCTGCTTTCCATCTGTTTGTCGAGCTTGGGCAATTTTTTTCTTTCAATTAGAAAACTCGTCAATTGTGCAATATCCCGAAAGATAAAATGTTTGACCAACGTTCCCTGAAGGTAATCCCTGCCTGAGCTGCCACCTGTTCCGATACGGGTTCCGATTGTCCTCTGAACCATATGCATGTGCCTATAACGCCAGGTGCTCAATTGCTCATCCGTTTCCAGCAATTGATTCAACAGCCGGTAAGGAAGCTGCAAGATCGGATATCCGGGATAGATCATGATAAAAAGACCGGCGCGACAGGCAGCAGGGGATAATGAACGAGGATAATTCCCATTTTCTTCGGAAAATACGGTGTCAAATAGGGCGGCATGGCCTTTTTCAACCTCGGAAAGACTCTCCATGTAAAGCTTTCGGTATCCGGGCCAGAAATCATTGTCCTTGAAGAATGGCATTCTTTCAAGCCAGCTGTTCAGCAATTCAAGCAGGCTTTTCTCAGACTCCGCTGCCCTGATCAGGCTTTTTTCGGATTCGTTCAATGGGGAGATATAGTGCGCTTCGCCATGTCTTTGTTCATACTTCAAACCGAGTTTTGCTTCTATCAATTTGAATTGCCAGCTTTGAAAACCGGAAGCCGGGCGAAGCATATCGCGAAAATCCAGAAAGTCCATGGGAGACATGGTTTCCATGACTTCTATTTGCTGAACCAGCAATTTTAAAATGCTATTGCTCCGGTTGAGGCGGTGCACAATGGTTTGCAATTCCGGGGAATCGTCATTTACAGTGGGCTTTCGGAGGATCGCCATGATGGAATCCAGTTCATAAAGCAGTTGCTTGAACCAGAGCTCATAGGTCTGATGCATGATGATGAAAAGCATTTCATCGTGTGCGTGGGCATTCAGCGTATCACTGCGGAGTTGCTGGGCATGGAGGATCGAATCCAGCTTCAAATATTCTGCATAGTGCATTTCAGGTTCCATCCATGCGAAGTTATACAAACCACCTCAGAGGAACTCGTAACCGATATCCCTGCGGAAATACATGCTTTCGAAATCGATATGCTTTAGAACTTCCATGGATTTCCGGATGGCGTTGGGAAGCGTCTCTGCAAAGGAAGTTACGCAAAGCACGCGTCCGCCATTGGTGAGGACCTGTCCGTCCACCATTTTCGTTCCGGAGTGAAAGATCAAACTGTCCTTATCACACTTATCCAGTCCCGAAATGGGAAAACCTTTTTCGTAGCTGCCCGGATATCCGCCGCTTACGGCTACCATGGTTGCTGTTACCCGCTTATCAATTTCAATATCTATTTCGTTGAGTTTTTTGTCTGCCACGGCCCGGAACAAACTCACCAGGTCATTTTTTAGCCTTGGGAGAACCACTTCGGTTTCCGGGTCGCCCATCCTGCAATTATATTCAATCACGACTGGCTCTTCATTTACTTTGATCAGGCCGATAAAAATAAAGCCCCTGTAATCAATCTGATCCACTTTCAGACCCTGTATTGTTGGTTCAATGATACGTTTTTTTACCTTTTCCATAAAGGCTTTATCGGCAAAGGGTACCGGGCTTACTGCGCCCATTCCTCCCGTATTCGGACCCTTGTCACCTTCTCCGATTTTCTTATAGTCTTTTGCCTCCGGCAAAAGCACATAGTGGTCACCGTCAGTCAGCACAAAAACGGATAGTTCAATCCCATCGAGAAATTCTTCCACCACCATTTTCCTGCCGGCCTCGCCAAATTTATTCTGCTGCAGCATGAGCTCAAATTCGGCCATGGCTTCCACATGGCTATTGCAAATGATCACGCCCTTGCCCGCAGCAAGCCCGTCGGCTTTCAGTACAATGGGGAGCTTGTGTGTTTTCAGGAATTCGGAGCCTTCTGCAAAGTGATCCGTATCAAATTCTCGATAGCCCGCTGTGGGTATGCCGTGTTTTTGCATGAACCGTTTGGAAAAGGCCTTGCTTCCCTCCAGCCGCGCCGCCGACGCAGATGGTCCGATCACCGGGATATGGGTCAACTCCGGGTCCGCATTAAAAAAGTCGGAAATGCCCGCTACGAGGGGTTCTTCAGGACCAACCACCAGCATGTTGATCTTGTTTTTGAGACAGGCTTTTTTTATTGCCGGAAAATCGGTCTGGATCAATTCAATATTGGTACCGTACTGTGCGGTTCCGGCATTTCCAGGGGCTATAAATAACCGGGAACAATTTGGACTCTGCGATATTTTCCAGGCAAATGCATGTTCTCTTCCCCCTGCACCTAATATTAAAATATTCATTTCCAGGTTGGATTAGGCCCGAAATTCACGATTCGGGACCATATCTGAAAAAATAATTTTATGGATGGCGAAAAGCCATCCAGCGTGATATGATTAAATAAATCTTACTTTAGGTTTCTTATTTCAGGTTTATCCTAAACTCGAAACTCACTCCATATGAATACAACGTTGCCTAAAACGGGACATCCGCGGGGACTATACGTATTGTTTTTTACGGAAATGTGGGAGCGCTTCGGTTACTACCTGATGGTGGGCATCCTGTTTTTATTTTTACATGATACGGTGGACAATGGCGGCAGGGGTTTGGATACCGGGCTGGCAGCTGATATCACCGGCACTTATATAGCACTTGTTTACCTGACTCCTTTTATCGGAGGATTATTGGCGGACCGTTACCTCGGATACCGGGTTTCTGTTTTTCTCGGAGGCTCCCTGATGGCTCTTGGTTATTTTCTGATGTCCGTACCGCATAGCGGCGGGTTGATGTACGGGGCGCTGGGTTGCGTAATTGTAGGAAATGGTTTCTTCAAACCCAATATCAGCACGCTGCTGGGCAATATTTATAATAAGGAAGAATTAAAGCCGAAGAAAGATATTGCCTACAATATTTTTTACATGGGCATCAATATAGGAGCCCTGGTGTGCAATTTCGTGGCTGCTTTCCTGCGCATCAACTATTCCTGGGGATATGCATTTGCCGCCGCAGGATTCGGAATGACACTTTCGCTGGTCTTCTTTGCTTCCGGACAAAAATATATAAAACACGCTGATGTAATCAAGCCTGTTCAGAAAGAAGACATGCCGCTTTCGAAGATCGTTTACTACGTTTTTCTTCCTGCAATTGCGGCTGGTATTATTGGATGGTTTATCCCGGGAAACCTCATGGGTTCTGATTCCAATGATGCGTTTATTTTTGCCTGTATTCCCATTATCATTTTCTATTACAACATATGGTATCGTTGTAGCGGGTCAGACAGAAAGCGGATTGGAACCCTATTCACCCTTTTTGGTGTTTCCATTATTTTCTGGAATATCTATAACCAGAACGCTACTTCACTTACGATTTGGGCAGACAGCTATACCAATCGTGAAGCGCCTGCTTCGATCGAAAAAATAATCAAGCCTTTTGGGTTTCTAAAAACGGTGAATACAAAACCATCAGAAGTTCCCATCCTGGATGAACATTTCCATGCAAAAACGGATGCCAAAGGAAATGTGGCCACGCATATTGGTACAGATCCTTATTTGCAGAATATTCCGAAAGATCAATGGCCGGCAAAGGGGCAGGATCTTAAACTCATATCCACAGAAATCTATCAATCCATAAATCCTTTCTGGATCATTGTGCTTACACCAATCATCGTAGGACTATTCGGATTTCTGAAGGCCAGGGGTAAGGAACTCAGTACGCCCGGTAAGTTTGCATGGGGAACCATTATTGCCGGATTATCTTCATTGATTATGGTGATTGCCGCTTTATCAACCAATATTTACCACAATAAGGTTTCGTCTGCCTGGATTGTCGGCAGTTACGGTGTATTTACTATCAGTGAACTGTTTGTGAGCCCGGTCGGCTTATCCCTGGTATCCAAAGTTTCCCCACGGCGATTTACTGCCCTGATGATGGGCGGCTGGTTCATCACCACTTCTCTTGGCGCAAAAATCGCAGGTATCATGGCCGGTTTCTGGGATAACTTCGACAGCAAGGCGCTTTTCTTCGGCATCAGTGCCACAGCAGCCATTATTGCCGGACTATTGTTGTTTCCGCTAACAAAAAGACTGAACAAGGTGGTTGTGGAAGCGACGGCGGAGAAGGATTGATGGAAATTGGTTGACAGTTGACAGTTGACGTACTTTAGGAGGAAATTCGCATCTGATTTCAGTCAGAAGTTTTTGGATGACCGAATTCAAGTGCGGATTCACACTCAAAGTCCGTCAACCAATTATAAATTAGTTCATCTTAAACGGCACAATCATCTCAAACACCGGAATATTTACTTCGAAGATATTTTTTGTATTCAGGTTTTCCATGTTATAGCTGCCGTACATCTTGCCCATTTCAGTATGCAGATTGCAACCACTTACATATTGATACTTCTCGCCGGGCTGAAGTATGGGTTGCACCCCAACCACGCCTTCACCCTCCACTTCCCGGTGACTTCCGTTGCTGTCGAAAATATGCCATTGCCGGCGATGTAGTTTTACGGAGAAATTATTGTGATTCCAAATCGTAATCCTGTAGGCAAACATGTGCTCCCCGGCAACCGGATTACTGTAGTCGGGTTGATAAAAAGTTTCGACTTCAATTTCAACCCCTTCTGAAATTTTGTTCGCCATGGAGTTTAATTTACATAAAATTAAGCAATTGATTTGAAAAGTTGATGGTTGATGGTTGATGGTTGATGGATATCAGGTGCGGTCTCACACATAAAGGCCATCAACCATCAACTATCGCCCATCAACCCTTTTATCGTATTTTCGCGCAGAATCGAAACATCTTTTACCATGAAAATCGCAGTTGCAAAAGGAGATGGCATCGGTCCGGAAATTATGGACGCCGTCCTGACCATTTTTAATGCCAATGAGGTTCCCTTAGAATATGAGGTGGTGGATATGGGAAAATGGGTTTTTGACAAAGGGTTTTCCAATGGAATGACCCCGGAGGCCAAGCATGTTATTGAAGAGACCGGAATACTTTTTAAAGGACCCATGGAAACCCCAAAAGGCAAGGGGGTAAAAAGTGTGAATGTGACTGCACGGAAAACATGGAACACCTATGCAAATAAACGGGTCTTTCAAACACTTCATGGTGTGGATACCGTTTTTTCCAAGGCAGGCATCCGGATCGACCTGACGATCGTGCGCGAAAATATTGAAGATACTTATGGTGGCATTGAACACATGCCCACGCATGACGTAGCGCTCAGCCGCAGATTCATCACGAGACCGGGAAGCCTTCAGGTAATCAAGTATGCTTTTGAAATGGCAAAGAAGAATGGTTCGCGGCGAATCACCTGCGGCCATAAAGCCAATATCATGAAATTTACGGATGGGCTTTTTCTTGAATGCTTTCAGGAAGTGGCGAAAGAATATCCGGAACTGAAATCAGACGATATTATTGTGGATGACCTGGCAATGAAACTGGTGGTTAGTCCGCAGGATTTTGATGTTGTGGTACTCACCAACCTGCAGGGAGATATCATATCCGACCTCTGCGCGGGCCTTGTCGGCGGCCTCGGATTTGCGCCTTCGGCAAACATCGGGGATCATATAGCGATTTTTGAAGCAGTACATGGTACGGCCCCTGATATTGCCGGAAAAAATATTGCAAATCCTACAGCCTTATTATTAAGCGGTATCGCGATGCTTCGTCACCTTGGTTATATGAAGAATGCAGCTGTGATTGAAAATGCCTTATTATATACCCTGGAACAGGGAGTTCATACTGGCGATTTCGGAAACAAATCCATTCCCGCAAAAAACACCACTGAATTTTCACAGGCCATCATCAGCAATTTTGGCAAAACGCCGGAACATGGGGCCAAACCGGTGCTCCCCAATATGGATAAAACGCAGACCGTTTTCAAATTGGATCAAAACCAGATGATGGTTTCGGTAGAAACCAAGAAGGAGTATATTGTAGGTGTGGACATGTTTATAGAAAGTTCTGAACAACCGGAATACATTGCTAAAAAATGCCAGCGTCATGGCGGTGTAAAATTCAATCTTGTGAATATCAGTAACCGTGGCACACAGGTATGGCCTACCGGTTCGGTATATACTAACCTCGTGAATTTGTATAATGTCCGTTTTGAAAGCCTTGACGGATCTCCGCTTCACCAGCAGGATGTGCTCGGCCTCTACGTAAGCCTGAGTGGAGATTTTAAAATTTGTTCATCCGAATTGCTCTCGATGTCCGGCGGAAAGAAGGCGTATAGTTTGGCGCAGGGGCAGTGAGGGGGAATTTGAAAATTTGATAATTTGAAAATTCATAAGGCCGGTTGCCTTTTTCACTTTTGTAATTAAGTCCACGAAAGTTTCGCGGGCCAAAGCATTTTTAAATTTTCAAATTATCAAATTTTCAAATTATCTCAGCTTCCTATTCCCCCCATGCCGCCCTGCGTCCCTTGTATTTTTCTTCTCCAGATTTTTTTGAAGAGCCATGGTCAGGTCGGTTCCGGTTTGATTGGCGATACATATCAGCACCCACAATACGTCTGCGAGTTCATCGGGAAGATTTTTCTCCTGATCGGAATCCTTAAACGACTGGTCACCATATAACCGGCTCATGAGTCTGGCCACTTCGCCAACTTCTTCCGTCAATATGGCCATGTTGGTAAGTTCGCTGAAATAGCGGACCCCGGTTGTCCGCACCCATTCATCAACGATCTGCTGGGCCTCCCTTATGGAAATTTCATTCGATGCCATAAGTGAATGGTTTCTGTATTTTAAATTTCAATTTCACCGACAAGATAGGTAAATGCGTGGCCACTGATCAGCACTCTGTCTTTTTTCAACTCACAATCCAGGTAACCTCTGCGTTTCGATAACTGTATGGCCGATAATTTTGTTCGTCCGAGTTTATCCGACCAATAAGGAACCATAACGGTGTGCGCGGAACCTGTTACGTGATCCTCATCAATGCCGGATTGGGGGAAAAAACAACGGGATACAAAGTCGGATTCCCTCCCTTTTGCTGTAACTATAATTCCCCTCGATGGCAGTTTTTTCAGGATGGAAAAATCAGGCGAAAGGTTTTCAATTTCAGCCTGTTCATTCAATACGACGAGGTAATCAAATGCAGATGTGTATACCTCCAGGGGCTTTACTTTTAATCCCTCTTCAATTATTTCATTGGTTTCTGCGGGAACAGGTTTATCGACTGGAAAATCAAGCGTGATTTTTTCGGAATCTCTTCTCACGGTGAGGAATCCGCTTTTAGAATGAAACCGGATTTCTTCCTTATCATATCCAAGATGTTCAAAAAAAACATGCGCAGATGCCAAAGTAGCATGGCCGCAAAGCGCTACCTCTACGGTTGGTGTAAACCAACGAATAAAATAGTCGTTATCCTGGGGAACGATAAAAGCCGTTTCGGCCAAATTATTCTGCGCGGCAATCTGCTGCATCAGGTTTTCACTTAACCAGCGTTGCAGGGGAACGACCGCAGCAGGATTCCCGCCGAATTTGTGATCGGCAAATGCATTGACAATGTAAATTTTAAGATTCATCATAATACGAGATCAATATTACAGATAAGTTGACAGTTGACGGTTGACGGTATTTCTCCGCAAAATTCACTATTTAATATGACATTGTTCAATTGTGATGTTCCATCCAAAGTCCGTCAACCGTCAACCGTCAACCGTCAACCCTATTAACATTATTCCCGATTCTTCGTATCCATCCAAATAGTAACTGGGCCATCATTCAGCAATTCTACTTTCATGTCTGCAGCGAAAACACCGGTCTTGATTGGTCTTCCAAGATCCTTTTGGATTTGCAGGATCATCGCCTCATATATCGGAATGGCAGTATCAGGCTTTGAGGCCCGGCTGTAAGAAGGACGGTTCCCTTTTTTTGTGGAAGCAAATAAAGTAAACTGGCTCACCAGCATCAGCTCCCCGCCGGTTTCCACCAGGGAACGGTTCATCACCCCTGAATCATCATCAAAGATCCGCAGGTTAACAATTTTATTGCTTAGCCATTGAATGTCTTCCGTGCCATCCGAATCCTCTATTCCCAATAAGACAAGTAAACCATTCCCCATGGCAGATTTCACCGAACCATCTATCGTGATCCGTGCATAAATGACTCTTTGGATTATTGCCCGCATGGAAATTAATTTTCAAATTTTCCCCCTACTTTCGTCAAATGAAGATACCAGTTTCCAAAGAAATCAGCTTCCGGACAGCTCGCAGCGGCGGCAAAGGAGGGCAAAACGTAAACAAGGTGGAAACGATGGTTTTAGGATACTTTCATATCGCGAACTCTGCATTGCTCAGCGACGAACAAAAAGCAATCCTGCATCAAAAACTTTATTCTAAAATAAATGCGGATGGCTTTTTATTGGTAAAGAGCCAGGAACACCGGTCACAATTGGAAAATAAGGAAGAAGTAATAAAAAAGATCGAACACCTGATCGAGCGCGCATTGATCAAACCAAAACCCCGCAAACCAACCAAACCGAGCTTTGCTTCAAAGGAAAAAAAGAAAGAGTCAAAACAAAAAAACGCGCAGATCAAGAATTCCAGAAAAAAGATCAGCCGCTTCGAATGAGCATTCTGTCTATCATATTCCCCAATAAAATAATATATCTCCTGAGCTGCCTTTTAATTTCGCTTATCCTCATACCGGGAATCACATCATTTCGGACAGACATGAATGCATTCAGCAAAAAGATCAAACATCCTGAATCTCCCAACCTGATCCTTCAATTTGAACCTACCGTACATGGACAACCGCTTCGCTTCCATGAAAAATATAAAAACCCATTTGGAGAAACATTTGAGATTGACATGCTGCGATTCTATGCAGGAAAACTAACAGCATCAAATAAGGGAAGGTTTTCGAAAAAAATATCCCCGGCACCCGGGTACCATCTCGTAGATCTGGCCGATTCCTCCTCAAGCTATATAACGCTTCGGTTACCCAAAGGAGACTATGACGAAATTCAGTTTCAGTTGGGAATAGATTCAGCAGATCAGGTGAGCGGGGCACAATCCGGAGCACTGGATCCTTTGAAGGGTATGTTCTGGACTTGGAATAGCGGCTACATCAGTTTTAAAATAGAAGGCATATCTCCCGAATCCAATGAACCTGCCCATGCTTTCACGTATCATATCGGCGGTTACCGTGCACCGAACATTACTGTCAGTACCGTAAAGCTATTCACATCGGGAAAAAAGGCATTTCATTTAAATAACGAAGGCGTGATCCGGTTGAATATTCCAATTGAACTCGATCGTTTTTTCGACGGCCCGGCGCCTGTTCATATCCGGAATACAGCTGAATGTTCCAGTCCGGGAGAACTTGCTCACAGGCTTTTTGAAAATTTCACCGGCCTTTTTGAGGAAATTGAAATTGCGAAAAACCCATGAAAGCCTTTTTCATATTATCAATTTTGGCAGCCTTCACCCTGATGTCGGTACAAACGCCCTTTCCATTTCGTGTTCCAAATGGATTTCCTCCACCTGTTTATAGGTTCGAAGCAAATCCGCTCACCAAAGAAGGATTTGAGTTAGGCAGAAAATTATTTTATGATGGAAAGCTTTCGATAGATGGGAATTTTCCCTGCTCTTCCTGTCATCAGCAATATGCCGCTTTTGCCACATATGAACATCGGCTGAGCCATGGATTTAATAATCAATTCAGCTATCGCAATGCGCCCGGCTTGTTTAATCTGGCATGGGAAAAAGAATTTCATTGGGACGGCAGCATCAATCATCTCGAAGTTCAGCCCCTTGCTCCCATGCTCAATCCGCAGGAGATGGGAGAAAAACTCGAACATGTCATTTATAAATTGAATCACGACAAAGAATATCCTGCGCTTTTCAACACCGTGTTCGGGAGTCCCGGAATTACTACAAAAAAGGTTTTGCTTGCACTGGCTCAGTTTACCGTTTCCCTGGTTTCTGCGGATTCCAAATATGATAAAATGAAAAAGGGCGAAGCTGTTTTTAATCAGTATGAAAAAACCGGGTATGGGATTTTTCAGGAAAAATGTGAAGGCTGTCATAAAGAACCCTTATTCACCGATCTCAGCTATAGAAATACAGGCCTGGAAGTTGACAGCACCTTAAAGGATTATGGGCGGATGCGCATCACGGGAAGAAAGGAAGACTCGCTGAAGTTCAAGGTACCCAGCCTGCGTAATGTGTTTCTCACATTCCCTTATGGCCATGATGGACGGTTTTCCACCATCAGTGCTGTGCTGGAACATTACAACAAAGGGGTGATTCAAAGTGCCACACTGGATTCTTCATTGAGAAAGGGAATTACACTCACCGATAATGATAAATTTTATCTCATCCAATTTTTGGGAACGCTTTCGGATACTGCATTTGTAAATAATCCGCTTTTTAAGGATCCGGCGTTAGGAAAGTTGACGGTTGACCGTTGACTATTTATAATACGGCATTAAGTCGTCCTTAAAAGATTTCTCTGAATTTTCCCAGTTCTGCGATGTTTCCTGGCGCCTTTTATTCAGGTCCTGATTCAGCTGGTTAAAGCTGCTGACACTTTCATTCATTTTCTTGACTGCCTTGTTGTATTCGTTCACATCATCCTTGGTTCTATTGCTTCCCTTAGCGTCCATGCTCTTTTTTATCTTGTTAAAATTTTCCTGCTTCAAATAAAAATCGGTGAGCTTCGGGATATCGTTCTTTGCCATGCGACTATAAAATTCCAGCGCCTGGCGGCATCCATTTGCCAACCCGGAATTTCCTTTTAAGTCTCTAAGGCTGTCTGATTTCAATTCCGTTAGCCCTTCATCGGCAAAACTGATCAGGGAATTTCTTGCCTGCTCTGCATCGTTGATCTTATGACTGTTCAGTGCATTGAACATTTGCCCATCTTCCCAGTTGCATTTAAAGAACAGGATATAGAGTTTATCGCAATACCGGTTTACATAACCGGCTGTGGTCATCTTATCAAACAATTCATTTTTTGAATCCACCAGGGTCACACTGTATTTGGCGGCAAAATCTTTTTCCGCCTTGGAGAGATTTGAAGATGCTTCTTCCAGTTTCTCCGTGGTTTTTTCTTCCAGCAAAAGAAAAACCTCCATCTGGTCAACCGATTGCTCGGCGATCTCTTCCATATTCACAATTTTGGAATAGTCGTCATTGAAAATCCGGTAACAGAACTGGATATAATCTATACTTGCCTGACGAAGCGAATTATCGCTCTTGTATTTTGGCAGCCCCATGGTTTTGGACCTGGCATTGTCGATACTTTCCAGGGCCTGTCCCCTTAGCTTTTCCACTTTCCGCGCCCTTCTGCTGTGGGCAGCAGCGCTGACATAAGCCATATACTTCTGATCCATTTCCACCTGGGCGGAGGAAATCTGGGTCATGTAATCGCCCGCATTTTCAATAGTCTGGGAATAAATCTTTGTTTTGGAAAATAATGTCAGAAATAGCATTAGGTAAACACACTTGCGCATTCAATCGGGTTTTGGTATTTATAAATATAATTATTTCTTCAACATCCGGCAAGCGATCTGATAGCTCAGCAGCAGGCCCGGATCCCTGGATAAAACGCTTGTAAGCATCAGATTCGTATTTCGCAGGTCCTCATCCGAGCGCATTCTTATTTTTTCAAACTCATTCCACTGGATTTCATATGGAAGAGAGACCGTTTCCAGCGACTTCTCCCGCTCCGCCATGAACTTCTTCAGTTGTTCATGCTCCTCGCGAGTCTTTTGTAAAGAGAGAATCTCATCTTTCGGCTTTTCTAAGTCAAGGATTTCATCCAGGTATTGATTAAAAACTCTGAGGTATACGCAGGTATCTGTAAATGATCTGGCATAAGCCCGCAGACTATCCGTCGGCAGAGCAGGATAGGGATGATAATATTTATTTGGATCGATGGTTGAATTTGGAAGTGCATACGGAAGCGTCCGTTCCCGCTCCGACTGGGTTGCCGTAAAATCCCTCAGCAGTACGTCCGGAATCACGCCGGTTTGCTGGGCGCTGGAACCATTTACGCGGTAGAGCCGTTCTACAGTAACCTTAACAAAATTTACTGCGGATTTCATTCTGTCCAGGTGATTCTCATCAAATACCGTATCAAGCGGCAGCACCACCTGCGCCGTGGCTTTTCCAAAGGTGGGAGAACCAACAATCAGGGCCCGGTGATAATCCTGCAAGGTCCCGGCCAGCATTTCCGATGCGGATGCGCTGAAACCGTTTACCAGAAGGATCAGGGGACCGTCGTAAACAGAACCCCGGTTGACGTCTTTCATAGTAAACAGCTTTCCATCTTTATTTTTTGTCATCCCTACCGGCCCTAAATCAATAAAAATTCCCGCAAGGGCAATGGCTTCCGTCATTGAACCACCCCCATTGTATCTCAGATCCAGAATAAGACCTTCGATATTATCTTTCCTGAGCTTGAGGATCTCTTTTGCCACATCGTCCGCACATCCGTTATCCCCCGCAGTGCCGCTTTCCCAATCGGTATAGAATGCAGGTAAGGAAATAAATCCAATGCGATGATTGCCTTTCAGAATAAAGCTTCTCACTTTGCTATTGTCGTCATCCAGCACGGCCTTCTCCCTTTGCAAAGTGACTTTTCGGATGCTTCCGTCGGTTTTCTTTAGTGTAAGCGTCAAATTCTTAGGATGGTCCCCAGAAATCAGTGCACTCACTTCCGCAGGCGAACCATCCGAAACATCCACTTCTTCGTTACCCTCCCACTGCAGGGCAAGGATCTCATCTCCCTCATGTATTTGTCCGCTTTTATACGCAGGACTCCCGGGCTTCAGTCGCGAGATCTGCGTTCCTTCCTTGCCTTCCGTGAGGCCGAATCCAAACTGCAACTGTTTATCGCCCAGCTCGCCCTGGAATTCTTCTTTTTTTGCCATGGAGAAAAATTCGGTATGCGGATCATAGCTGGATGCTACGGATTCGCACCAGGCATTACAAACAAAACCCGGCAGCCCGCCAGGCGACTGAACCACGCGCTGGATATCACGCTTGAAAGCATGACCCGCTTTTTTGCGTGCCACAAATTCGAGACTATCCAATTTCATTAAACGGGAAGCAGAATCGTTTTCATCATAGGCATCCGAAATGGTTTCCAAAACATTCCGCCTGAATAGTTTTTCAAGTTTAATCTTTCGCGAAGCATCGGAGCCCGCAAAAACGGTATCTTCAGCAACGGTGTATGTTTCATTGATGTTGAGCGGAATTGCTGTTTTAGCGTACTGATTCAGGATGCTGTCTGTTTGAGCGATCCTTTGTTGAAATAAAGCAATCAGGAAAATCAGAAAATCTTGTTTTTTATTCAGCACTTCATCATCGAGTTTGTATTTGAAATCTTCCAGGCGCCGGATATCTTCCAGTGTAAAATAGATTTTATCAGCATCGAGCGCCTGGATCATCAACGAAAACAGATCTGCTGAGAAATTCCTGTCAACCGGCCTTGGCTGTACATGATAAATTTCCGCCATCCTCGTAATGAGATAGGCATTATCAGCGGTTGTGGCAGTAAGTTGTGCCCGGGAAGACAAAACCGGGAAGAACAAGGATACAGAAATCAGGAAATGAGTAAACTTCATGCTATAAGTAAAGAATAAAAATCGAATATATAAAATGAATCATGTTCTGATTGAAAGTCAGTGGCCTACGCTATTTTTGCCCACTAAACGCCCCTCTTGGCCAGCATAAGGAAATTAGCATCTCAAACCGTCTGGTACGGCGCAAGTTCCATCTTCGCGCGATTCCTGTACTATATGCTGACACCTTACCTAACCCTGAAGTTCAGGGGAACGGTTGAGTATGGCAAATTCAGTCTGGTTTTTGCCATAATCCCTTTTTTGTATACCCTGATCCTTTTTGCTTTTGAAACGGCTTATTTCCGGTTTATGCAAAGAAAGGAATACGAAGGAGATGTTTACAATACGCTCAGCACTTCATTATTGATAAGCACGATAATAATCACCGGACTGACCATTCTTTTTAACGAACCTATCGCCAATTTTATTGGGCTGGCCAAGCGTCCGGAATACATTACACTGAGTGCATTCATTATCGGACTCGACGCCCTGAGTGCGCTGCCCTTCGCCAAATTAAGGTATGAAAACCGGCCTAAAAAATTTGCAGCCATCCGTGTTGGCGGAATTCTTTTAAACATAGCGACGGTTTATTTTCTTCTGACAGTATGCCCGGAAGTAATAAAAAAGAACCCGAACAGTGTATTGAGATTTATTTACAGCAGTAGTTTCGGGGCTGGTTACGTGTTGATCGCAACCATGGTAGCTTCTCTTTTTCAGCTGCTTGCCCTTTGGAAAGAATTTACCAGTGTGCGGTTAAAAATCAATAAAACACTCTGGAAGGAAGTGATGATCTATGCCTTACCGCTGACAATTGCAGGTTTTGCAGGCATGATCAACGAGACATTCGACCGGATAATGCTGGAGAGGTGGTATCCAATAAAAGGGGATGCAGCAACTTTCGAAGTTGGTGTATATAGCGCATGCTATAAATTATCTATCCTGATTACACTATTTGTGCAGGCATTCCGGATGGGTGCAGAACCCTTTTTCTTCAAACAATCCACTGAAGAAAACGCGCCAAAAGTATATGCGCGGGTAATGAAATTTTTTGTGCTTACCATCTGCCTGATGTTCCTGGTGGTGGCCCTTTACCTGGACATTTGGAAAGTCTTTATCCAGGATAAAAGGATGTGGGAAGGATTGAAAGTAGTTCCCATCTTATTATTTGCGAATATGTTCCTGGGCATTTATTATAATCTCTCCATCTGGTACCGCTTATCGAAGAAAACAACGGCAGGAGCCTATATCACGCTGATCGGTGCGGCCATAACATTAATTATCAATTATCTTTTTATTCCCCGGTTCAGTTATATGGCCTGTGCCTGGGCCACTTTCATCTGTTATGGAAGCATGATGGTGATTTCTTATGTGATGGGGCAAAAAGCTTATCCGGTGCCCTATGCCTGGAAAAAACTGGTCGCTTATATGGTAATCGTGGCAATTCTGTATGGAGTTCACCATATGATTATCCGGATTTGGCATGATACAGCATTGAATTACACGGTTGCTAGCTTGTTTTTGATCCTGTTTGGGCTGTTTGTTTATAGGGTGGAAAGAAAGGAGTTCGTGAATCTTTTCAGGCTGCGTAAAAATACTATATAATGCCTTTTTTGATTTCGAAAATTTCATATATCTTGTACCGTTGTATCTCCCGCTCCAATATCTACAATATCCCTTCTGTTTCCATTGCATTAATTTCCGCTAACCCTGTGTTTGCCAATTAGTTAGTTATTATTATCAAACGCGCACCAATATGCACTTGAACCGGTATACTAAATACCTCTATTATATGCTGGCCCTATCCTTCTTTCTTCCATCCTGTATCAACACCAGAAAAACGACTTATTTCAATGCTCTAACCGATACCTTGATTCAATCTCCGCCACCGGCGGTATCTATCATCCATAAAAATGATTTGTTGAGTATTTCAGTGAGCAGTTCCAACCCCGATGCCTCCAAATTATTTAATGATCCAAATCTTTCAAATACCATTACTTCAACTGCCACTGGTACAACCCAGCAAATGGTTGGTTATCTGGTTACCGAAGACGGCAGTTTCAAATTCCCTGAACTTGGACAGATCAAAGCCGAAGGACTTACTGTGAAACAGCTTAGCGAGTTCATGACGCAAACGCTAATAGATAAAAAATTACTGGTCAATCCCATTGTAACCGTCCGTTTCATCAATTTCCGCGTAACGGTTTTGGGAGAAGTGAACCATCCTACAGTTATAACCGTTCCCAATGAACGCATCAGCATCCTGGAAGCGTTGGGCCTGGCGGGTGATCTGACCATTTATGGCAAACGGAATAATGTGTTGTTGATTCGAGAGGAGGACAGCGGAAAACTCATCAAACGGATAGATCTGAATTCAAAAGACATTTTAAGTTCGCCTTATTATTATTTACAATCGAATGATGTCGTTTATGTGGAAGCCAATAAAAACAAAGTAGCCAGTGTAAGTAATGGCAGGCAGTTGTTACCGGTAATTTTCAGTGCCTTGGCATTCCTTACCACCGTGGCCTACCTGTCCTTTTATACTAAATTATTATAGTTATGAAAAAAATTCAGGTTACTAAAGACACAGGTATTGAAACTAAGGAAGAGAATGTATTCCGGCAATTATTGTTTCGTTACCTGCCATACTGGCCCTTATTTATGGTACTCATCCTGCTGGGCGCCGGCGCCGCCTATTTCTATCTTAAGATTGCCGTTCCTGTATATGAAACCACCGCAAGCATTTTAATTAAGGATGAAACAAAAGGATCGGATGAATCCAAGCTCATGGAATCATTGAACCAGATAGGTGCCAAAAAAATTGTAGAAAACGAGATTGAGGTCATTCACTCCCGAAGCATTTTAACAGAAGTGGTAAAGGACCTCGGTTTATATGCTCCTGAATTTGAAAAAGATCGTTTTATTTCCAGGCCTGCCTATATAACCAGTCCAGTTATAGTTGAACTTCAGCAACCGGATTCTTTGGTTAAAACCGACGAAATTCCTTTTGTTTTCTCTCCTGGAACTCAAACTATCATTGCCGGGAATAATAGATATCCAGTTAATCAATGGGTGAGTACAGTCTGGGGTGTTATCCGTTTTGCTAATAACCCACTCTACCGAACTTCTCCAGGTCCACATCAATATTATTTTGCCTTTGTCAACGTGAAAAAGGTGGTAAATGATCTAAGTGATCGGTTAGACGTTTCTGCATCCGGCAAATTATCAAGCGTTATCGATCTGAAGTTAAAGGACGCTGTTCCTGAAAGAGGAGAAGCTATTTTAAGCGACGTGATAAATGTATACAATAAGGTTTCCTTTGCAGATAAAAACCAATTGGCAGCCAATACGCTGGATTTCGTGGATAAAAGGTTAAGAAATATGGAAATGCAATTAGATTCCGTGGAAAAAGGCATTGAGAAATTCAGAACTGATAAAGATGTGGTGGACATCAGTGCGCAAGGCCAGCAATACCTCGAAAATGTTGGGCAGAGCGATCTGAAAGCAAGCGATCTGAATGAGCAGCTGGCAGAGCTGGATCAGGTAGAAAAGTATGTGGAATCTAAAAATGATCAGGCAGGTATAGTTCCTTCCACTTTTGGTATCGGTGACAAATTATTATCCCAATTGGTCGAGGAGCTATACAATTCGGAAATTCAATACGAAAGGCTGAAAAAAACAACCGCAGAAAATAATCCCATTTTAATTTCCCTGAAGAATGAGATCGATAAGATCAAACCCAGTATTCTTGAAAACATTAATAGCCAGCGCAAAACCCTGGAAGCAGGCAGGGATAATATTAACGAGACCAGCACCAAATATTCTTCAATGCTTCGTACGATTCCGTTGAAAGAACGGCAACTTGTTGAAATAAGCCGACAGCAGGCTATTAAAAACAGTATCTATTCTTTTCTGCTCCAGAAAAAGGAAGAAACAGCTTTGTCGCTCAATTCAACCGTGCCTGATAGCCGGTTGATAGATAAAGCAGAATCGTCCTTTCTTCCCATCGGGCCAAACAAACCTTTAATTTTCGCTTTCGCTATTTTAGTTGCAATAGTAATCGGTATTGTCTGGATTGGGTTAAAAGAATTGCTGAATAATAAAATACTATTCCGGAATGAAATTGAAAACATGACCATGATTCCGGTTTTGGGCGAACTGGTTTATGATAAATCCAAAAGGCCGATTGTTATTAAAAGCGGGGAGAAAAGTCTTATTGCAGAACAATTCCGTTTCCTGCGCGGCACTCTTTCTAAGGCCGGTTCAATCAGAGCCAAAAGGATCATGGTCACATCTTCCATAACGGGTGAGGGCAAAAGTTTTGTGGCAGCGAATTTAGCGGCAAGTATAGCGCTTGCAGGTAAAAAGGTGGTATTGGTTGATCTCGATTTGCATAAACCTGGCCTGCACAGCATATTTGACATGGAAAACACGAAGGGAGTCTCTGATTATTTAACCGGACAAGCAGAGGCAAGCCAGCTGATCATGAAGACATCAGAAAATGAAAACCTTTTTGTAATCCCTGCCGGGCCGTTGGCTATTGATCCGTCTGAATTGATTTTAAATGGAAAGTTGAAATCACTAATGAATTACCTCGAGACCGTTTTCGATGTCATGATTATTGATACGGCGCCGGCATTGGCAATTACCGATGCATATATTATCGGATCGCGCTGCGATGCCAATCTGTATATTGTCAGACACGGTTATACCCCCAAGATCCACGTTCAATTACTTGACGAAAATACCGGAATGTACCGGATGAAAAATATAGGCATAGTGTTCAACGGGGTAAAGAAAAGAGGAACAGGAAAGTACGGCTATGGTTATGGCTATGGTTATAATTTCGACTATGGATATGGCTATCCCGAAAGAAAAAGTACCTAGACAAAAGGAAAGCGACTATCCATCTATCTCCCATATCTTATTTAAAGTCAACTTTTTTTAACCGGTATCATTACCCTATGTGACCGAATTGGGCGAAGCCCATAATAAAAGCTTCTTTTCAGTACAAATTGACATACTATGACCCCGGATGTAAAAAAATGGTACGCAGTGTATACCAAACCGCGTTGTGAAAAAAAAGCCGCCGACTTACTGACCAAAAAAGGCATTGAAAATTATTGTCCGCTCAATAGAGTACAAAAGCAATGGAGCGACCGTAAAAAAATTGTTCTGGAACCTCTGTTTACTTCTTATGTATTTGTAAGGATTGACACTGGGGAACAATTGGCAGTACGTCAGACATACGGGATCCTGAATTTTGTATATTGGCTCAGCAAGCCTGCAGTGATAAGAAATGAAGAAATAGATATCATAAAACGATTCTTGAATGAATATTCCTATGTCAGGCTGGAAAAAGTGGATGTTAATGTCAACGATATAGTAAGGATTGTCACCGGCCCGTTTATGGAACAGGAAGGACAGGTCATTTCTGTAAAAAACAAGACTGTCAAAATTATGCTTCCCTCCCTGGGATATTGGATGCATGCTGAAGTAGAGACCTCTAACGTGAAAGTAATACAGGAAAATATTCCTTCCCGTAATGAATTGTTGATTCGCTAAATAAGAGAAAACAAAGACTCCCTCAAAGAATTTTTTATCACCGAGATGTGGCGTTTTAACAGCTTCGTATTTAAACCTTACAAATGAACATTGGGCGTCTATTCGCTTTTTATTGCTTCCATCGTAGCCAATTTTAATGGTTATATTTTATCACCCTTACAATATTATCTAGTTATCATTAAAAATAAAAAAGGTATCTGGATTAAGTAACTATTTCATGAGAATTAGGAAGAAGTAAAATTCGGAAAATTTATATAAACTCAATTGAATTAATTTATTCCTACATTAAGTATTATAAGAAAATAATTATTAAAATTTAGGGGACTAAAAAATGAAAAAATTAATAAAAAAAGTTTTAAAAAGTATAGGGTATCAAATCAAACAATATGAAGATTTTCCCGGATTAAAAATAATTACCCATTTTGACATTAATAAATTATTAGATGTTGGTGCCAACGTTGGTCAATATTCTCTAAATATGAGAAGAATTGGATTCAACAAAAAAATAATTTCTTTTGAACCTCTAAAAATCGCGTACGAAAGGTTAAAAGAAGTTGCCTCAAATGACAAAAATTGGGTTGTAAACAACTATGCCCTTGGTAATGAAAATGTTAAAAGTATGATTAATGTTTCAGGAAATTCTGTCAGTAGTTCAATATTGAATATGTTGCCCGAACATATCAAGAGAGCTCCAGATTCTAAATATGTCGATAAAGAAAATATAGAAATAAAAAAGTTAGATTCTATATTTCAAAATTTGTTTGAAGATGGCGATAATATATTGCTAAAAATTGATACACAGGGTTATGAAAAAAATGTAATTCTTGGCGCTGAGAATATATTGAGCAAAATAAGAATTATACAATTAGAAATGTCTTTAGTACCGTTATATGAGAATGAGATATTATTTATTGAAATGATTAACTTTTTAGATAGTAAAGGATTTGAATTAGTTTCTTTAGAAAATGGATTTGCTGATACAAAAACAGGCAAATTATTGCAATTAGATGGCACATTTGTAAATAAAGAAATTTCAAATAACTTTTACAATAAATAATTTAATTGGATTTCAAAATTTATTACTATAATACTCCCCATTTTCGATACCAAAACGCTAGGATATTAAGTTAAGATTTGCTGTCAAAATTCTTCTCATTGGGCTGCTGTTTTATTTGATTCCAAGTACCGGTAATTGGGTTTTTGTTTCGTTGTGTGATGCGTTTTATCGTTATAGTAGGCGATATGGTTTTGAACTCCTTCATAGAGTTCAAGACCATCATCGGCCGGGTTCAGGTAGATGAAGTCGTACTTGATGGATTTCCAGAACCGTTCGACCCAGATATTGTTCAGGGCTCTTCCTTTGCAAGTCCATCAAAATTATGCTTCCTTCTCTGGGATATTGGATGCATGCTGAAGTAGAGACCTCTAACGTGAAAGTAATACAGGAAAACATTCCTTCCCGGAATGAATTGTTGATTCGCTAAATAGGAATAAACAAGACCGGCTTAAATGAATTTTTAATGTAGATATGGCTTTTTAAAGCCGATTATTTATACCCTACAAATAAGCATGAAAATAAAGTACAATATTGCAGTGATCGGATTAGGATATGTTGGGTTGCCGCTGGCTGTGGAATTCGCAAAAAAATACCCAGTTGTTGGATTCGACATCAATAGCAACCGGGTTGAAGAATTGAAAAATGGATTTGATCACACACTGGAAATTGAAGATAGTGTTCTGAAAACGGTACTTTCGGCTAACCCAATTTCCAACAGCTCCCCCGGATTATACTGCTCAAATAAAATAGCAGACATTGGTGCCTGCAATTATTATATTGTAACCGTTCCAACGCCAACTGACAAACACAATCATCCGGACCTTACTCTCCTCTATAAAGCAAGTGAAACGGTTGGAAAAGTGTTGAAAAAGGGGGATGTGGTGATCTATGAGTCCACGGTTTATCCGGGTGTAACAGAAGAGGAATGTGCTCCTGTGCTGGAAAGAATAAGTGGCTTAGTTTTTAATGTTGATTTCTTTTGCGGATATTCTCCCGAAAGAATTAATCCCGGAGATAAACTGCACACGGTAACTCAGATATTAAAAATCACTTCAGGCTCAACCCCGGAAATAGCCGAACAGGTAGACAGTCTTTATAAATCTATTATAGAAGCAGGAACCCATCTGGCGCCTTCTATTAAAGTAGCGGAAGCGGCAAAAGTGATTGAAAATTCCCAGCGGGATATTAATATTGCATTCGTCAATGAACTAGCAAAGATATTCAACCTGCTGGGCATAGATACCAACGCAGTGCTGGAAGCGGCGGGAACAAAATGGAACTTTTTAAAATTCAGACCTGGTCTGGTCGGTGGCCATTGTATTGGAGTCGATCCTTATTACCTGGCACAAAAA
>Ga0182024_10007018_pt1 | contig 24466 bp, 23 predicted proteins | sample P32metaG_FD_120480 | JGI IMG/M metagenome (GOLD analysis project Ga0182024, IMG submission 120480) | Permafrost microbial communities from Stordalen Mire, Sweden - P3-2 metaG (Illumina Assembly) | ecosystem: Environmental > Terrestrial > Soil > Wetlands > Permafrost | place: Sweden: Stordalen...
CGCCAAGGCCGAAATCGACGCCAAGCTGGCCGCGAACTACAAGATCAAGCCGGACGAGCTGATGCCGTGGCACTACCACGATCCTTTCTTCCAGGAGACGCCGGCCGTCTTCGCCGCCGACCTCGACGCCCCGTACCAGAAGATCGACATCGTCGGCCTGACGCGCGACTTTTACAACGGCATCGGCCTGCCGGTGGACCGCGTCATCATCAAAAGCGATCTGTATGAGAAGAAGGGCAAGAGTCCGCACGCCTTCTGCACCGACATCGACCGCGAGGGCGACGTGCGCGTGCTCGGCAACATCCAGCCCAACGACTATTGGGCCTCGACGATGCTGCACGAGTTCGGCCACTCGGTCTACAGCACCAACAACAACGACATTCCCGCGACGCTGCCCTACTGCCTGCGGATGGAATCGCACATCCTGACCACGGAGGGCGTGGCCATGATGTTCGAGCGGATGACCAAGCGGGCCGCATTCCTCCAAAAGATGGGCGTCGAAGTCAAGGACCCAGACGCCTTCGACGCGACGGGCGCCAAGACGCTCAAGTACCGCCTGCTGATTTTCTCGCGGTGGTGCCAGGTGATGCTGCGGTTCGAGAAGGCCATGTACGAGAACCCGGATCAGGATTTGAACAAGTTATGGTGGGACCTGGTGGAGAAGTACCAGATGGTGAAGCGGCCGCCGGGGCGCTCGGCGCCGGACTACGCCAGCAAGATCCACATCGTGACGGCGCCGGTGTACTACCACAACTACATGATGGGGGAACTGTTCGCCTCGCAGCTGCACCACGCCATCGCGCGGGAGGTCTTTAAGGGCGGCGACCCCAACGAGGTGGTCTACGCCGGGGAAAAGGCGTTGGGCGACTTCATGAAGAAGAAGGTGTTTGAGCCGGGCCGCACCCTGAGCTGGGATGAACTGACGAAATTCGCCACCGGCGACATGCTCAACGCCAAGGCGTTCGCGGAAGACTTCAAGGCGAAGCCGGGACGGTGAAAGTTTGGCGAGCGGCGCGGCGTTGGCGAGCGGCGGGGTTTATCCCCGCCGTTTAGCATAGCGCCGCGGGACGGAAGCTACACCGGTGGGGATAAACCCCGCCGCGAGCTGAGGGTGCGCCTCCGGAATAAGGCGCCTCACCTCCCCGGGTTCACGAGTACGTTCACCCGGGGCTTTATTCCGGTCGCCCGAAGCGGGCTCCGAAGGCAAGACGCGGGGCCGGAGCACCTTGTGCGACTGCAATAAAGCGACGGGCGCCTAATTCCGGAGGCCCGCCCCATGCAACATGCAACATGCAACTCACGAACTGAGGAATTTACGGGAATTACGCTTGACACGGCTTCCCGGGGGGCATACCATCACATAATTCCCTTTCTCTTCCTCGAAAGGACCGTCATGATCTCACGCCGTCATTCCCGCCGCGCCTTCACGCTGATCGAGTTGCTGGTGGTGATCGCCATCATCGCCATCCTCATCGGCCTGCTCCTGCCCGCGGTGCAAAAGGTCCGGGCGGCCGCCGCGCGCATGCAGTGCACCAACAACCTCAAGCAGATCGGTCTGGCCACACACAGTTACACCGACGCGAACAATCACCTCCCTGTGATGTACAGTCCCAGGGGCGTCGCGGGCACGGCTGGGTCGCCACGGGCCAGCCTGCACTTCTTCCTGTTGCCCTACATCGAGCAAAACAACCTTTACACCCAGACCATCGACGTGTGCAACGGCGGCACCGGCAACACCGTCGGCCAGACCGTCGTCAAGACCTACCTCTGCCCCTCGGACGCGAGCCCGAACTACCCGTTATGCTACGATACGTCGGTGATGAGCAATCGCCCGAGTCCCGGGTGGGGGGCCACCAATTACCCCGGGAACATCTCGATCTTTCGCGCCCCGAACGGCCCGGCTCCCTGGAACAACCCGCCCTCGACGGTGATGACGGCCATGCCCGACGGCACGTCGAACACGGTCATGTTCTGCGAGCGCTACGCCTACGACGGGCCGCCGGGTGGCGGGGTGGACATCATATGGGCCTTGCACCCCGACCTGCAACAGTGGTCGATGCTTGACATCCCCGATTTCGCCTCGGACATTACGGGCATGACCGGCGCCTGGAACGGCAATACCTACGGCGGCGGCGGCTACGGCGGCGGCACGAGCGGCGTCGCGGCGGCCGCCAACGGCATTCAGGGCAACGCGCCCTTCGGCAATTGCAACTCCGCGCAGGTGCAGGCCCTCCACACGGGCGTTATGAACGTGTCGCTCGGCGACGCGAGCGTTCGCGGTGTGTCCTCGGGTCTTTCGACGACCACCTGGGTAGAAGCTTGCAATCCCAGCGATGGCGTCCCCCTCGGCTCGGACTGGTAAAGCCTTCCCTTCCGCCGACGGGCACTCTCGCGGGCCTTCTCCTTTGGCCCTTTGTGCCCGTCGGCTCTGCATTTTTCCTGGAGTGACACCGCGTGCATGAGAACCCAAGTCGTTTCACTTCGTCGCGACGCCTGGCGGGGTGGATCGTCGTTCTGGCCGCCTCCGTCCTTACCGGTTGTGGCGGCAGCGGCGTGAAACTGGTCTCCGTCGAGGGGGACGTTTTCCTGGACGGGAAGCCCGTCCAGGGGGGCCAGGTGACTTTCATCCCAGACGCCGGCCAAGCAAACCCACCCTCGTTTCGGGTGTTCGGGAACATCGACCGACAAGGCCATTACCGCGTCGAATCGGACCACGGGAAGGGGGCGCCGGTCGGGGCTTACCGGGTCGCCGTCCGCCCACCTATGCCCACTGCTGACATGCCCAAAGACCTGGAACCCATCCCCCCCATTTACCAGGACGAGAACCGAACGCCTTTGAAGGTCGTCGTCAGCGAGGGCGCCCCCGCTCATGCCTACGACCTTCAGCTCAAGAAGTAGCCCCCGCCCTGGCGCCTGCCGCGGTGCGGTCGGGTGTTGGCGGTCGAATCGGCCACCCTGGCCCAGGCCGAGATCCTCCTGACGGTCGCGTCCAGCCCCCGGCCGAACCCTGGCGCGGCCCCGTTCCTTAGAGCCGGCGGACAAAACCTCGAAGGCTCTGGGGCACACGAACCCGAAGCGCGAGCGAGGGGGAAGGTTCCTGGGTAGCATTTCAGCCCAGGAACCTTCCCCCTCGCTCGCGCTTCGGGTTCGTGTAGGTTTTTTCCGGTAGCTCTTATCTTTTTCTTCTCTGGCGGCACGGGCGTACCGTTTGGGGTCCTGGCACGCGATTTCAGGCCCCCAAACCAAAGTGTAGGGTCACGGAAGATCCCGCTCACGAAGGCGGACGGCCGAACAATTCCGGGCCGGCCTCGAGTGAAAACGGCTCCCCGGCGTCGGCCCGCGTCTCCAGGCGCTCGCGCAGCCGCGCGCACCGCGTCCCCGTTTCCTGCCGCCGCACCGCCATCTCCAAGGCCTTGCGGCTGCCGACGAGGACAACCAGTTTCTTGCCGCGCGTCAGGCCGGTGTACAGCAGGTTGCGCCGCAGCATCAGGAAATGCTGCGTATGCACGGGGATCACCACCGCCGGATACTCCGATCCCTGTGCTTTGTGAATTGTTAACGCATATGCGAGAGAGATTTCATCCAATTCTCCGAAGTCGTAGGCGACCGGCTTGCCGTCGAAGTCCACCACGACCTCGCGCTCCGACTCGTCGACGGAGACGATGCGGCCGATGTCGCCGTTAAAGACCTCTTTTTGGTAGTTGTTCCGCGTTTGTAAGACCTTGTCGCCGGCGCGGAACTTCCAGCCGAAGCGCTCCACCTCCGGGCCGCCGGCCGGCGGGTTGAGCACCGCCTGCAAGCGGGCGTTCAGGGCGTGTGCCCCCAACTCGGAGCGGTTCATCGGCGTCAACACCTGCACGTCGCGGAACGGGTCGAGGCCGAAGCGCTTGGGGATGCGCTCGCGCACCATCGCCACGATGCGCTCGACCGCCGCCGACGGTTCGTTCGCCTCCACGAAGTAGAAGTCGCCCTGTCCCGGAGCGGCCGACTCTGGGATTTCCCCCCGTCGGACCGCGTGGGCGGCCCGGACGATCAGGCTGCGGCCGGCCTGGCGGAAAATCTCCGTCAGCCGCACGACCGGCACGGCCCCCGAGGCGATCACGTCGGCCAGCACCGCGCCCGGCCCCACCGACGGCAGCTGGTCCACGTCGCCGACCAGCACCAGGCACGCCCGCCGCGGCACGGCCCGCAACAGCTGGTACATCAGCGCCACGTCCACCATCGACGTTTCGTCCACGACCAATAGGTCCAGGTCGAGCGGGTTGGCGGCGTCGCGCTTGAAACCGCCCAGCGCCGGGTCGAACTCCAACAGGCGGTGGATGGTCTTGGCCTCGCGGCCGGTCGTTTCGGTCAGCCGCTTGGCCGCCCGGCCCGTCGGGGCGCACAGGCCGCAACGCAGACCACGGCCGGAAAATATTTCTAGTATTCCTCGTACAATAGTCGTTTTACCGACGCCGGGGCCGCCGGTCACGACCAGCACCTTGCTCCGGCCCGCCTGAACGATGGCGTCGCGCTGCGCCGCCGCCAGTTCCAGGCCCATCTTCCCTTCGACGGCGTGTACGGCGGCCTCCGCGTCGAGGAACGGCGGCAGCGGGTGGTCGCCGGTTTGCAGCCGCAGCAGCGAACGGGCGACGCCGATTTCGGCCAAAAACAGCGATTTGAGGTAGATCAACGGCGGTTCCGCCGCCGGCTCGCGCACCAGGTCGCCCGCCTGCCGTTCCGCCTCGACGGCGGCGGCCATGATCTCGACGGGAATGTCCGTGACGCCGGCCGCGCCCGCCAGCAGGGCCGGGTCCAACAGCGCCGATTCCGGGTAGGCGACGTGGCCCTCCTGACTCAGCCGTTGCAGGAGGAAGCGCACGGCGGCGCGGGCGCGGTTGGGCGACCGCGGATCGACGCCCATGCGGCGGGCCAGGTCGTCGGCCGTCTTGAAGCCGACACCCCAGATGTCGGTCGCCAGGCGGTACGGGTTGGCGCGCACCACGTCCACGGCCTGGTCGCCGTAGGTCTTGTAGATGCGGACGGCGCGGGCCGTGCCTACGCCGTGCGACTGGAGGAAGACCATGATGGCGCGGACGGCCTTGTGCTGCCGCCAGCCCTCGCGGATGCGCTGGATGCGGCGCGGGCCGATGCCTTTGACCTCCTTGAGAAAGGCCGGGCTTTCGTCGATGACGGCCAGGGTGCGTTCGCCGAAGACTTTAACGATCTGCCGCGCCAGGTGGGGGCCGATGCCCTTGACGAGGCCGGAGCCGAGGTATTTTTCGACGCCCTCGACGGTCTGCGGCGGCGTGCAGCGCATCTCGTCGGCCTTGAACTGTTCGCCGTGTTCGCGGTCCTGGACCCAGGCGCCGATGGCCTCGACATACTCGCCGGCCGTGACCGACACAACGGTCCCGACGACCGCGACGAGACCGCGCCGGCCGCGGGCCTGGACGCGCAGCACCGCAAAACCCGTATCGGGGTTGTGAAAGGTGACGCGCTCGACGACGCCGGACAGCTGCTCGGCCATACGGCCATTGTAACGCGGGTTGGCTACGCTTCGTAGAACCGTTGACGGCTAACGGCCGCCCTTGCGCCGCATCAATCCGCCGTTGGCCAGCCATTCCAGACCGTGTCCATACCATGCGGCGACGGCTTCCTCCTGCTGGCCCGGCTCCATGTCGAAGAGCCGGGGGTGAATGGCGGCGAGCGGCTGTTCCCAGCCCCACCAATCTTCCCAGTGGCGGTGGCGCAGGCGTTGCGGCCCGTTGAGCTGGGTGCCGAGGCCGGCCACGCGCTCCGGGCTGATTTGCACGCAGAGGGCCGGGAAAATATCGACCGGCGTCAGGAAGACGACCGGCCAAATCTCGCCCTCGTCGGGCCGCACGAAGCCGCCGCGGTGCTGGGCGGTGAGCGTGGGGGGCAGGCGGTGCGTCGGCTGCACGTCGTAGCGCTCCACGATCATCCGCTCGACGCGGGCCAGGCAGCGGTCGTGCAGCAGCGTGCGCACCTGGAGGTAGCGGGCCACGACGGCGGCGTCGCTGGATTGAAGATGATCGGGAGACGACATAGTGTTTACTCAGGCGCCCAGGGCGCCGGCCGCTTGGCGAAAAACGCTTCCAGGCCTTGACGACATTCGTCGGTCAACCGCGGCGCGGCGCTGGCCTTCGCCGCCTCCCCCACGGAAACGGCCTGCCGCGAGAACTGGCGCAGCAATTCCTTCGTGCGCGCCAGGGCGTTCGGCCCTCCCTCCGCCAGGGAGCGCGCCCATTCGAGGGCCGTTTCCATCAGCCGCCCGGCCGGCGCCACGGCGTTGACGAACCCCGTCCGCATCGCCTCCTCGGCGCCGATCAGCTCGCCGGTCAGCAGGAGGTAGCGGGCCATGCGCTCGCCGACGTGGCGCAGCAGGTGCGGCAGGACCATCGCCGCCACCAAACCGCGACGCACTTCCGGGTAGCCGAACCGCGCTTCCGGCACGGCAACGGCCAGGTCGCAGACGGAAACCAACCCCGCCCCGCCGGCCACCGCGGCCCCGTTGACCGCGGCGACGGTCGGCTTCGGGCAGGTGTAAATGCGGTCGTAAAGGTTCGCCAGGCGCAGCGCGTCGTCCCAGACAGGACTTTCTCGCCCTTGCGGGTAGGGGCGGGGTTCCCCCGCCCCTTGGGGATGGGGGCGGGGGAACCCCGCCCCTACAGACTCCTGCAACTCCGCTAAATCCATGCCGGCGCAGAAGGACGCTCCGGCGCCGGTGAGGACGACGCAGCGGACGGCGGGATCGTCGGCGGCGCGGGCGAAGGCGTCGGACAAAGCCGCAATAAGGGACCGGCTAAGGGCGTTGCGGCGGTCGGGGCGGTTGAGGGCAAGGACGGCCGCCGGCGGCCGCATTTCGTAGAGGACCACCTCGGCGGTCATGCGACCCCCTCCGGCTTCGGGCGCGTCATGTCGGGATAATTGTCCGGCCGTGGCAACGGCATCCGCAGCAGGGCCAGGGCCAGCGTTTTGCCCTGGGTGTCGGTGCGGAGGGAGCGGCTCGCCCCGCCGGCCAAAACGTCATACAACACGAAGTTCAAACCTAGCAAATTCGGCGCCTCGTAGCGCACCACGCGCGACGGCCCCAGCGGAGCGAAGTAGCATTGTACCGCCTCGGCCGTCAGGTGTTCGCGCAGCCAGGCGAAGCCGGCCGGCGTGTACGCCAGCACGGCGACGTTGGCGTGATTGCCCTTGTCGCCGCTGCGGCCGTGGGCGATGGCGGCCAGGGTTGGTGCGTCGGCGGTCATCGGATGCGGTTTTTCACTTGGCCGTCGCGGCGCTCAGCGGCTCGACGGTGGCGACGTGAAGCAAAGGACAGATGCGGAAATCCGCCGGGAGATCCTCCTCCAACTCGCCGACGCCGACGAGGATGTCGCCACGGGTCAACCAAGCCATTTCGGGATGGCGAACCTCGTACTTCTCCCCGCTCGACATGACGAGCCGGAAGGGTCTGAAGGGCCGTTGGGCCAACATCTGGCGAAGTTGTTGCATTGTCATGACGGGTATTTTATCGGGCGCCCGATGCTCCTACCAGCCCAACCTCCGCCGTCACCACGTCCTTCGGGACCAGCGCCGGCCAGTAGGCGAACACCTCGCGCACCGCCGGCCGCCCCGTCGTGTAGCCGGTGACGCCCGGCGGCCCCGACGTGACCAGCGGGGCCAGTTCCTTCGTGAAACGCTCGACCACGGTTCGGCGGGCGTCGCGCACCGCCACCCGCAACACCACCTCCGGCGGATCGACCGGCGGCGCGTTCGGCAGGCACTCGCCGGCGCCGAGCACTTCGATCCGGGCGTGTCGCGGCTCCGCCCCCGCGCGGCGCAGACGCTCCAACACCATCTCGCCGCACCGCCGCGCCTTCGCAACGGCCGACGGCCCCGCGATCACCAGCGTGCCGCTCGCGCCCCAGCCGTCGCGGTAAGCGATAGAAACCTTATAGGTATCCGTTGCCGGCTTGCCGCGCGAGCCGCTTACATGCACCACGTCGCGGCCGCGCTCCGTCAGCGCGACGGAGGTGAAATCGGCGACCACGTCCGGCGTCAGATACGCCGACGGGTCGCCCACCTCGTACAAAAGTTGTTCCGCCACGGTTTCGCGGTTGACCGCGCCGCCCGTACCCGGCGGCTTGGTGAGAAGGAAAGAGCCGTCCGCATCGATCTCCGCAATGGGATATCCGACATTGGAGAGATCGCCGGCTTCCCGCCAGTTGCACCAGAGGCCGCCGGTCGCCTGGGCGCCGCACTCGATCAGGTGGCCGGCCACGGTCCCGCCGGCTAGGCGGTCCCAGTCGTCCCACTTCCAACCCAGTTCATGCACGGCCGGGGCCAGCGTCAGCGAGGCGTCGGCCACGCGGCCGGAAATCACCACCGAGGCGCCGAGGCCCAACGCCTCCGCCAGCGGCCGGGCGCCGAGGTAGGCGTTGGCGCTGACCACGCGCGGACGCACGGCCGCCAGCGGCTCGCCGGTGTCGAGGTTGGCGAACGGCCAACCGTCGGCCGTCACGGCGTCGAGGCGCGGCAGCAGGTCGTCGCCGCTCACGACGGCGATGCGGCGATCCTTCAGGCCGGCCTGGTCGAGAATCTCTCGGGCGCGGGCGGCGCAGCCGGCCGGGTTCATGCCGCCGGCGTTGGTGACGATTTTGAGACGGGGCTGATCTTTAAGAAACGGCGTGAGGCGTTCCAGCACGTCGAGGAAGTCGGCGGCGTATCCGGCCGTCGGGTCGCGTTGCCGTTGCAGCGCCAGGATCGACATGGTGAGTTCGGCCAGATACTCCAGCGTGAGATAATCCAGACCGCCCTTCTCGGCGAGGATGACGGGGGCGTCGAGGCTGTCGCCCCAAAAGCCGCAGCCGTTGCCGATCCGCACGGTCTTCATCGCTGTGCCGCCTCCCCACGCCCGCCGACAAGCTCATCCTACCGCGCCGGGGATGCGGTGATAAGACTGCGGGCGAGAGGGGCGTTTTCGCCGCGCCTGTGGAAGCGGCGGCGGCCGTTTGGGGCGACATGTGAGTATTTGATATGAAATCTACTTTTTGTCGAGTTGGCGCTTGACAGACGCCCGACGCGCACCGACAATCCTCCGTAACAACGAGATCCCATCGACCCAATCATGGAGAGCGCCCAGTGCCTTCGTCCACGGAACTCCCTTCGTCCGTCTGCTTCGATCAGCTTCTCAACGCCGCCCGCAATGGGGACAAGGAGGCGCAGGGTCGCCTTCTGGAGGCCTGCCGCCGGCCGCTGCTGCGCGTGGCCCGCAAGCAACTCAGCTCCAGGGTGCGGGCCAAGGGAGGTGCGTCGGACCTCGTGCAGGATACCCTCATCAAGGCGATGGAGGACATTGGCACGTTTCGCGGGTGTACGCCGGAGCAACTCCTGGCCTGGCTGCGCGGCATCCTGATGCACACGACGACGAATTTCGTGCGCCAGTTCACGACGGGCAAGCGACAGCTCGAACGTGAGACAACCGAGGTTTCGGAGTCCGCGGCCAACGACCTCCGCCACGCCGGACCTTCCGCAAGCGAAACGGCGATTCGCCGCGAGGAAACCTGCCGGGTCCAGGCGCTCCTGGAGCGACTCCCGACGCACTACGCGGAGGTGGTTCGCCGGCGCTTCGAGGAGAAGCTGTCCTTCGAGGAAATCGCGTCGAAGACGGGCGGCACCGCCGAGGCGGCCCGGAAGCTGTGTTCACGGGCTGTCGCCGAGGTGGCTCGCGCGTTGACTTAAGACATGGAATAGAACGGCCTTGTGGCTTTTTTGACGCGCGGGCCATTTTTTCGCGTCCGGTTTCGCAAGAAAACGTGCCTAATAGGGTAGATGCACCGCGTGCGTGTGTCGGCCCGTCACAACAATCGCCAATGGAGGAACGAAGATGGCTATCATCAGCCTGGAGAACAACGTCAACATCAAGACCTTCAGTCCGCCTTCTGGATTCGATCCGCTGACCGCCTCGGCGTCGGACGTGGAGAAGGCAGGCTTTCCTGCGCGCCCGACCGATGCGAAGTTGTTGGAGCGCTATCAGCGCTTCTTCACTCGAGTGAAGGGCAAGTTCCAGTACATCGAGCCGACGTTTCGGGTGGACCCCACCAAATCGACGCACACCAACAAAGGCGCCAAAATGGGCGCTGGCACGGAAACCTATGACAACTGGTCGGGGGGTGTGGTGTATGCGCCGGCCGGGCAGTCGTTCAAATGGGTGCAGGGCGACTGGGTGGTGCCGAACGTGTATCCGCCGGCTCAAAACAAATGGTATTACTGCGCGAGCTGGATCGGCCTGGATGGCGACGGCTCGGGGGATGTGTGCCAAGCCGGAATGATCTGCTCGGTGTTCCAGAGCGGCAGTTCGATCACGCGCACCATCTATCCCTGGCACGAGTGGTACCCGTCGGGATGGGTCGAGATCACCAATCTCACCATCAACCCGGGGGATCTGATTTCGATGCTGATCTGCACGCCGCAGGGCGCCGGATCGACGACTGCGACGATCTTTTTCGGCAATCAAACCAGCGGCGTCTCCACATCCTACCAGATCACGGCGCCGCCGGGGACGAAACTCGCGGGGAACAGCGCCGAATGGGTCGTCGAGACGCCGGTGGTGGGCGGTGTGCTGACGCAAATGCCAGATTATGGGGAGGTGTTCTTCTCGACCTGCGAGGGCTATCTGACGAATGGTAGCGTGGTCAACGGTGGGACCGGAAACAATATCAACCTGGTGCAGGGCGGCACGACAGTCTCGACCGGGATCTTGATCACGCCGACGATCATTCAGTGCCAGTATACGGCTTGAGGTTATGGGGAAAGAGAAAAGGGGTCGGGAGTCTTTTCCGATCCTGTAACGTCGAATAGACTCCCGACCCCCTTTTCTCTTCCGTATGAGTGTCTTCAACCAGTAGCCGGCCGAACCGCCGTGGCAAGATCGGCGGTGCCCCCAGCCCAGGATTCCCACTTCTTCTCAGAAAGGGTCGATATGACCTCTTCGCCTCCCCCTGTCGGCTTGGCCGCGCTCGAGGCCGCCTACCAAACCTTGGGCCAGTTGATCGGCGTCTTCACCGGCCAACCCGCCCCGGCGCCGGCGCACCCGAGCGCCCGGCGTCCGACGGGAGCGACCCGCAAGCCACGGTGTCGCAACTACATTAAGTGGCCGGCCCCGCAACAGCTGAGGCCGCGCGCCGGTGGCCCGTTCCGGGTGGCGGACCTCTGCACGGCTTACAACTTCCCGACCGGCCTCGCCGGCGGCGGCGTGATCGGCATCCTGGAACTTGGCGGGGGGTATACCCAAGCCGACCTCGACCTGTTCTCGCAACTCAACGGGCTTCCCCAGATCCTTCCCACCGACGTGTCCGTGAACGGTGGGCAAAACAGCCCCGGCGGCGAAGCGGACGCCGAGGTCTTGCTGGATGTCCAGGTGGCGGCGGCGGCGTACTTCTTCTGCACCGGGCAATTGCCGGCGATCAAGGTGTTTTTTGCCCCGAATGACGACGCCTCGTTCACGGCCGTGATGAACGCGGCGGTGGCCGCCGGCTGCGACGTCCTGTCGATCAGCTGGGGGAAGGACGAAGCGGGCTGGGACCCGGGCGTGGCAACCCAGGTGGAGGCCGCGGCCCAGGCCGCGACCGCCAGCGGCTGCGTGGTCTTCGCCGCGTCTGGCGATAACAGTTCGGGCGATGGGTCGCCCGGGGCGAACGTCGATATGCCGTCCTCGTCCCCGCACATCATCGGATGCGGCGGGACCACGAAGATGTCGTTCTCCGAAGTGGTTTGGGGCGACGGGACACCGAACGGACGGGGGACCGGAGGCGGGTATTCGGTCCTCTTCCCCCCTCAGGACTTCCAACTCGGCGCTCCACCGAGTCCGGGGCAGCCCGGGCGGATGGTGCCGGACGTGGCGGCGGATGCCGACCCGGACACGGGGTATCGCATCGTCATCAACGGGCAGGAAGGGACGATCGGGGGCACCAGCGCAGTCGCCCCGCTCTATTCCGGGCTGTTCGCCGCGTTCGGCCAGAAGCTCGGATTCGTGACGCCAAAACTCTGGCAGAACCCCGACGCCTTCGTGGACATCACTGAGGGATCGAATGGGTCGTTCGGCGCCGCCGTCGGCCCCGACCCCTGTACCGGGCTCGGGGCGCCGAACGGTGCGGCACTGGCCGCCCTGTTCGGCGGCGGCGGGACGCCCAGCGCAAGGCGCAGATCCCGGTGACCGGCCGAGAAAAGCGGGCAGCAGTCGATTGGGGATAATAAACGTCACCTGGAAGAGAAAAGGGGTCGGGAAGAGAAAAGGGGTCGGAAGAGAAAAGGGGTCGGGAGTCGTTGTTGCGAGCAGAAGCCCGAAACAACGACTCCTACCCCTTTCGACCCCCTTCCGAATGGAGATCGACCATGTCCAATGAGTCAAAGCTTGTGGAACTCCCCGTCCCCTCCCCGACATCCAAGGCCGCCGCCGCGGCCGTATCGGCGACCAATGGCGCGGACGTGCAGGCGCTGTTCGCGGACATCACCAAGATGACGCCCTGGGACGAGGAAGCCAAGAAGGCCTTTCTCGCCAGTAAGATGCACATGGTCGCCACGCATCCGACGCTCGACCTGGCGGCGCGCAAGGCCGGTGCCGCTGAACTCGCCTCTGGGCTCAAAGAGGCAGGCGCCTTGACGCCCACTGGACCGATTCCGGGCGGCGTCGGCTACGGCATGTTCTACAACAGCCCGTTCAAGACCAACTGGGCCACGGGGACGGCGATCTACTGGGAGATCGTTTGCCCGACGCCGCCGGGCGGCAACGTCAACACCTTCTTGTATCTCACGGCGACGAACCGCTCGGGAAAAGGCGTCGAGGCCTTCATCGCATACAACGGGCAGGACCAGACTTTTTTCAAGGTCTTCGACTGGGCACGGTACCCGGCGGCCCCCTGGCAGACGAACATTCCCTTCGCGAACCTCGCGAGCTACGTCCGGACGGAATCCGCTCATGGGCATCCCTACCAAGTGCTGCCGCTGTTGAACATTACCTACCAGAGCGCGGCGAACCACTGGTATAATCAAGTATGGCTGTGGAACCGCGCGGCCAACCGCTGGGACTTGATCTACCAGTTCGACTACTCAGCCACGCTGGCTGAGCAGCAAGGCGTCTGGGTAGGATCGTGGGGGCCGATCGTTGAAACGTTTCAGAACCCCTACCAGGGCACCAACCCCATGGGAGCGCTGAACACGCAAGCGATCAGCCGCGCCAGCAACAACCAGTGGGGCGAATGGCACCTGCTGGGTCCGTCCGACAGCTACGTCCGCACGGATAACACCGGCTTCCACCTGTTGTTCCTCGATCCCAACTACAGCTGGGCCGTCAACAGCTGACTGCCGCCGGCCGGAAAAGAGGCGCCAATGACAACGCCGAATCGACCTCCTATCCCGTCCGGCGATGCCCAGGCGGGATTCCTGGGCATGACCGATCCCGATACCGGCAACCCGGTTTCGGTCGCGGATCGGCGCGCCGAATTCGAGCGCCTCTCGCGTCAGGCGCCGCGCGACCCGGGGGCCGAGCGCGCCTTCATCGAGAGCAAGATCGAAATGATTCGCAAGGACTCGAACCTGACCGAGGCGGAGAAGGAACGGGCTATCGAAGAACTGCGCCGCGGGCTTTGAGGGAAAGGAAGAGAAAACGAGTCGGGAGTCTTTTCCGATCCCGTAAAGTCAAAGAGACTCCCGACCCCGTTTCTCTTGCTGCGGTGCGGATGGGGGTCAACCGGAACGGTTTACGCGTTCAACCCCAAGGGGCATCACCATGTCCGTGATTCAAGTCGGCCTAGTCGACACAACGGGTGCGCTGGATTCCGCACTTGTGGAAGCCGCCGCGGCGTCGCTCAACACACAGGTGATGCGCGATCTCACTCAATTCTGGAACGTGCAGGCCACCGTCCGGCATTTGCCGAACCCGAAAGCGATCCCCGTCGGCGTGTGGCCGGTCCTTCTCGTGGCCAAACTTCCCCCAGGGGAAGGCGGCGTCCATCTGACCAAGAAAAACCAGCCTTATTCGCTGGTGATCGGAACGACCGACAGCAGCGATTGGACGATCGACGCCAGCCATGAAACAATCGAAATGCTCGTCGATCCGTCCGGGAATCGACTGGAAGCGTCGCGAGCGATCAAAATCGTCGGAAATGACGTCGAAGACGCCGCCGGTGAATTTGAGTACCTCGTAGAGGCCTGCGACCCCTGCGAGGCGAATCAGTACGCCTACTCCATCAACGGGATCGCGGTGTCCGATTTCATCACGCCGCATTTCTACGATCCCGTCACCACATCCGGCACGCGGTACAGCTTCGGCGGCAACATCACGAGGCCGCGCCAAATCCTCCCTGGCGGATACATCTCGTACACCGATCCGCAGTCGGACGAGGTGGAGCAGATCCTCTTCCTCGGTCCGAAGCCCGTGCATCGCGATCTGGGGCCGGCCAGTGGATCGAGCCTGCGGGTGTTCGTCGACGGGCACACGTACGAGATGGTGCAAGAGAGCCGCAAACCCAATCACGCCCTAGCCAAACGGTGCAAGGCGCATCGTCAGATCGTCGAGAAGGCCGCGCTGCAGCGGCGAAAATTCTACTAACCGACGGCTCACTTGGCCCGTAACGAAGAAAGCGATGAAAGCATGAATCGGAAAAAAAATGGGGTCGCGAAACCCAGCGCCGCCGCTGGCCAACCGAAAATCGCTTCCAACAGCCTCTCGTCGGCGCAGGCGTGGGCGCGGCACATTATTCAGTTCGACGCGGAGGACGTTTCCACGTATGGGCCGCACACATTGCCGCCGGCGGCCGTGATGCTGGCCGCGGCGCACTCGCCGATTCCCTGGCCGGCCGGCAAGCAGCCGAAACCGGCCCCGTTGCATCCCTCGCCGTCGCCCACACAACCGCTAGGGCAATTCGACTATCTGGTGGCCACCTGGACGACGGCGGAAGCGAAAGCGCTCGCGGATACCTTGACGCCCGGTTTCCCCAGCAAGACAGCCTGGTATCCGTATGCGCACAAGTTTCAGGAAGAATATGTGCCCCTGATTCGGGCCGGCGCGCCGGCGGTCGCCGACAGCCATCGGCTCGGCAGTTTTTTCCCCACCACGATCGCCGGCAAACGCGTGCTCTGTTTCAAGTCCGAATTACACATGAGCCAGGACGGGCCGAAACTGCCGATCGCCAAGCTGTGGCAGCAGCTCATTGCCGAGATAAAACCGAAGCTGGTGCTCACCACGGGAACGGCCGGCGGCATCGGACCCGGCATGGACCTGGGAGACGTGGTCGTCGCACAGTCGGTGCGCTTCGATTGCACGGCGAAGTTCAAAACCGCCCCTTTTCACAAGAGCATTTATGCGTGCTCGAAATTGCAGACTACGTCTCTGGACCTTGCCCAGGGGCTTTTCGCGGCCAATGCCGGGCGCCTTCCCCCCGCCAGCCGGCCCCCGCGGATCGTCACCCGTCCTCTGCCGGCGGTGAAGCCCCTCGACGTGGTCACGACGGATTTCTTTGCCTTCGACGACACTTCAAACCAGTTCGGCCTGCAAGGCCTCGTCGCCGCGGTGGAAATGGGCGACGCCGTGCTCGGCATGGTTGAGCAACAGCTTGGCGCCTCGGCACCGAAATGGTCGGCCGTGCGCAACGCCTCCGACCCCCAGATCGACTCCAAGGGTCTGACGCCCAAAGACGCCGCTCGCAAGGCAAGCCAGATCTACGAAAAATTCGGCTACTGGACGACGATTCCCAGCGCTATCACCTGTTGGGCGCTCATTGTGGACAACTGATTCCCGGAACGGATAAATGGCTTAGGATGCGCGAAACCCTTGCGCCATCTGGCGTGCCGGCGCGCGCCCGTGGTGTGGGCGGCTTGAGGTGATATTCATGCCGGAAATATATGTCAGCACCGACGTGGAGACGGACGGCCCGATACCGGGTCCGCATTCGATGCTGAGCTTCGCGTCGGCGGCCTACCGGGCGGACAAGACGCTGGTCGGCACGTTCGCCGCCAATCTGGAAACGCTGCCCGGCGCCACCGGTAATCCGGAAACGATGGCGTGGTGGCGGACGCAGCCGGAGGCGTGGGCGGAGGCGCGGAGCGATCCACGCGACCCGGCCGAGGCGCTGCCGGCCTACGTCGCCTGGCTCAAGGGGCTGCCGGGGACGCCGGTCTTCGTCGCCTACCCGGCCGGCTTCGATTTCCTGTTCGTCTACTGGTATCTCATCCGCTTCGCCGGCGAAAGCCCGTTCTCGTTTTCCGCGCTCGACGTGAAGACCTACGCCATGGCGCTGCTGAAAAAGGACTATCGCCAGTCGGTAAAGCGCAACATGCCGCGCCGCTGGTTCGACCCGCTGTCGCACACCCACAAGGCGCTCGACGACGCCATCGAGCAGGGGGCGCTCTTCTGCAACATGTTGGCGGAGAACCTGAAGGGGCCGTGAGTTTGTTCCGAAGGAGGGCGGGGAAACGCCGCCCCTACGAAGAAACCTCTGTAGGGGCGGCGTTTCCCCGCCCTTCGGAAACTCTCACCCCTGCCGTATCCCCTGTCCCAGGTTGGGCCGGGCGCGCTTGTTGTAGTCGATTTCCAGGTTGCCGAACGTGGCCTCGTGCTCCTTGATGAAGTGGTTCAGGGCCAGGAGCAGCCGCTTGGCCGTGTAGAAGTTCAGGATGAGGCGGTGGGTGATCTTGATCGGCGAAGTGGGATGGGCGCTGAACTCGGGGTTGAGGCCGAAGTCGAAGACCAGTTCGTCGGGCGTCCGGGAAATCCGGCAGAAGTTGGCGTAGGCGTCGGAGCAGTGGCTGTAGTCGAGCGGGAAGTCCGTCTGGGGCGCGCCGGCGGGGGGATTTTGCGCCGGGGTCGGATTGGGGCTGTTCACGGGGTCGGCCATGGTCGGTGCTCCTGGGGATGATCGGGACTCGAAGCGACTCCGCTCCCCGGAACGGCTCCGGCGGAAAACCGAGTCGGTCGCTTTGCTGCGGGGCATTCTATCGGGAGCGTCCTTTCCCGTCCCGCTTACGCCGTTTCTTCATCCGGCGCCAGCGGCAGCGGCAGCATCCCCTCCTTGCCGACGGCCCGCGCCTGCGTGATCCGGCAGACCTGTCCGAAGTCGCACGTTTGCGTACAATCTGGCTCCCGCGGCTGCAAGACGAAATCCCCCTGCCGGATGTGTGTGACGAGCACGACCACCCACCGCCGCAGCCGTTCGCGGATTTCGCTCCAATGGCGATAGTCGTCCAGCCATTTGGCGGCGGCTCGCCCCGGCAGCGCCACCTTCGGCCCGTCCTCGCCGACCAGCCAGTACGCCAGGCCCAGCGGCCGGGCGGCCTGTCCCGCCAGCAACACTTCCTCCACCGCCAGGGCGTACAGCGTCAGTTGCAGCCGGCGGTATTCCGCCAGGGCGACGCCGGTGTAATGGCCGGAACGGCCGGTCTTGTAGTCGATGATCCAGAAACCGAGGCCGTCGTCCAGCTCGGCCACGTCCACGCGGTCGATGCGGCCGCTGACGCGCACCTCCACGTCGTCGATCCGCACCACCAGCGGGCCGAGTGGTGACGGGTCGTCGGCCGACGGCAGGCCGAAGTCCGCTTCAAACCGATCCGGCCGCGGCGCGACGTTCCGTTCCTGCCACGGCTTCACGAACTTCCGCCACTGATCGACATATTTTCCCGCCAGCTTGAGTAGCCGTTGGCCCTCCAGTTTCCACAGCTCCTTGGCCGGCAGGCTCGGCGCCCGGCCCACGTCCTCGGCCACGGCGTCGGCCATCTGCCGGATCATTTCCTCCGTGACGGCGTCGGCCGGGGCGTGGGCGCCGGCGTCTTTGAGTTTGCGATGGAGGCGGGCCAGCGCCCGGTGAAAGAGCTGACCGCGGCGCGTGACCTCGATTTCTTCGCTCGGGTCTTCGAGCGGCTCCAGACGCAGGACGTGCCGCAGGTAGAAGCGGAACGGGCAGGCGACGTATTCCTCCAGGGCCGTCGGGCTGAACACGCGCTCGGGGCCGAACAGCTGCGTCAGTTCGCCGATCACGGCCGGGTCGCGGAATCGGCCGTCGTAGGGGTTGTGTTCCCTCGTCGCGAACCGCCGTTCCATGAGCTTCCGCGCGTCGAGCAGGTTCGCCCGCAGGTCGGCGGGGAGGGCGGGGTCGTGCAGGCCGCCGGCTTCCCACGTCGCGGCGGCCCGGACCCGACGCTCCGCCGCCGACAGCGGCGCGTCGCGGCTGAAACCCTCAATCAACATGCTCCGCCGTTCCAGATTCGCCTTGTCTTTGAATGCTTCGGGGCCGAAGCAGTCGCGCGCCGCCGACAGGAAGGAACTCGGCAACAGCGCCTGGCCGCGTTCGTCCACGGCGGGATAGCTGAGGACGAGTTGCCGCCGCGCCCGCGCGATCACCTGATAGAACAGCAGCATTTCCTCGGGCAACAGGTCGCCGGCCCCGACGTCCAGGCCGGCGTTTTGCAGCGCCTGTCGTTCCTGCTCGTCGAACAAGGTCTGCGGCGGCGTCAGTCGCGGGAAGCTCCGTTCGCCCAGGCCGAGGATGAAAACGTGGTCGGCTTCGAGGTGGCGCGCCTGGTTCGCCGACAGGACGCGCACCCGCCCCGGCCCCTCCGGCGACCGCGGCCGGCACGATTCGGCGGCCAGGGCGCTGAGGCGGCGCAGGAACGTCTTGCGGTCGAGCGCCCGCCCGCCGGGGCCGTGCCGCCGCTCGTCGCGGCCGAGCCATTGGCCGATGTCGTCCCACAGCTGTTCCAGAGCTTTTTTATCGGATTCCATGTCCTGGGCGGCGGCCGTCACGCCCACGTCCCGCGCGAAGCGGCGCAGCCATTCGATGTGTTCCGCGAGCGGCGTCTTGGCAGGCGCGGCGTCCCACGCCTGAAAAAAGCGGTGCAGAAACTCGCCGCATTCCTTGGCCAGTTCGTGGGTCCGACGCCGCCGCGATTCCTCGGCCTGTTCGTCTTCCAGGCCCGGTTGCTGCTGCTCCGCCCAGCGGCGCACGGCCGACAGGTAGGCGCCGCGGCCGCGCGGCTCGCCCAGCAAGCGCAGCAAAACCTCCGCCCGCTGCGGCATGTCCGGCGCCGTCGCCGCTTCGGGCCAGGGCGGACGGAAGTAGGTGTTGCGCAGCAGGGCCGTGACGCCGGCGAACGGCCAGTCGTCGTCCGGCAGCCTCACCGCCCGCAGCAGCAGCGCCGCGGCGGGATTGCGCGTTAACGGGTCCGTTCCCTCCATTTCCACCGGCAAGTCGTATTCGTCGAATACCTCGCCGAGCACGTCGCCATAAGGGGATACGTCGCGGAGGACGACCAAAATCTCGTCCGGGGCCGTCCCCTCCAGCAACAGCGTCTTGATGCGTCGGGCCACCAGCCGGGCTTCGCCGACAACGCCCGGCGCCTCGATCAGGGCGACGCCGGTCGCGTCGCCGGATCGCTCGACGGCGCGGAGGGGGCGGAACAGCTGGCGTTCCAGATGGGCCAGACCGGCGGGGCGCGCCGCATCGGGGCGAGCCGGGAGCGTGAGCGACCGGAGGGAAGGTGCAATCGCCGAACCCATCTCCGGTCGCTCACGCTCCCGGCTCGCCGGCCATTCCACTTCCGGCGCGAGCGGTCGCAAGCGTTCCAGCGTTTCGCGCGGCCGGGCGAACAGGTCGCGCCGCCGGTCGTCGTTTTCGCCGGGCAGCGCGATCCACAGTTCCTCGACCCATTCGCATAACAATTCGAGAAAGTCATGTTGCGGACGAGTGAAGTCGCTGAATCCGTCCACGAACACGGCGCGGACCTCGGCGAACGGATGGCGCAGGCCGCGGCGCAACAGGTCGCAGGCCCGGCCGACGACGCCGTCCGCGTCGTGCAGGTTTTGCCGGCGCAATTCTTCGTGATAGCGGCCGTAGAGCCGGGCGCACTGCCGTTCCTTGGCGCCGACGGCGGCGGACTTCTCGGCGAAGGCGTCGGGCAAAATGGCGTTGCGTTGAAGGTCCGTCAGCAAGCCGAGAACGCCGTCGGTGAAGCCGCGCGTGTCGGCGACGCCTGCGAAGTGCGGCAGGTCTCCGCCGTCGGTCAACTCCGCGACGAGGTCCTCCGCCAGGAGCCGCCGTTGCACGGCGGTCAGCGGCCGCGCGGCCGGGTCGTTGGCGCGGACGATCTGTTGCAGCACCTCTTGAAAGGTGTGCAGCGGGGGAAGGCTGAGGCCGGCCGTTTCATCGAGAAGGCGGGCGCGCAGCGCCTCGACGGCGCGCACGGTCGGCCCCAGCCAGAGGACGCTTCCGGGACCGTCGGCCAGACGCGCGTGGAAGCGTTCGACCATTTGTTGCGTCTTGCCGGCTCGGGCCGGCCCGCAGAGAACGTGTACCGTGGCCGTTATCTCTCCCAACGGTTGTATTCTACCTTTCTTGCCTGCTTTACGGCTCAGGGGGCCGCCCAAGCAAAGCAGGGGACGCGGGAAGGGTCATGACTGTAGATCCATGGCACGGCAAGATAAGCGGCGGCGGCCAACTGCCGTTGATCGCCGGAAACGAATGTAACCTGATAGCGCGAGCGCTGCAGCCAACCGGCCAAGGCCAGGATTTGGTGATCGGTGAGGGCGGCCACAACGGTCAGTTGGTTGTCAGCCGACTGGCACAAATTGCGCAACCGTGACCGCTGATGGGCGAGATAGGAAAACCACTCGAACGACGTGGCGCCCGGAAGGAACCGCCGGCCGTGGAGGTTCGTCCGTGAGTCGTCCTGTTTTCGCTGGGTGTGCAGGGAGGTGAGCGGCAAACGCCGTGTACATATGAAATCGGCCACCTGAGTTGGGCTGAGCGACCGGCGGCGCTCCCGCACGATGGGTTCGTGGACATACTCGGCCAGTTCCGACAAGGTGATGGGATGGTAGAAGTACTGCCCTTGCTGGTCTAGCCGCGCCAGCAGCGCGGCGTGCCCGGGGCTACGCGGCAGGGCGAATTGAATCAGCGCGCTAGTATCGAAAACGTAGACGGGCCGCCAGCGGTCAAGGTTCATCCGTAGGCTCCGGTTCGAGGTCCGCGAAGCTCAGCAGCGCCTGCCTGGCCGCCTGCTGTTCCCCTAACAGTCGGACCCGCTCGAACTGTTCCTGATACTGCCGCAACAATCGCGGCAGGAGACCGTCATCCTCCGCTAACTGGTTCTTCATCATGAACGCGGGGATGGGCGAACGGGTCGCAGCGCTGCTGGTGGAGAAACCTGTCCGGCGCCTCTCGACCCGTGAGATAAAGGATCGGCAGAAGCAGGCCGAACGGATGGTTCTCTCGCAGCCACTTGCAAAGGGCGTAGCCCGGCTCCCTTTGCCCGAAATCGTGATCGAGCAGGACCGTCATCGGCTCTTCCAGGCCCGCCAGCCCCCGCCGGGCTTCCTCGGTACTCTGGAAAGTCAGACACGCGTGGTTTTCGGAGCGCAACAACTCGGCGAGGTCGCGCGTGAACTGCGCGTCGTCGTCAATAACAATCACCTTCATCAGGATCCGCCTTTTTAGGGTTGGAGGGGTGGCAGGGCCGCCGGAATCCGCAGCCGGAACTGGACGCCCGGGCTGACATCTTCGAGAAGCAATACGCGGCCGCTGTGGGCCTCCGCGACCGATTGTACCAGGCTCAGCCCGAGGCCCAGCCCGCGCCCCAGTTTCGTGGAAAACCCGCGGTCGAAAATCCTACGCCGGACCTCGGGCGGGATCGGCGATCCGTTGTTCCACACATAAATATCCACCCACCCCTCGAGGGGCGAGGCGGCGGCGTGGGACGGGGAGTACAAGCCTATGATGCGGATGCAACGCTCCCCCCGCGGCACGGGTGATTCGCTGAGCGCCTGGATCCCGTTCAGCGCCAGGTTGCGCAACGCCAGGCGGAACAGGAACGGATCTCCGCGCACGTACAACGGCCTGTCCCACTTGTTGGCGTCATTGATCTGCAACTCAATATGCACCCCCGCTTGTTCCGCTTGCGTACGGAGCAAACGCCGGACTTCTTCACCGATTTCGGCAATTCGGAAAGTCTCCATGGCGTTCCGGCCCTGGGTCAACCCCTGGTAGACCCGGATGCGGTCGCCGAGTTCCGACACGGCCTGCCGGAGCCGTTCGGACGCGCCCCGCGCCTCGCCGAGGTCGCCGCGGTCGAGGTAGTTGGCCAGTTGGCGTCGTGAAGCGCCGATGCGGCCGATCACATGATTCAACTCGTGAATCACATCCTCGAAGAGCGTCGCCAATTCCTTCCACTGTTCGGCCTCCCGGGCCCGGGGGGGCGAAATCCTCGTTGCCCATCACGCCCGCGCGCTCGTAGGTTCTGGCGATCGACCCCAGCGTGAATTGGTCGATGGTAAGCCCTTGCGCGAGCATCTCATCCTTCAGGCGGTTAACGTCTGTCAGCCGATCCGAGTAGCTGTACGCCTTTATGGCGAGGTTGTACAGGTAGGTACGGTCCACTGCGGAAAGCGTCGCGTCCATCACCCACCTGTGGAGCAGTTCGTCGGCCTCGTCCGGACGACCGGCCTGACCGTAGGCGTTGACCACGGCCCCATAGTGGTAGGCGTCCGGGGCGTGCCCCGCGGCGACCATGCGATCGTAGGCCGCATGCGCCTGCTCCGGCCGTCCCGCCTGACCGTGGGCGTTGATAACGACGCCGTAGTGGTAGGCGTCCGGGGTAACTTGAGCGGCCGCCATGCGGTCGAACAGTTCCTGCGCTTCGGCGCCCCGGCCGCCTTGGCTGTAGGCGCTGAGCAAGGCGCCAAAGGAATAAGTGTCCGGCCGAACGCCGGCCGCCTGCATTTCGTCGAAGGTCTCGCGGGCCTCATCGATTCGCCCCGTGCGGCCGTAGACTTTTATCAACAGGTTGTAATGGCCGGTCTGGGGCGTGAACCCGGCCGCGACCATCTCGTGGAAAACCTCACGGGCGCGCCCGACTTCGCCGGCTTGGGCGTAGGCCCCGGCCAGCCCGGCGTAGTGGCGGACGTCCGGCAGGCAACCCGCGGAGCGCATCAACGCGAAGATCTCCCTCGCACGCCCGGCCTGTCCCGTGCGCCCGTAGGCGGTAATCATGGCCGTGTACGGCAGGCCGTCCGCGGGGTCCAGGCGCCGGGCCTGATAAAAGTGTTCAGCCGCCGCGGACAAGTCTCCTTGTTGGGTCGCTACGGAAATCATGGCCGTGTAATGATACTTGTTCAGCGACAGCCCACGCGCTTGGGCGGTCGTGAACAGGGTGATCGCCTTGGCCGGGAGCCCCAGGCGGTCGTAGGCGCATAGCAATTCCTGAGTCAAGACGTCGTCGGCGCTGTCGGCCATTGGCTCCGCGAGCTGCACGACTTGGGCAAGTCGTTCCCGATCTTCGTTTGCCCGCGCGGCCTTCAGCAGAATGGCCCAGTCCCTTTGGTTGAGCGGGTAGCCGTTGCCTTCACGCCATAGCGCGAAATCGACCGCGGGCTGGAGGTCGGTTCGGTCGGCCAGTTGGTTAAACACCTGCCCCAGTTCCTGGAAGGGGAGCAGCCCGTGTTGGGCCCGCGGCCACTCCTTGATTCGCTGAGACGCCTCGCTCGTGCGCCCTTGGCGGACGAGGCTTCGGATCGTTTGAACGAACGGCTCCTCGTTGCCGAGATACTCGCCGACCAACCGCTGTACGACCCGCAAGTCGAACCGGGCGGAGGTCTCCGGGGCGCGGGGTTGCAACCGTTCAAAATCGAATTCGTGGAGCCGCTCATGGCCGAGAAAGGCTACTATACCGTCGAGAACCTCCCGACACCCGGCTTCGTCGCCTCGATCCGACTCGACGGCGGCCACGGCGAACCAGAGATAGTAACCCACGCATTTGGCCAAAATCTTTAGCCCCGAAGGCGGATAGGTGCGCTGCTTCAGTAGGCCGACGGCCGCCAATTCGCGGGCCAACGCCCCGTACCATTCGGGGGGGACGCCCGCGGCTTTGTGGCCGCCCGCGAACAACTGGCTCAGGCCGCCAAACGCGAGACGATCACCCCGGGCGAACGAAGCCGCGTAACGGATCGCTCGCTCGCGCTCATCGACGGTTAACCGCGGTTTGCGGCGGCGTTCCGGCAGGCCCATGGGGATGATTCCGTGAGGGGCGGTGATAGGGGCATTGTCCCCGGCTTTGAGGCCGCTGTCAATTACAAGGCGCCTTCCGCAACAGGTACTCAGGCCATGCCGGTCGGAAAATAGTCCTGCTTCTGGGCAGGTCGTCGTCATTGGCCCGAAGGCGAGCGGCACATTCCCGGCAAAGAAAAAGTAGAAGGAGAGTTGGCGGCGCGCCGCCATTCCCGCCGCGTCCTCCCGACGCAACGGACGATGCAACGCCGACGTAACAAGAAGCCATCCATCGCGGCCGAAGATCGTCCTACTTAGGGGGAGCCGCCCACGACAAGGCCGCGAGCGGAGGCCGTTGGTATCATGGCGGATACCCGGGCACCCGCCGTGGCCCCGCGCCCCTTGGAACGGAGAGGTAATGCGGACCCTGATGAAGCCGCGTTTCGGCACAC